>OGDF01003888.1_pt1 | contig 17646 bp, 10 predicted proteins | sample 1570141 | NCBI WGS metagenome assembly OGDF01 (sample SAMEA4370581, study PRJEB24528) | human gut metagenome | reverse complement strand
ACCGTGTCTCAGTTCCAATGTGGGGGACCTTCCTCTCAGAACCCCTACTGATCGTCGCCTTGGTGGGCCGTTACCCCGCCAACAAGCTAATCAGACGCATCCCCATCCTTCTCCTTCACATTTCGTTCTCGTTAGATGCCTGCTGAGAACCGCATATCGTGTTAGGCCGCCTTTCGACGGGTTATCCGATGGACAAGGGTAGGTTGGATACGCGTTACTCACCCGTGCGCCGGTCGCCATCATCGGTTGCAAGCAACCGACATGCTGCCCCTCGACTTGCATGTGTTAAGCCTGTAGCTAGCGTTCATCCTGAGCCAGGATCAAACTCTACATTGTAAAATATCTTTTACTGCTAACCTCCGAAGAAGTCGGCATTTGTCTGTATCTGTTCAGAACGAGCTTCCAAATTATAGTTTAAAGTCAAACAAACTTGACGGTTCGTTTTTCTTCTACCCAAGAATGAATGTTTCATCATTCTCGCTTCTTGTACTACTTCTGTCTTATGTAAATCTTTTCAAAGAACTCTTTCTTAATTGCTTCCTGTTTCGCTCTTCAACCTCTCGTTTTGCTTGAGATATCGTTGCTTCTCTAAAGCGGATGCAAAGGTATAGTTTTTTTGTAAACCTCCAAAACTTTTGCAGGAAAAAGTTGGATTTTTAGCTTGATTTTAACAGATGTTTACAATTAAAGCGCATAATTGTGGACGTACACATTATAATATTATACGCGGGAGGGAGGGATAAGTGCACCCTTTTGCGTACGAAGTCTGACCAGATTGAAAGTGTATCTAAACAATAAAAATAGCTTTTCAACGCAACTAATATAGTAAGCGGTGCACTTGAGACAAGTGCACCCCCTTTTTTGCGTTCGCCGCCCGATCAGATTCCGTACGCCGCCCGATCAGATTCCGTACGCCGTCCGATCGGATTCCGTTCACCGTCCAATCGGATTCCGTTCGCAGCCCGACGACTATCTTTAGCATTTTGAAGAACACTTCTTGGGCTTCTACACCACCAACTTTAGCTACAAACTCTTGCTGTTCTCAGATTTTATTGCGAACTTAGCGGTTCGAAAACGATAATTATAAAAAACAATAAGAATGAAAACAAAAGGAATGAAGACAAAGAAAACAGTAAACCAAAAGCTGAAGCGCATATTCTTATCGCTTCTCCTGCCTGCGGCAATGACCGCATCGGTCACTTGCAACGCACAAAACAACTCGGGCATACCGCCGCACCAGATGCGCGTGGCTTCGTATAACATTCAGCACGGCATGGGCATGGACAACCAGCTCAACTACAAGCGCATAGCCGAGGTGCTGAGGGCAATATCGCCGGATGTGGTGGCGTTGCAGGAGGTGGACAGCATGACGCAGCGCACGAACAACACTTATGCGCTGGGCGAGATAGCAGAACAGCTGAACTACTACGCATCGTATGCACCCGCAATAGACTTCGAAGGCGGCAAATACGGCATCGGCATACTCTCGCGCGAGCGCCCGATAAGCGTCAGACAGTATGCGCTGCCCGGAAGTGAGGAGGCTCGAACGCTGCTTGTGGCGGAGTTCGACGATTTCGTGTTTGCATCAACCCACCTCTCACTGACCGAAGCCGACCGCATTGCGTCGATAGGCATCATTGAGGAGGCGGCAAAGAAAAGCGGAAAGCCGTTCGTGGTGGCTGGCGACCTGAACGACAAGCCCGATTCGCCGTTCATACGTCAGTTTGAGGAGAAATTCCAAATATGCAGCGGCAAGCAGAAGTCGTGGCCTGCCGACAAGCCGACGGAGTGTCTCGACTACATAGCTGCGTACAAACGCAAGAGTACGAGCAAAAACGGAAAGGGAGGCGCGCAACAGCCTGCGGTTACGCTTTTCTCTGACGTGTTGAACACGCAGGCTTCCGACCATCGTCCGATAGTGGCAGAGATAGTATTGCCGCGATAGCATACCAACAAAAAAGGTGCAACGCCAAACACGTTGCACCTTTTCTATTTATTTATCTTTTCTTACTGCTGAACGAGCGTCATTTTGCGCATAACCGGAGCCACGGCTGTACGCTTAACAGCCTTCTTTGTAGCGATGCGCTTCGGCATAGCAACAGCCTTGGCAGGAGCTACGCCTGCAGGAGCTGCACCTGTTGTGAACTCGTGCTTTGTGAGCGGACCCCACTCGCCCTTTGCGTTCTTTGCGAGAGCAAGAGCGTAGTAGGCTGTGTTAGGAGTTGCCTCGAAATCATAATTGTCAACACCATACTGGTTCCAGTCCGGGTCCATCGGAATATCCTGCATGAGGTATTCTTTAGCCCACTTGTCGCCACCGTTCTCCTCGTACTTATCCTTAACGCAGATAACAGAGTGGAAGAGGGCGGTCTGGTCGTTCGGTGTGAAAGTTACGGTCTGCACATACGAATCTCCATATTTAACAAAGTCACCTACGGTTGCGGTAACCTGAGCAATGCCTTCGCCACCCTGAGCCTTTGTTGTAACGTAGATGTAAACGAGGTCGCCGAAGTTGCCTTCTACATCAATTGGGAGCACTGCCACCTCATAGTCGGTAGCAGGAGCAAGTCCATTCCATGTGTTTGTAGCTGGGTCGCTATAAGAACGACCGCTGAACTGCTGAATCATAGCCTCAATGCTTGAGAGACCGAGCATCGGTCCCCACTGCTCGAACTGCTCCTGTGCCTTACCCTTCTCGAACTGGCACCAGTAGAACTCTTCGCAATCCTTGTTAGGAGTAACGGTGAGAGTGAAGCTGGTTGATGTAGTCTCGTCGACAGTGTATGTCACAGACGGAGTGCCCACTGTAGGTACCTTCGGAGTCTTGAACTCTGCGCGTGAAACCTGGCACGGCACGCCGTACTCGTCGTAAGCGAGAGTAACAACGGTGTACGGAGTGTTGGCTGTGAACTCGCGAGCGAAGCCAGAGAGTTTGCCCTCAGAGAAGTCCTGATAGTACTTAGGAGCGGTAGTCTGTTGCTCGAAGTAGCGTGCAAAAACGGTATCATCATAACGCTTTGCGGTGTTTGTAGGCAGCACTTCGATCTTGAACGAGCTGCTCGGGTCGGTACGTGTAACCTTTACGTATACCACATCGTTCTCATCCTCGTCCTTTTCATACTTGAGGAACTCTACGTTAGCCTTCACTTCGCCATCCTTGCGTGCGAAAGAGATGCTGTCAACATGGTCTACTGCGTAAGCCTTGCTTGCTACAGAAGAGTTGATGATCATACGGTTGGGTACTACGTCGGTCTGTGCCTGTACGCCTGTCGACATCGCCAATGCGAGTGCCGCTATAGAGAAGAATTTCTTCATTTCTTTACGAATTTAATTGATTTGTTGTTAACTTTAAGAATATACACACCGCTGCTGAGCGCGTCGGTGCTGACCGGTGTTCCGTCCCAAGCCTTGAGGCTCATGGCACGCTGTCCCTGGATGTTGTAGATGGCAGCGTTGGCAGGACCGGTGAGTCCGTTAGCCGACACGAATCCGCCAACATACATCACTTGCAAACCTTCGGCTCCGCCTACGACCAGCGTAACGCTTGTCGGTTCGCCTTCGAAGTACAGCACGGTAGAGTTGGTGAAAGCGAGTTCGCGTGTGGTTTTGTCGGCGAACCTTACTTCCATCTTGCCGTTCGTGAAGCAGATACGACTTACTGTGCTCAGCTTTGCCTCCATCTGCTTTGCGCCGGTAGACGAGTCTTTCACGACAAAACTGTTGTCGGCGTAGCTCTGTCCCACTGCAAACAGTGCGAGAAAGGCTGATGTCAGAATTGTTTTTCTGTTCATAGTTGTTACATTATTTATGGTTTAATGATATCGCTACAGAACGATATCGGTTGCAAAAGTACATAAAATATATCTATTCGCCAAACTTTTTGTTGCGGAAACAATGATTCTGTCTCATTTTTGCGCACACAGCCGCTTCGCTATACATTATTATTATTATGAGAGCGTTTGTGCCAGTAGGTGAGTTTGTCTACGACGAGCGCGATGGCGCCGTCGCCAGTGACGTTGCAGGCTGTGCCGAAGCTGTCCATAGCTATGTAGAGCGCAATCATGAGTGCGAGCGACTGGTCGTCGAAGCCGAGCATCGACGAGAGTATGCCGAGAGCCGCCATGATAGCTCCGCCCGGAACGCCCGGCGCCGCCACCATCGTGATGCCCAGCATGAGGATGAAGCCCGACATCATTTGGAAGTCGTACGGAATATTCTGCATCATCATCAGCGCCAACGCGCACGACACTATCTTCATCGTGCTGCCCGAGAGGTGGATGGTGGCGCAGAGCGGAATGACGAAGCCAGCAATGTCCTTGTTAACGCCGTTGTTGATGGTCTGGCGCAGCGTGACGGGAATGGTAGCCGCCGACGACTGCGTGCCGAGAGCCGTGAAGTAAGCCGGCATCATGTTGAGAAGCAGGCGCAACGGGTTCTTGCGCACGAAGAGCGAGGCTACGAAATACTGGAAAATGAGCAGGAAGATGTGCATCACGAAGATTACGCCGATAATCTTCACGAACACGCTGAGCACCTTGAACACTTCGCCCGAGTGAGTCATGTTGAAGAAGATGCCGAAGATATAGATGGGCAAAAGCGGCAACACCACTACCTGTATGGTCTTTGTGATGATGTCGCGGAACTCGCCGAACATCGACTTCAGCGTGTGCGACTCAAGATGGGCGATGCCAAGACCGAAGGTGAACGCCATAACCAAAGCAGTCATAATGTTGAGCGAAGCAGGGATGCTCACGGTGAAGAACGGCTCTATGCCCTTCGCCTCGCTAATCTGCGCCAGTTGCAGGTTGTCGGTTATGAGCGCCGGGAACACCGCCTGCCCCACTCCATAAGAAAGGAAGCCGGAGAAGACGGTGGCGCCGTACGCCATGAGTGCGGTTATTACAAGCAGTTTGCCGGCTCCCTTGCCGATGTCGGCGATAGCCGGCGTGACGAGTCCGACGATGATGAGCGGAATAAGGAAACCGAGGAACTCGCTGAAGAGCGCGTTGAACGTTACGAACACGCGCACGGGCATGTCGGGCGACACGATGCCGAACCCGATACCAAGGATAATGGCAATGATAATCTTAGGGAGCAAGCCCAACTTGATCTTTTTCATACGTGGATGGTGCTTAGTTTGATTAGTTTCGTGGCGAAGTTACATATAATATCACAAAGCGCAAAGCTTTGCGGCATGATTCTTAGCCTTAGCCACAGCCTTGTCGAGCTGGGTCTGCGCCTTCTTCTTCGCAGCATCAGTCTTGGCGTTCTGCACATTGTCGTAGAGAGTCCAGAGCTTCAGCTTGGCAGTAGCCTCCTTGTATGCCTTTGTGAACTTGTTGGCAACAGCCTCGGTCTGAGCCTCTTCCTCAGGTGTGGCATAAGCATGCTTGTAGCCCTTGAACTTGTTCCAGAGACCACGCGTGAAGTCGGGGAAAGCCACCGGAGCGCAGTCGTTGTCCATCGACAAAGCTCCAAGCTCTGCAATAGAGCACCACTCAGCCAAGTCGTATACGTCCATATCGAGCGGCAGACCGTTCTGCAGACAATACACGAGGCGCGCGGTCATGATGAAGTCCATGCCTCCATGGCCGCCTACCTCCTTAGCCAGCTTGCCGAACTTCTTCAGAATAGGATGGTCGTACTTGGCCTCGAGAGCCTTCTTCTCAGCCTCGGGCATGAAGCTGTGCGTAGAAAGATTGTCGACCTGTGGCTGCACGCCGCTTGCCGCGAGTTGCTTGCTGTCGAGAGCATAGCCTTCGACGGGATACTTGTTGGCGAATCCGCGCGATCCGGTAAGCTGATACAGGCGGTTGTAGGGCTGCGGATTCATCACGTCGTGCTGCAACTCTATCACCTTCTTGTTAGCTGTGCGTATGAGTGTGGTGGTATGGTCGCCGTTGCGGAAGTCGTCGCAAGGCTTGCCGGTCTTAGCCTCAACAAGCTCTTTGCCGTGAACGCTCTTCGTGTCCATAGCCACAAGCGTAGCCATGCGGTCGCCGCGATGAATGTCGAGCAGCTGCGCCACCGGACCAAGTCCGTGTGTGGCATAGATGTCGCCACGGTTCTCGCGGTTGTACTTCAGTCGCCATCCGAGCTGCTCGGGGTCAGAGCCGTTAGGATTCTTCCAGTAATAGTCCCAGAACTCGTCAAGATTGTGTATGTATGCGCCCTGCGCATGCAGTATCTCGCCGAACACGCCGTGCTGCGCCATATTCAGAGTGCGCATCTCGAACCAGTCGTAGCAGCAGTTCTCGAGAATCATGCAGTTGAGCTGCTTCTGTTCAGCCAGGTCGATGAGCTGCCAACATTCCTCAAGGTTCATTGCCGAGGGCACCTCGTCGGCTACGTTCTTGCCGTTCTCCATAGCGCACTTTGCCACAACGGCATGATGCTCCCAGTCGGTAGCTATATAGACAAGGTCGATATCGTTGCGGCGGCACAGATCCTCATAGCCCTTCTCGCCGTAATATACGGCGGCAGGAGCCAGCCCGTGCTTGCGTAGCGTCTCGTTCTGCTTGGCTGCGCGCGCCTCTACGTAGTCGCAGAGAGCCACAATCTCCACACCAGGTATCAAGCAGAAGTCTTCTACCGCACTCGGTCCGCGCATACCAAGACCGACGAAGCCCACGCGCACCGTCTTCATCTTCGGAAGTGCCAGTCCGAGCACGTCCTTCTGTCCTGCAGGGCGTTCGGGCGACTCAATCATTATCTTGCCTTTGTTCCAATGCCATTTTGTAGACGGAGAGAGCGATTGTGCGTTTGCCGCCAGCGAACAGAAAGACATCACAGCGGCAAAAGCCATACTTAATATAACTGATTTGTTCATAGATTGTTGGTTTTTGATTTGTTCGTTGATATGTTTTGATATATTATATTGCAAAATTACGCTTTATTTTCGAAGCATTACTCAAAAACCGATGAATAATTTGTGGATATTGTCTAAAACACGTAACTTTGAGACAATTAAACTCAACAACATACACAGTGAAAACAAATCATACAAAGGTATTGGCGACCATGTTCATGGCTTTCGCCTTATCAGCAGCATCCTATGCAGGAAGCAAAGCAGACAAGACAGTGAAGATAAGAATGATAGAGACGACCGACGCACACGGACGCTTCTTCCCGTACGACTTCATCAACCAACAGCCAACCGATGGTTCGCTCGCTCGCGTGTCGTCGTATGTCGACTCGCTGCGCACCATATACGGCGACCGACTCTTGCTGATGGACGCAGGAGACGTGCTGCAAGGACAGCCCGTCGTCACATATTATAATTATGAGAAGACCGATGTGGAGAACATCGCTGCATCTGTGAGCAACTTCATGCGCTACGACGTGCAGACTATGGGCAACCACGATGTGGAGACGGGTCATGCGGTATACGACAAATGGGTGAAGGAACTCAACTGCCCTATGCTCGGAGCCAATATAGTGAGCACCGCCACCGGTCTGCCCTATCAGAAACCTTACATGGTCTTCAAGCGCGACGGCGTGAAGATAGCCGTCATCGGACTCATCACTCCCGGCGTGCCGTCGTGGCTGTCGGAAGAGCTGTGGAGCGGACTGCGCTTTGAAGACGCCGTGCAGTCGGCACGCAAGTGGATGGATGTGGTGAAGAAGAAGGAGCGTCCGGATGTGATAGTGGGCTTGTTCCACACCGGCGTGAACGACCGCAGCCTCACAAACGGTTCGCTCAACGACGCCACACGCGACATAGCTCGCGAGGTGCCGGGCTTCGACGTGATATTCTACGGACACGACCACTCTACTCACTACGAGGAGGTGAAAAGTGCTGACGGATCTACGACCATCATCGTCAATCCTGCCAACAATGCTATGCGTGTCGCCGACGCCGAGCTTGAGGTTAGCAAGAAGGGAAAGGGCAAGAGTCTGAAGGTGAACATCGTTGACATGGGCAAGCGATCTGTCAACCAGCAATACATGAAGGCTTTCGAGAGTCAGATTGAGGAAGTGAAGAAATACGTAGGCACCGAGGTAGGCTCGTTCACAACATCAATGACCTCGCGCGACTGCTATTTCGGTCCGAGCGCACTCGTCGATTTCGTTCACGACGTGATGCTCAGCACAAGCGGAGCCGAGATCTCGTTCGCCAGTCCGCTGTCGTTCGACGTTACGGTGAAGAGCGGTGCAGCTACGCTCGCCGACATGTACAAGCTCTACAGCTACGAGAACGATCTCTGCATGATGCAGCTCACGGGCAGCGAGATACGCCGCTATCTTGAGATGAGCTACGACGGATGGGTAGCAACGATGACATCGCCCGACGACCATTTGATATGTATGAACAACCGCGACTCGTCGCGCGACAAGTTCTTCGGACTCACCAAGCCTTTCTACAATCTCGACACAGCGGCAGGCATTGTCTACAACGTGGATGTGACGAAGCCGCGCGGCGAGCGCATCGTGATAAAGAGCATGGCTGACGGCACAGCGTTCGACGAAAGCCGTACTTATCGCGTGGCTGTAAACAGCTATCGCGCGGCTGGCGGCGGCGGACTGCTCACCAAGGGCGCCGGCATAGACAAGGCGCAGCTCGAAAGCCGCATAGTGTGGCGAGGCGACTACACGCTGCGCGACTATATAATAAGGTATGTGCGCGAACATTCGCCCATCACTCCGCAAACGCACGGCAACTGGCAGTTCGTGCCTGCAGAGTGGACCGCTCCTGCTGCCAAGCGCGACTATCAGACTATGTGGGGCAACAGATGACACAAGCCGTAGCCACAGTCTGAAACAACAAAAAACGCCGGTAACAGCATTGTAACACACTTGACACGCGGTGAAAAAATAGAATGTCGACCTTTGCAGCCGAAATCATAACACGACAAGCAATGAAGACATTCATCACAACAGTTCTCTTCAGCCTCGCTGCCGCTACGGCAATGGCGCAGGAGGCAAAGACAGAGACCGCTACAGAGCAGAAGACAGAGGCTAAACCCACAATGAACATTCACGGAACGATACGCTCCAAGTACGAACTGCAGACCGAGGAGGGCGAACACCGCTTCGAGGTGCGCAACGCTCGCGTGAGCATCGACGGTTCACTCTCACCTATTATATATTATAAGGCGGAGATCGACCTCTGCGACGAAGGCAAAATAAAGATGCTCGACGCCTACACCCGACTGAAGCCGTGGCAGACCATACAGTTCACAATCGGACAGATGCGTGTGCCGTTCACTATCGACGCTCACCGCTCACCCCACCAGCAGTATTTCGCCAACCGCTCGTTCATAGCCAAGCAGGTGGGCAACGTGCGCGATGTGGGTGCGGCATTGGGCTACACGTTCAACGTGGGCTTCCCTATCGTGCTCGAAGCCGGACTCTTCAACGGGTCGGGACTGACCAACCAGAAGGACTTCTGGACAAAGAACGTTAACTTCTCGGCTAAGGCACAACTGCTCATGCCGCACGGATTCAACCTAACGCTGAGCACGCAGAAGATAAAGCCCGACAACACCGACGTGATGATGTACGACGCTGGCGCCTACTGGCATCAGAACGGATGGCACGTAGAGGCGGAGTATCTCTACAAGCACTATGCCGACAACGCGTTCAAGGCTGTGCATGCGTTCGACTCGTTCGTGAGCTACGACATAAAGGTGAAGAAGGGACTCGTGAAGTACGTCACTCCGCTTGTGCGCTACGACTACATGAGCGACCACAGCGACGGCACACGCTATCTCGACGGCAAGGCGAACCCCGAAGGCAAGCTCATCGTGAACGACTATCAGCGCTCGCGTCTGACGAGCGGCGTAACGCTGAGCCTCAAGAAACCGTTCGTAAGCGACATCCGACTCAACTACGAGAAGTATTTCTATCGCAACGGAGGCATCGCTCATCGCTCTGAACGCGACAAGATTGTGGTGGAATTTATGACACGTTTCTAATGCAAACGTTTACAAGCACGGATACCCACTAACACTATTGTTTCAAATAGTAACACTTATCGTTCAAACCCTTACTTCTTGCTCTAAATCAAGCAAAAAAGTAGAAAAAAGATTTGGAGCGAATTGTTTTTATTAGTAATTTTGCCAACGTAAAAAGAACGATAAAACATCGCTCGCAAAAACGATTAAGCATAACTTCGCATATAAGATATTTTGATTTGTTTTAGTAGATTAGTTTTTAAGTAGTTTGTTTTTGAAAATCGGATGTCGTGAGACACCCGATTTTTTGTGCTTTATTAATGCATGAAAAATCCCGTTGTGCAGATGCTTCTGCGCAACGGGATTTTTGTATTTATAAGTAGCTGTGCTTATCGTAGGAGCCTACGGCGCGTAGCGGAAAGCTAATGCCGTAGCCTCCTACTTATTTCTTCACGAACTTCAGCGACTTAGTGTTGCCGTCTGCAAACTTAGCCACGCCAACGTATACGCCGGGCTGCAAGCCTGCTACACTTGTCGAACTGCTCTCAGCACGAAGCACGGTGCGCCCGCTGAGATCTACCACAGCCACCGACTTAGCACCTACTGCGCCGAAGCTGTTGTCGTCGACGATGAACATACCGGCAGCCTCACCGTTCACGTCGGTGATGCCGTTAACGACGTCACCGTACACGCCGATGTTGTCGAGACAGAGCACCTCACCCTTCGGTGTTACGAGGTTGAAGGCGATGTATACGTCCTTGCCGTTGTACTTCGAGAGGCTAATGCCGCGTGTCTTCGGCGTAATGGTCTCGCCCTTCACCTCAAGGTCGGTAGTGTACCAGTAGTCGGCAGGATTGCCCGAACCGTCGGAAACCTTCACACGGTAAGTCTCGAGCAGCAGCTGGTTGAACGACATTGCGTCCCAAACGAAACAAGCATTCTCGCTATTCACATGCACCTTCGGCAGGATGAGCCAGCGGTCGGGCGTAGCACCGTCAATCCAGCTTGTGCCAGCCAGTACGTGCTCGCCGAGCATGGAGTGCTTCTCGATGTTGAAGATTCCCCAACCCTCCTTGTTGAACTCTTCGCCGGCATTAGCGTTCACCGTGCCAGAGTCGCCTACATAGAAGCTGAGGTCAGACGAGATCTTGCCATCCTCGAAGTCGTAGTAGACTACCGGGGCGCCCAGCACATTCACCTCCTTCGACATCACGTTGTTGTCGGGCATGTTGTCGTCGTCGCTCTCGATAGTGACGGTTACGATGTGCTTGCCCGCAGCCAGTCCGTCGAGCACGTTGCTTGCCGTGAGGTTCTTTATCTCCTGCGCCTTCATGCTAAGGTCTACCTCAGCCTTCTGCTCGCCGTCGACGCTCACCTTCACCTTGCCTTTGGCGTCCTTGATGCCCACGTTCTGAATGGTGAACTGCACGTTCTTGTCGTTAGGCGTGCGCACATAGTCGTAAGGCAGCGCCATGTCGGTAACAACGAGGTCGACGGCGTCGCTCGAAGCCTTGTAGAACTGCACGTCGTCAATGGTGAGCCAGTTCTCGTCCTTGTCGCTATGCGAGTAGAAGCCGAGATAGATAGTCTGCGGCTTGTCGAACTTAATCACCTTGAACGCCTCCTGGTATTTGCCCTGCTTGATGGTCTGCTCGTCGATGCAGACATCCATATCGTCGGGCGTGTTGCCGGTGCCCCAGTATACGCCCAGCTTCTCGGTGTGTCCGTCAGAACCCGAATACCAGTAGCGCAGCACGTAGTTGCCTGCCTCCACCTTTATCGGGTCGAGCATCGCCCAGTCGTCGGCGTCGTTCTCCTTATTATAATTGTACGCGAGACAGCCGTAGCCCGTGCGCGCCATATTCATATACGTAGCCTGATAGACCTTCCACTCGCCGTCGTCGCCGTTGAGGTTGTAGAACTTGAAGTCGGCTGTGTCGTCGCCCGGCTCAAAGCCCCACGAGTAAGGCGGCGTAATGGCTCCGCCGTGGCGCACCACGACAGCAGTAGTATCGTTGTCGGTATTGATGTCGTTCGGCTCAATGGTATATGCCTTCAGTGCATACTTGTGGCGCGGCGTAGAGAGGTCTGCCTTCTGGCTGAACGTGTACTCAATAGCCTCGCCCGGTGCAAGCGAACGATCTACCTTCTCCTTCACAACGGCACCACCATCGAGCTGATAAGCCACCTCGAACTTATCAGACGCATCGAGTCCGTTGTTCACAACATGAACCTTCACCGTCTCGGCGTTGCTGAGATTGTCGCCCGAAACGGGGCTAAGCACGTTGTCTACCTGCAAGTCTACCACCTTGTCAACCTGCTTCACGCTGAACTCACACATATAGAAGCGCCACTGGTCGGCAGGACTCGTCGTGTGGAAGCCAACATGGAAGGGCACGCCTGCTGTAGCGTCGTAGAAGAAATACTCCGTTGTGCGCACGCCGAGCACCTTGTCGTTCTGCGCCTGCAGTTTCGTCATTGCCTCAACCGTGGGCGCATTGCCTGTGTAGACGGCGAGTTTCTCGCCGTACGACGTGCCGTACGTGGTGTACTGCACCATCAGCTTGCCCGTTGCCGTAGGCGTTATAGCCGGCGAAATGAGCCAGTCGTCAGCCACATTGCTCGAAGAATAAGCATAGAACACCTTCGACTGCGAACCTTCTGCATCATATACCCATGTAACGCCGTCATTATTGGCGTCGACAACGGTCCATTTCGCAAATTCGTCTGCTCCTTCAAAGTCGGTAGAATACACATTCTGTGCGCTTGCGGCTGCCGAAACAGCGAGCGCAGCTAAGCTAAGTAAAAGTTTATTCATATCGATTCTTTTTAAAAATTGTAAACTATTTGCGCAAAGTTAATACAAATCGAAACAAGACCAAACACTTCTACATACATTTTATAACTTTTAACTACCCGATGAAACATATCTACAAGTCGGTTTAACATTTGTAGCAGCGCTCCGTGCTCCGAATTGTAAACGCTTGCAAACGTTTGCACGAAAAAGTCGGACAGAATGACGCCCGAATCTTAGCAGAACACATTTCTTATATATAATTTTGCAGCAGAAAAGAAACCTAAATACATAACAATCAACGATATGCACATAAAAAGTATTGCAGCCATGCTTGCGCTTCTGCCGGCTATAGCATCGGCACAGACCGTCGCTTCGCCCGACGGCAACGTGAGCCTTACGTTCTCGCTTACCGACAACGGACGTCCTACGTACGAAATGAGCTACAAGGGCAAGAAGGTGATTAACCCATCGCACCTCGGACTGGAGCTTGCACGCGACAAGCACGCGTCGAAGGGCATGGAGGAGACCGACTTGATGGACGGATTCAAGGAAACGACGTCGAAGACATCTACCTTCGACGAGACTTGGACACCGGTTTGGGGCGAGACAAAGACAATTCGCAACAACTACAACGAGCTTGAGGTAAGCCTCAACCAGCCGTCGAGCAACCGTAACATCAAGATTAGATTCCGCGTCTACGACTACGGCATGGGCCTGCGCTACGAGTTCCCGCAGCAGCAGGACCTCAACTACTTCGTGATAAAGGAGGAGCACACGCAGTTTGCAATGACTGGCGACCACACCGCCTACTGGATTCCGGGCGACTACGACACGCAGGAGTACGAGTATCAGATTACGCCACTCACGGGCATACGCGAGGTGATAAGCAAGAACCGCAAGGCGTACACCGCAAACTCGTCTACGACGGTATTCTCAGACACGGGCGTGCAGACATCGCTGCAGCTGAAGACCAAGGACGGACTCTACATCAACATACACGAGGCGGCGTGTCTCGACTATCCGACAATGCACCTCAACCTCGACGAGAAGACACTCACCTTCGAGTCGTGGCTCACTCCCGACGCCGTAGGACGCAAGGGTTTTATACAGACTCCGTTCAACACGCCGTGGCGCACGGTGCTCGTGAGCGACGACGCACGCGACATGCTCTCGAAGAAGCTCACGCTGAACCTCAACGAGCCGTGCAAGATTGAGGACACATCGTGGATTCACCCGACGAAATACTGCGGCGTGTGGTGGAACATGATCGTTGGTACAAAGACATGGGCGTACACCAACGACCTGCCTTCGGTGCGTCTCGGCGAAACCGACTACTCGAAGTGCCGACCCAACGGCAAGCATGGTGCCACCACAGCCGAGGTGAAGCGCTACATCGACTTCGCAGCCAAGAACGGCTTGCAGGAGGTGCTCGTCGAGGGATGGAACGAGGGCTGGGAGGACTGGTTCGGTCATCAGAAACTCGACGTGTTCGACTTCGTGACACCCTACCCCGACTTCGACATCAAATATCTCAACGAATATGCCCACTCGAAGGGCGTGCGCCTGATGATGCACCACGAGACATCTTCGTCGGCACTCAACTACGAGCGACACCTTGAGGACGCCTTCAACCTTATGAACAAGTATGGCTATGATGCTGTGAAGACAGGCTACGTAGGCGACATCATCCCGCGCGGCGAGTACCACTACTCGCAGCTGATGAACAACCACTATCAGCGTGTCATCGAGACCGCTGCCAAGCACCACATCATGGTGAACGCTCACGAGGCCACACGCCCCACCGGCATTTGCCGCACATGGCCTAACCTCGTAGGCAACGAGTCGGCTCGCGGCACAGAGTACGAGGCATTCGGAGGTTCGGTGCCCTACCACACCGTCATGCTGCCCTTCACACGCCTGCAGGGCGGACCGATGGACTACACGCCGGGTATCTTCGAGACACGCCTGAAAGAATGGAGCGACAACCCGTCGTACGTGCACACCACGCTCTGCGGACAGCTCGCACTCTATCTCGTGATGTACTCGCCGCTGCAGATGGCAGCCGACCTGCCCGAACACTACGAGAAGTACGACGACGCCTTCCAGTTCATACGCGACGTAGCTTGCGACTGGGACGATTCGAAATATCTGGAGGCTGAACCGGCGGAGTATATCACCGTGGCTCGCAAGGCTAAGGGCACGGACAACTGGTTCGTGGGCGGAAAGACCAACAACGCCCGTCAGACTACCGTGAAGCTCGACTTCCTCAACGCAGGTGCCAAGTACGACTGCGCCATCTACCTGGACGGCAAGAACGCCGACTACGAGAAGAACCCGAAGGCTTACACCATCCTGCACCGCACCGTGAAGAAGGGCGACGTGCTGAAGGTTAAGCAGGCACGCGGCGGCGGCTTCGCCGTATCGCTGATGAAGAAGTAAGCAGCAACAAAGTCTGGCACAGTTTTTGCCAAGACGATATTTGCACGATTTGCACGCTCATAACTCGCGAAAAACCGACAACGGATTTTGTTTTTCATTTTTCGCGAGTTTTGAGCGTGCAAGCGTAAACGAATGATTCAGAAGCTTTTGCAGCGTTTTTCGCAAAAGTGTGCAATTTTCAATTCGAGCGAACCAAACTTATCGTGAGACTTTACATGGTAAAAGCATAGGTTTTACTGGGTAAAGTCTCAAGAGTTACCATGTAAAGTCTCACGAAAAGTTTGTAAAAACTCACGAAAAGCGGTGCAAAACCTATCGTTTTACACTAAAAAGTCTCAATTTCTCTGTTTTTCGGGCTGCGCCGAACCGCAAAACCGCACGTTTTATGTTCAGCAAATCTCTAGAATGAGAATTTTCGCGGGAGTTTTCAAGTACGATATTTGCATCGGAAAAAGAGGGAAGTGATTGTAAAAAATCAAAATTTTTGCTCTTTTGTTTGATTTTTATCTTCGGATTTGAGGATACAATTAAAAATGTAAAGCAAGGTACGTAATATTTGTTAAAAACATCACGGATATTCAATATATTTCTTATTTAGTTTGTTATTTTGAGGATTTTGTGTATTTTTGAACCATGATTAGCTAATCGAAACCTATTTTCTAAAAAGCGGAATCCGAAAAGCTTAAAAAGAGTAGACTTCCTTCTACTCTTTTCTTAATTATTTATGAGAATGTTTAAAGAGATCTTCATCCTAAAAGAATATAATACATGAAATTTAAGAATGTCGTGATTTTTATTTTATCTTTGATTACAGTATGGATTGTTGTAGTTTTTTTTTGTTATAAAGGATATTTAACTAATATCGAGGTCGGTCAGATTCAATTAGATGATCGTCCTTATTTTACTACACAAGATAGTGTAGTATTTGTTTGCTTTATTAATATAGAGTCCTACAACTTCAATCTGTTCTGACTTATCAAAACATCTCCTCTTCCAGCAAAAACTTACACACCGGCACGACCTCAATATTCATGTCCAGTTCGGATGAGGGTATTGTTTCTTCTTGGTCGTAAGTTATGATCATGAATCTCTTTGCATTAAGAAACTTTCCAACTTTTTGCAGTGCTGAGATTTCTCTGTTTCGTGTTACATTCTCTGTCATGCGATACGACACCTGAACGAGAAGTCCGGCTTTAGGTACACAGAAATCTACCTCCATATTTTTGTTGTAATAATACAAGTCTTCGCCATACTTCTTGTAAAGTTGTATGGCTACAATATTCTCCAACAACTTAGTCTCTGGTTGGAAGAGAAACAGGTTGAGTATGCCGTTATCATAGAAGTAATGCTTCTTTATCGTCTCACGTTCGGCGATAGAGTCGGTGAATGAACTGATGCTGAATGTGAGAAACGACTCATGCAGATAATCGAGATAGGAAGCTATGGTTTCTCTTGCTATTTTTGTACCATCTCCTTGCAATATGTTCTGCAGGCGTTTTATAGCAGTAGGTTGCATTACGCTGTCAGCCAGTTTTCTTATAAGCAAGCGAAGGCTGCGCTCATTCCTTACACCTTTTCTTATAACAATATCCGAATACAAAATCTTTTGATAAAGCGACTGAAGCCACGACTTTTTGTCTTGCATGTTGAAGACCTCCGACAGTCCTCCATAATAGAAATAATCAGGAAACAGTCTCAATACATCATTCTTTACAGGTGACAGTTCCCATAATTTCGTAAGATGTATCTGCTGGTACTCCAGATATTCTTCAAAAGAGAAAGGATGTATCTCCTTTGTCAAATATCTTCCACCCAATGTAGAGCTTATCTCGCGACTAAGCATGTGAGCATTGCTTCCTGTGATATAGACACGATACTTCTCATCTGCCAATCTGCGGGCGAAATGCTCCCATCCTTCTACGTTCTGAATTTCATCCAGAAATATGATAGGCTGATGGCTGAACATCTCGCGATAAGCCTCAAGTATGAGATACAACTCTTCTTTGCGGATGTCAGTGATACGTTCGTCCTCAAAATTGATAAACAAGATTTCTTCCAAGGAATGTCCTTGTGCCACAAGATTCTGAATCTTCTGATAAAGCATGTACGACTTACCTGCACGACGAATACCTACCAACACATAGTTTGCATTTTCCTCCAAACTAATGTTGCGTCCTTGTAGTTTCACTTTACCAACAAAATCCTGTTGCCAAAGTATGATTTGCTTTATAACATTCTTGTCCATAATCTTTGCATTTATACTATTCTAATTGCAAAGATAGCATAAATAAATGATATAAACCGTATTTTCAACAATTATGCAGTCCATACACTGCATAAATCGCCAAAAACATGCAGTCTATACACTGCATAAATACAATAAAAAAAGATCTTGAGCGAATTATCCACCCTTTTCTTCCAAAAAAATTCTATACACCCCCTTGCTTTTCTGGCGTTTTTTTTTTACTTTTGCCCCAGTGAAATAGAAAATAGAAACTATGAATAAGAGAACGC
>OGDF01003887.1_pt1 | contig 17651 bp, 11 predicted proteins | sample 1570141 | NCBI WGS metagenome assembly OGDF01 (sample SAMEA4370581, study PRJEB24528) | human gut metagenome | reverse complement strand
TAATGTATGGCAGAAGAAGTGTATAATCAAGTTTAGAGACGTCTCAAGCATCCATTATAATAAGGACTTTGGCCTTTTAGATATTGATACTTTATACACAGTTGAAACCAATGACAATGCAGGGAGCTTGCACAATGGAAGTTTTAGATTATACGGTTACTTTAGCAATTTTGAAGAAATGATAAAGGCTATTTCATCAAGATCTGGTGTTCCAATTACAAGAGTATGAAATAAGGGCAGCTATTAGCATAGCTGCCCTTATTACTTTTTCTTATGAGTTCTTAATAGTTGTTATGAGAAGCTGAAAATTGCAAAAAGTTCTTACGAATTTCGATTTGTTGCTACGAATTCTTACGAGTTTTTTATCCGGCGCTATTTACAGCAATTCCTTTTTATGCTATTGTGGAAATATACAATTTTCATGGAGGTGCAAAAATGGATTATAGTCAAAAAACAAGATCAATTATGTCTTTTACAAAGGATTTCTCAAAAGGAAAATATAATACACATCATAGACTACAGAGAAAAGAAGGTCAGTGGGAATCTCTACAACGTAGTGAACTGATTGATTCTTTCCTTCGTCCATATCCAATTGATCCTATTCGTTGCGAGATGACCAACGGCGTTGGGTATATCTTTGATGGCGTGCAGAGAGCAACTACTACTTACAACTATCTAACAGATAAGTTTAGATTAAACAGATCTCTGCCGAATGTAACAATAGATGGCGTTGAATACGAGATTGCAGGTAAGAAGTTTAGTCAACTTGCTCCAGAGGTTCAGGACAAAATCAATCTTTATGAAGTGAACATTTATCAGTTTACTGATTGCACAGATTATGATATTCGTGAGATGTATCGTCGCCAGAACAACGGAAGACCTCTTACAGCGACACAGAAAAGAACAGCTATTGAAGCACCTGATTTTAGCGAGATCGTATTTAATATTGCTGATCATCCTGTGTTTGAAAAATTGTTCTCTCCATCTAGGATCAAAGGTGACGCACCTCGCGATTGCGTAAGAGAGGTATTTATGCTTCTTGAATCAGAAAATGATAAAGATTATTTATCCTTCAGAAGATCAGACATCGATACTTTTGTAAAAGAGTACACTGGAGATTCTATTGACTCTGAAAAAGTTGATAGCATTGTCAAGACTTTAGACGAATTAGACTGCAGAGTTGAGAAATTAAACATCAATGCCACAAGTGTTCCAATGATAATTGCAGCAGCTGTAAAAGTTCTTACTGAGAATAAAGACTTTAATACATTTGTTGGTAAGATTCAGGAATTTATTGACACATATGACACCAATGAAGAGTACAAGGCACACTGCGGAGCTGGTACTGGTAATAGGGAAAATGTTGAAGCAAGATGGAATTATTGGAAGGGTTTAGCTGCAGAAACCCCAGCAAAAGAAGTTTAATTTAATAAACAATCAGATTGTAGTAATAATACGCAATCTGATTCATAGATAAGAATTCCTCCTTAAATATGAATCAAGGGGTTATGACTATTACAGTCATAACCCTCTTTTGTTTTGAGAAGGGATGTGGTAAAATGAATAAAGAGGAACTTAAAACTATAGATGTTTTCGGTAAAGCGGAAACTCCAATAATGCATGATACTCGTAATGTAGACAGTGCGGCAAGATATGACACTGCTGCCAAGACACTTTTAGCTAATAAGAGTTTATTAGCTGTTATTTTAAAACGTACTGTTACTGAGCTGTCACAATTCAACTTGGATGCTATTGAATCATACATTGAAGGTGATGTACAAATCTCTGAGAAGCCTTTATACAATGCAGAGAAGATAGTAGGCCGTGGAACAGAGAGCAAAGTGCTTGGCGAAGGATCAGTATACTTTGATATTGCATTTAATGTGATAGTTCCAACAACAAAAGAGCGAATCAAGTTAATCATTAATGTCGAAGCACAGAATGATTTCAATCCTGGATACGATTTAGTTACAAGAGGTATTTTCTACTGTGCACGGCAGATTTCAGCACAATTAGGACAAGAATTTGATACAGAACATTATAATGGCATGAAGAAAGTGTACTCCATTTGGATTTGCTTCAAGGCTACTGGGAGATTCTCAAATACGATAACAAAGCTTAGCCTAAAGCCGGAATACATCTTTGGCAATGCACCAATTAAAGAGAAAGCTTACGACAAGATTGGTTTAGTGATGGTTTATCTGAACAAAGAGATGCTTTCTCATGATAATTTGATAGACAATCTTAATACTTTATTTTCAACTGACAAATTACCATTAGATAGTCGTAGACAGGCACTTATAAACATGGGCATTAAGGTGACAAAAGAATTGCAAAAGGAGGTAAGTGATATGATGAGCAGAGCCGATGAGATTATGGAAAAAGGCAGAGTAGAAGGCCGAGAGGAAGGTATCTTCCATATGATTAGTCTTTTAAAGAAAATGAATGCATCAAATAAGCGGATACTCATTGTTTTAAAAGAAGAGTGCAAAATTTCCGAAGAGCAAGCGCAGGAATATCTGGACAAATACGATGCTACGCACAAATAAAATTATCTAAGAACCATCGTTGAGCCGAAGCAATCTCATAATAAAGAAAAACACAGAGAGTCTAGAAATAGGCCCTCTTATTTTATGAAAAGGAGAGTTTAATAATGAATGACAATTATGTGTGCTATTAATGACGTGCTTGGCATGGAGCTTCTTGATGTGATTAAAAATGGCAGTATTAAATTATACGAAGGCCGACGTCTATAGGTTGGAATGTGAATGCCTATAGTAATTGAAATCGTACACCTGCTTTGTTGGTTCCTCAAGAACATTTCTGGAATTCACATTCCGATAATAATTATAGCACAGCTTAGATGAAAAGCAATTACCTGACACGCATTTCGATAAATAAAACTGCTGCTCAGCTATTGTTGAGCAGCAGTACTCTAGAAAAGAGAAAAAGGAGGTTTCATTCCAAATGGAACACGGTATCAATCATTTTCATCTTTTGACACCATTTCTGTGATGTATTTTACCTTTTCTTTTGATAGCTCAGAATGCTTACAGATTTTGCGAATTGTGTAAGCTTTTAAAAGGACTTTTAACAACTTCACAGTTAACGGTGCACAAAAGAACAATAGAAATGTTTCTACCATGTTCTTTGAATCTCCTTTTATTTAATTGGGAGATATGCGTGCCTATCTCCCAATTAAATAGTAACATTTATTTGTAAGTAAGTCAATCAGTAGTGACTGACGCGCTTTCAAGGTTAAAACCATGCATCATCAGGTTTAGTCACATAATTAAATAGATCTGAATGGAAGTTGTAATACTGCTAACAATAGTTGCGTCTCTTGACAGTAAAATGCACCGGGCCCTAGCAGTGGTACAGCATAATTCAGGTTAAAACTCCATTCGTGCGAAGGTCAGTTTAAAGAGCTGGCCTCCGCTACTTAGCTAGGTGTACAGTACTGTAAGATTCTATTTTCTGCGTGCCTGTATTTGTCAGTACTGTACAGCTAGGTGAGTAGCTATTTCACCCCATTCTTGTCAAGCCTTCCTCTGCAATAGTTGAGGAAGGCTTTTAACAATTAAGAGGGTTTACATGCATAATCAGATTTGGCATAATAGAATTACAATAAACAAATATTTGGAGGAGCTAAGTCATGAAAATTCTTACTTTGGGAGATTTAGAGAGATACTGCAAAAGGCAGAGTTTAAAGAATATCGAGTTTTACTCTGATGAGATTGTAATTGATTTAATTGATGGTAAAACACCTGAAGAATTGGTCCACGAGCTGGCAGAAAAGATCCCGTGTACTGTTGATGAGGAAAAGATGACTGTAAATCTTGACAATGGTTTAGGTCAGCTGAAGATTGTATTTGATGATCCATCATCTGCTGCTGACAAAGATGTTTTTATTCCGATATTCGAGAATATAATTTATAGGGACCAGGTTAAGGTTGATCTTCCAGATCTAACATGTGAGGTTATTGCATGTGATTCAATTGGCTACAAAGCAAATAATTACAATCACGCACTTATGGTTGATGCTGATTTCAGTTCGCCATTATTAGGTGAGGTGCCAAAGTTTAGCTTTATGGATCTTATTGCTATGCTTCAGGGCTATAAAGATACAGACAAGATAATTGATTTTGTTGCAAGTACAATAGATGGTAATTTTATGCCAGCATTTAGATACGAGGAACAGTTATTAGATAGAGACGCCACACCATACACATTAGCAAAGTACTCTGGAATGGGTTATCTGCTTACCGAAGTTTTAGCTAAGCTAGCAGTAAAGATGGGGAAATCTTCTGTTGTTATAAGAATCAGCTCAGGTTTAGATAAAGATGAGGCACCGTTATTACTTGATCCTAGAGTCGAGAAAGTTTTCGTATGTGAGAGACCAGCAGAGTTGTTATTAGAATTGATGAATAAGGTTGAAGGGCAGAAAATTACCATTGTAGGGTGAGGAAGTGTAGCTGTGTTAAAGATTCATTATGGGATCAGGGAAGGAACAATATCCTTAATTGATACATTCTTCAGAAATAATTTTGAATCAGAATGACTGAACGACGATTTAGTGAAAGAGATGGTGCTAGACGTAGACAAATCAAGAATAGTAGCACCATACTGCATAGACAGTCCTGTATTTGGACAGATATCACCATTTATGCTTTCAGGAGGCATAAAACCGCTGCAGATAAGTCTTTATTTATTGTAGATGGGCAGCATTTGGTGCATATATCAATGATTTAGCAACAATTATTACGAAGCATATGATGGGTGTTTCAGTATATGTCTTTGCTCCAGAATCATTTGAATTGTGTATTCTAAGATCACGGTTATTTCATGATAAATGTAAAAAGCAATTAGATGAAACATACAACTATGCTGATTCTAAAGAGTATGGAAGTTGGGAGTAATACCACCCAGATCTATTGATTGACTTAACAAGAAATACACCTGCTGCTTACACAAAATCGAATCTGAATGAATTCTATCTGGGTGATAATTCTATCAAAGCAATTAAAGAAATCTATGATTGTATTGATGAAGGTTTAGCAAACATGTCATTATTTTAGGGAGCCATTGGCTCCCATTTTTATTTAGAAAGGAGATAATTTATGATGCAAGAAAAAACTGTAATCAAAATGTTTAGCATGGGGCAGGCTTCAGATGACATGTCCTCTGTAGAGAAACTGTTGTACGCTTTAGGTATTGCTTCACGAGAGATTTTACCGGTAACCTTAGATGTAAAATTTACAAAAGAGATCTTTTGTGCTGCATTTATTATTATGGATGGTGACATAGCACCATTATTAAGCTATGTTGCTTGTTCAGATCAAAAGTCCTTGGGACAGTACGCAAGCTATACTATAGCAGTTTGTGTAAAGCATGACATTGAAGTAGACACTGATTGCTTGGACAGATTAGCATCTAGTGTTACCACCAGCTTAGCTGACAGCCCAGAAATCAAATGTGCACTGGAAATGTATAATACGGATATCTATGATTATAATGATTTTCAAACCACACTATACGCAGTAGCGCATCCGGATAAGATCAAAGAGCTCCCACCGTTTAATGACTGTAATAGTGAAATACTACTCCTGTGTAGTGACAATATTGCTCATAGGGTATACCGTCACACACATTTTGCAGATGGCGCAACGATTGAGAACGCCATCTCCGAGCTTATTAGATGTGGTGTTAATCCATACCTCAGATTTAGAGGCGCAACTGTCTCTACAGTACCACAGGATCTAGTTGAACGTTTCCCAGAATGTGCAGTTCTTAAAAAGAATCCAACTTATTACGAGATCGACTTAGCCTTATTGAATAACTACACATCTGCGTTATACTTTAGTGATCTCAGCCAAGAGCAACTTAAACTTGCAGAGTTTAGCAGAGTCAATCTTGATGGTGCTGATTATCAGGATGAAATCAGATACAACAGTTTTATTACAAGAAATCTACATGACGCCTGCTATTACACGACAGGAACGGTACCTGCAGTTCTTTATCGTTCATGGCTTAGATTCAGGCTTAATACAAATGACTACGCTTTAAGTAAAGACATAATCCGTCAGGCTCATAGATACCTTGGTGAACAGTCCATCTACAAAGTTGTAAAGAAAGACTACAGACTGGCAACTGCAATAGATGTTGCATCCCCGGATTTACTGGATCTGGCTCTACGTTCCTTCTGGAGTTCCTGCAATGGAGCAATGGATCAGGAGTTTAGGACCTGGTATGCAAGGCAGCCTCACAGTACAGATCATTTAGCAACAATGCAGTTATTCTAAAGATCAAGCAGCAATGCTTTCTGAGACCTCTAAGGGCGCAGCATTTAGTTCAGCAAGGACATTTAGTACAGATATAACTCCTTGTTAGATGCCAACAGGAAATTAGCATGGACTCAGCATTCTGATGCTGATGAATACTTACAGAGATAAATACATTTAAGAGGAGCATTAGCTCCTCTTTTTTAATGCCACAAAAGAAAGGAGGTTTAGCATGACAGTAGAAGAGATGAACAAAGAGTTAGGTTTATTTGGTAAATTAGCATGTACCGGAGAAACAATGACAACGAGCGGAACAAAACTCTACAGAATCACAGCATTAAAAAGCTTCGGGTCAATTCACGCTAGGGCAATTGGTGGTTGGATCCAACATCCAGAGAATATAGGGTTAAATGATAATTCCTGGATTGAAGATGAAGCTACAGTGCGTGAGGATGCGAAAGTTCGTGGCAATGCTACTATTAGTGGTGAGTGCGATGTATTTGGAAGAGCAGTTGTAACTAATAATGCTAAATTAAGCGGAAATGTACGAGTAGGAACAGGATGCTATATCAGCGGCGATACAGTTCTTAACGGTGATGTATCTGTCCCAGCAGATGCAGTAATAAAGGGTAATGCAATAATCACAAAGCAGAGTGATGTTGCTACTGTTAACGTGCAAGGTTTAGCCATAACATTATACAGAACAGCAACTGGCATTATGATTGGGCTAGGAAATCGCACACCAGTCAAGCTTGGAGATCTGATGGTTCAGCCAGCTATTTATGACGCTGTAAAAGTTCTTGTGAGTATAATAGAGAAAGGAAGTGTACTATGAATATTGAAGGAATAGATAATAAGCTAAGACGTGCAGGTAACGTTGAATGCACCGGTGATGCAATGTTTGACCATGGAGCTCAGCTCTGTAGAATAAGAGCGATCAAGTGTTTAGGCACTGTAGCTTCTGGTACAGTGGGCGGTTGGGTTCAGAGTGCAGACAATATCAAAGCATACGGTAATGAATGGATTGGAGGCGCAGCCATTGTAAGAGACAACGCTACAGTGATGAACAATGGTCGAGTCACAGGATCTTGCAGGATTTGTGGCAATGCTATTATCTGTGACAATGCATCTATAGAGGGGGCTGTTGTTGTCAAAGGATGCACAACTATTGGTGGTAAGGCGATGATAAAAGGTGCATTTACAGTTCCAGAAGGGGCAAATATTGGGGGAGATGCTTTGATACATAATGAGGATCAAGTATGTTTAGCTATTCTTGGAGGTGTGCCTTTTACTGTCTTCAGAACATCACATGGCGTGCATGTGACAATTAACAACTTACATGCATTCCCATACCAGGACAAAAACGCAATCAGAAAGGGGATTGCTGAGAATAGAATACAGCTACCAGAAGATGCTGTAATAGCTGTGATCAATGCAATGGCAGCAACCATAAATAACAGAGCACCGCGAAAGAACATGGGATTTATGCACTTATTTAATTAGGAGGAACTATGAGATTAAACGTTTTAGCGAAGATGTTTAAGGACACAAGAGAGCTAGAAGCATTGTGGCAGGACGAAGAGGTTATTTATGCACTAGGTATCGCTTCTGGAGAGATTCTGCCTAACCAATTTATCACACGAATACATAAGGAAGCATTTTGCGCTGCATTCATAATTATGGATGGGAATGCGCTCCCTTTGATTAGCTATGTATTTAGCACTTTTAAGCAGGATCTATACGATTGTGCCACTTACACGATTAACATTTGCAAGAAGAATGGTCTAAAGATAAATACTGATGCGCTACAAGAATACTACATGGGCAACGGAGATGCGAGTGTACGATACGGAGTAGACATTGCTTTAGAGATGCAAAACCATGCATTCGAGGATTACACTAATCTGGAATTGATGCTATACTCAATTTCTCGTCCGGAATTTATCGATAAGCTACCACAGTTTGACGATAAGTCCGTATTTCCAATATTGTTATGCAGTGACAGGATTGCATCCGCTGCATTTAAGCATACAGTTTTCCAAGAGAAGAACAAAGTGCTAGACACAGTGATCCGTATACTGGTCGACGAGAATGTAAATCCATATTTCAGGTTCAGGGGATCTGGGTCAATCAGGTCAGATGCTGTTTACGCGATGGTTGAGAAATTCCCAGAGTGTGCTATTTTTATGGAGAATCCTACTAAGGAGGATATAGACTTAGCCGTTCTGAATAACCACACATCAGCGATGTACTTCGAGGATCTAAGTCATGAGCAGCTTAAGCTTGCAAAGTTTAGACAGGAATACTTTGGTGAGCTTAACGATGATGCTGATTACCTTGAATACATAAATTACAATAGATTTATTGGTAAAAGGCTTGGAGATCCTTACGGTTACGATACATTCTCTGTTCCACAAGATAGCTTCAAGCAATGGCTCAGGTTTAGAGCAGGATCTCAGCTATACAAGCTTAGTCCTTATGTAGTGGCGAAGGCCTACGAGTTACTCGGTTGTGAGGCAATAGAAGCAGCCGTCTGGAGAGACTACAGATTGGTGTCTGATATAAACGAGGTCTCAGATGATTTACTGCAATTAGTGACTATTGTTCGTGCGAAACGGTACGATGGTAACGACGGTGACGAATTTAAGCACTGGTATACAGATCGGATACAACGGAGGGCAATGCTAAAGGCTACTCATGATCTAGGTGACATGAATATGTTTTAGCACATAGGGGAAATCCCAGTATTACTGGGATTTCCCCTATTTTACATCTCAGACATTATCATCAGGATCAAGTAACGGATCATTAGGATCATAAGAATTATCATCCAGAATGCCAGGCTCATCAAGAGGATCTACATTTGTGCCAAAATCAGGATTGAGCAATATATCATCGCTTGCATCTTCATTGACAAATGGATCATAGTTTACAACTTCACCAGCTAGTATGTCAAAGTCAGGGTCAGTTGGGAACTCATCATTAAGATCATTGTTTGATGATGGAAAGTTGACAGATTCAACATCTTCTGGGCGATAAGGCGGAATCTCCGGGTGCATGCAGTCAACATCAAAAGCATATGGATTAAAACGTTTAGTCTCTTTAGCAGCGATGGCATTAAGAGCATCATAAATGTTGATAATCATACCAGAAGCAACTGCATTTGCGTAGTCAATAGAATCCTGTGACACTTTGATTGGTTTATCTGACAAGCAAGAGTCATAAAGTGTATCACCATCCGAGGCATTTCTGAGTGCTTGCATAAAATAATCTTCTCGATGTTTTAGTTCCGCTCTTTCAGCCTCTAATAGGGTTTCATTAATCGTTTTGTCAAGATCTAATTTATTGAGTATATCTAGAATTGGTTTGATTTTAGTATCAAGTTCATGTAGAACTTCTCTCATTTTATAGTTTAGCAAGAGTAGCTGTTTGTCCTCTCTCTCAAAAGCTCCTGACAGATATTCAGACAAATCCGTAAGATCTGCTCTAAGCACATGCAGTGTCTCTGCCAAATAACCAGGTCTTCTGCATCGCACATAGTAGCCTTTTCTCCCTTGTTTAGAAAGATTACAGAGTAAACCTCTTTTACACAGGCGACTTAGCTGTACACCAATAGAGCTGCTGGTAGCATTATCCTTATAAGCTTGCACATATTTCACAACATCATCAGTGCTGCGTGGGTACTCATCATCAAGCACCTCTAAGATAAGCTCATCTATTATTTGCTTATCCTCTTGTGTGATTTCTTTATTACCCATAGTAAATCCTCCCTTTTTCTTAATTGTAAACCAATGACACTAAGAAGTAAAGCAATAGTAAAGAAAATTAACAATATGGAGGTTATTACTATGGGTGAGTTTTCTGGTTATGCGGTTTTAATCACAAATAAAGGAGAGTAGTCAAGGTTATAAACGAGACAGGAATGCAGACTATGAGTTTATTTTAGTTGAGGGGCTCTAAAAATGGAGCACCTTTCCATTTCACGGCGTAATTGCAATCTATGTATAAATGTGATAAAATTACACCTATAAACTTTTCATCGGTTTAGCACTATTCATAATAAATCAAAAAAAGATGGAGGACCTATTATGAATAAAAAGAGAATTGCAAGGCTTTTAGCAGCAAGCCTGATTATCTCAAGTTTTATCCCAGTAATGAGTGAAGCTGCTGGCACCTGGAGGAACGGATACTATTTAGAGAATAACAGAAAAGCTTCTGGATTAAAAAGAGTAGATAAGTACTATTACTATTTTAGTAACGGGAAACCTCTCAAAGGTAAATGGAAAACAGTTGGTAAAAATAAATACTACTTTGATAAGAATGGAAGAGCAATTACAGGACTTAGAAGATTAAATGGTAAGCTATACTATTTTAACAGTAAAGGAATTATGCTTAAGAGTTCCTGGAAGACTGTCAAGAATAAAAGGTACTATTTTGGCAGCTACGGGTTCGCTGTAGTAGGTTTAAAGAAAGTCGGCAAGAATTATTACTTATTCAAATCCGACGGTTCTCTTTACACAAATACAGGTATTATCAATTACAACAAGAAGAAATACCTTTTAGTTAAAGGTAAAGTAAGATTAGGTCTGCGGAATTACAAAGGTGGTTTATACTATTTCACTACAAAGGGTATGCACACTGGATGGAAAACTATTAAAGGTATGAAATTCTACTTTAGTCCAAGTAGTGGTAGGGCATACAAAGGTAGGACTTACACTATCAACGGTAAGAAATACAAGTTTAGCTCTGGTGGTCAGTTAATTATTACTACAGAGAAACCAGAGGTTCCAAGTAAACCAGAAACACCTACTACGGAGACTCCGAGTAAACCTGAAACTCCTTCTACGGAAGTTCCGAGCAAACCAGAGACTCCTTCTACGGAAGCTCCAAGTAAACCAGAGACTCCATCCACAGAGAAGAAGCAGAAGTACACATACTCTATTGAAAGATACAATCCTAATGGATATGGGCTGTATGATAAACAGAATTATGTTATGTATGTGAAAACCGATGCACCAATTGATGAGTTCTGGTTAAGTGGTGATTTTATTTCTCCAGTAAATAGTTTTTATGATGTGAAATATCCAACAAATGCATCAGGTGTAAGTATTGTAAGTAATAAGATACCTTACAAAGATGGTTATCTTGTAACAATTAGTTTTAAAAGCAGTGGGCATCAGGCTGTTACTGTGAATGATGGTACAGGCTATACGGAGACTTTCTATTTCGATGTTCTGAATTACGACACATACGAAGAATCTTACCTCAAAAAAGTAATCAATGATGTAACTACTCCGAGGATGTCAGAGTTAGAGAAGGTTAAAGCTGTACAGGAGTATATCTTTTACAATTTTAAATATTCAGATATGAATGCTGCACTTGGCAGAACAACAACTTCTGTCAAAGAGCTCGGTGCAAGGTTTGAAACCAAGAAAATTGTATGTACCGACAGTACCGCAATGATGGATAAAGTGGCAGATATCATTGGTTTGAAATGGAGAAATCTCGATAGATATTCGGGTCCATGGATAAATGCAGCACCTGGACATGTATGGACTTCAGTATACTACGATGGTCAGTGGTATGATGTAGATGCTTGTCCCAATGCAGCTTTAGCCAAACAGATTGATCCAAACAATGTGGAATATGTGAACTAAGGTTTAGCACAATAAAAGCTCCCAGGTACTTAGCTCGGGAGCTTTTAAACTTTATAGCGTATTTCTAGTGGTAATAATCAATTACGACTTAGAAGAATCTATTGAACAAATAAATATCACCAGTAACTGCAATAAGGATTTTCATATACCATGGAACAAGTGTATTTGCTATTACTGGAAATACTAGGAACAAAATCTCTAGCAGGATTACATGTACTCCTATGATAAACGGTTTCAGTTCTGATAATTTTTCTAAGTAGTTATAATCTTCCATAATTTTTTCCTTCTTTCTATGATGAACTTGTACGCGTGCCTATCTTTATTAAATTCATCATACTACATACTACATTTGACGAGCTCAATCTTTAAGAATTCATTAAATGCATGTGAAAGATTATGAAGATCGTAAGGCTCTCTGACCAGTAGGTTGGGGAGCCTTTAAACTTTTTAGTGCAATTCCAGAGATTATAAAAAATTAGCTAGTAGATAGTGTATTATCTACTAGCTGATGGGAAGGTGGTAAATAACCTAGGAACATGGAATTAATTCTTTTTGTCTTTTGCTATCATGCGAGTAATGCATTTAACTTTTTCATCTGAAAGGATTGGGTGCTTACAGATGAGCCAGCTAATGAATGCTTTTAACAAGGCATCTATTATCTTGCACGCTAACAGGATTAAAAGATTAATTCCCATGTTTCTGATCTCCTCTTATTTATTAGACGTATGCGTGCCTACGCCTAATAAGAATTATAACACAATCAAGGCTCTCTGACTTACTAGTCAGAGAGCCTTTTTCATTTCCCCAAGGGTTTAGCCCGTTAAGAGCAAGACCTCTACATGTTTTAACCAATTTAATAGAAAATCAGTTAAAAGGGAGCCGTAGAATGGCTCCATTCTTCATAGCTTCCATAATGACTACCTTTAAGAATGAAAGGGGATGATCTTATGGTGAGAAAAGCAAGATGCCCTCCAAGAACGCAAATAAAATGGTGAACTAATAACAATTGCATTTGAAGAAAGGGAAGCTATGTTAAGAAAAAGGATTATTTCTGCTGTCCTTTCTGCTACACTTGTAGCACAACCATTGACAACATACGCAGCTGACGTGATCACTGTACCTACGGACGCGCAGGCAACAGTGATCGTGAATGGAAGCGATGATGGACAGCAAGAACAGATAGAAACAGAAACAGCAGCAGCGGCTGAAGTGCAAACTGGTTACTGGTTTAGTGACAACATGCAGCTGATGCTTTACGACGACGGAACATACTCTGTGCTAGAAGGTGATATCTACCAATCTGGCAATTGGATTAAAGGTGTAGGCGGAGTTACCTTACAGTACAATGGCGGTGAAAGGGTTGTGATGCTAGATGGATCAGGTTTAGCTCACAGCGATGGAACGATTGTCTGGCAGCTCCCGACATTAGTTATCACAGCCGGTGACACAGTGCAACCACCGTCTCTAGGCTCGGGATTCACCGTTAGTGGTGGAGAACTTGACACCTCGCAGACTGGCGATTTCAATGTGCAGTACACAGTAACAGATGAGGCTATTGGAAAGCAATTCAGCTTAGCCCGTACTGTTATAATACAGGAGGTATCAGTGCAGGTAGGACGCCCAGTTGTAGACTATGAGCCGGAGCAGCCTACAACGGAGTCAGAGCAGCCTGCAACAGAGCCAGAGACTCAGGCGCAGGGGCAGCCTACAACAGAGTCGGAGACTCAGGCGCAGGAGCAGCCTACAACAGAGCCAGTAGTAATTGGTGGAGAGCATGCGGATCAGGAAACTGAGGGCAAGCCACAAGGCTCCGGGTTTAGCAAAGTCTTTACTGTAATGACTCCTGGCGGTACGATGACTGTCAGTAATTCCGCAGGGCAGCTTTTAGCGGCAGTAGAATACGGACAGTCCTACACTATTGACACTGTGAAGAATGCAAATGATGGTATTGACGATGTAACGATTGAGCTTGTTGCTGCTGATGGTTATGTCGTAGATGGTTTAGAACATCTGGCCACTGCAGGCGAGATAAAATCTGCTGCATGGTGCCCTTCCATGATTGGCACTAAGTCTTTTGAGCGTGGAGCATACCTTATGCAGCTTGCGAGCGATGAGGAGTACAATGCATACTTCTGCCAGAATGGAGATTTCCAGTATGCAGATCCTAATGAGTTCTCACTGTTTGCTGCATCAAGTCTAGATTCAGCAGAAGTTGGTACTCAGTTTAGTGGACGCGCTACGCTGACAAGTATTAACAGTCCAGCTGGTCATACTTATAATGGCAGCGGAGTTATCTCTTGTACAAGTGGTGAGTTATCAGGACACAATTTTACAATGTCTACATGTGAGACCGGTCATAGCGGAGCAATTCCTTTAGCTGGTCAGACTGGCACATACACTGCAACGGTAAGGGAACTTGACAGAGCTAATGGAAAGATCTCATTGTACATTTACTGGGCAAATGACAGCACACCTATCGGTAACTATCAGTCACTTTCTACTTTGACAACAATTGATCATTCATTTCAGGCAGATATTGGAGTAAATAAGACTTCTGCTTTAGCGGATGCAAGAGTAACCAACTCCGCATACTATAGTTTAGCTAATGCTGAGTTCACTTTATACAAGAATTACAACAGTAAGACTGGAAAAGTAAGTGGAGCTGTTGGTACAATCATAACAGACGCTAACGGACAAGCAGTTAAGAAACTTACAGTGGATGCTGGAACGTATTACATGAAGGAGACCAAAGCCCCAAAAGGTTTCTTGCTGAATGAGACTGTCTTTACAATCAAGGCAGATGCTGGAGATTCTATTGCAAGAACGGTCCAGGAGCAGCCAAAGTACGGTCAGATCAAGATCAACAAGACAAACAAGTCTACCAGCAAACCAGATAAACGTTTAGAAGGAACGAAGTTTGGAGTGTACCGTGATGCAAAGTGCACTGATGGTGTAGATATAATTACAATCGATCCGACAGGTTACGGCGAATCTCATGTTAAATACTTTTTAGGTGTTACCTATTATGTGAAAGAGATTAGCACGAGCGAATACTTCACTCTAAACAAGACCGTCCAGAAAGTAAAGATCACTGATGATGGAACAAAGGTTCCATCTAAGACCTTAAAGTTCACTAACTCTGAGAGGCATACAGGTTTAGCACTTATTAAATACGACACTCGTACAGGTTCAACAACGACCACTTCTGATGAGTACAGCTTTGAGGGTGCTCAATACACAGTTTACTCTGATGAGAAGTGTACAAAAAAGGTTGGTGTAATTACGCTTGACGAAGATGGATACGGAGAGCTGGATGGACTGAAAACTGATACGGATTACTGGTTCAGAGAGACGAAGGCTCCAGCAAACTACGAGTTAAATTCAGAGATTCGTCATGCACATCTTGACAATCCAAATGATGTGACTGAATACGATGTAGCAGATACACCGAAGCCTACACACTTCACAATTCTAAAAGTTAATGCTGACACAGATCAACCAGACCCAAGATTGGAAGGCACCGTATTTGGTGTCTACTCTGATTACAACTGTACAACTCTGATCGAGCAGGTAACCGCTGATGCGAATGGTTTAGCTACAACATCAGACCAGTACTGGCTGGGCCTCACATACTATGTGAAAGAGCTCAGCGCACCGAATAGCTGGGTACCTTTAGATGGCGTGCAGTCAGTTGAACCAACCGACGCAGTAAAGATCCCACAGGTTAAGTTTAGGAATAGGTATGAGACGAAGAAGATAAGTTTGCAGAAGAGACCAGCTGCACTCACACCAGTAACGAATTTAACCGGTGCGCACTATACGATTTATAGTGACTCCAACTGCACGCAGGTTGTGGATGTTATGATCACTGACAAAGATGGAAAAGCCACTTCAAAAGATTTGCCTCTAGGCATCTATTATGTTAAAGAGACGCAAGCTCCAGATGGATATAAGCTAGATGAAGAAATTCATAAGGTTGATATCAGCAAAAGCAGTTATGATGATGGATACTTTGAACTTGATGTTGCCGATCCGTCTTACTTCGGCCTCATCACAGTCGAGAAATACGATCTTGACACTAACTCAGCAACACCAGCAAACCCCAACTACAGCTTAGACGGCGCAATCTACACAGTCTACTCAGACAGTAACTGTACAACGCCAGCTGTAGCAGCATACGGTGAGAACACAATCACAATTAAGAATGCATTTGGAGCATCAGGATGGTTTGCAGAAGGAACCTACTGGGTAAAAGAGACAACAGCTCCTACTGGCTATGATTTAGACACACATATCTATCAGGTTACAACAGCAGGCGGTGCAGCAGCAAAGATTGAGAGCCGTGATCCAATCAAGCGAGGTGCAATCGCAATCGAAAAGCATGATGCGGTTACTGGATCCACAGCTTCCGCAACAGACGCTTACTCCATGGATGGTGCAGAATACACAATCTTTAGTGATGAAGCATGCAGCAATGCACTCAAGACACTTACTATTCAGGATGGTAAGGCATCTACCGATAAAGAATTCATTTTAGGCACATACTATGTGAAAGAGACAAAAGCCCCACAGTACTACAAGGCAGATACCAATGTTTACAAGGTTGATGTTAACGCTGATAACTGTGATGCGGTCCCTGTTGTCATTAGTACAGACAACCCTGAGCGTGCTAAAATTGCAATCCAGAAATCAGACGCTGAGACAGGTGAGTTTAAGCCTTTGGTGCAGACACTTTCCTTCAAGGACGCTGTCTTTGGTATCTACACTGATAGAGAATGCACAGATTTAGTGCAGCAGCTCACAACGGACGAGAACGGATATGCAATCAGCGATGAGCTTCTTATGCGTGATTACTATGTGAAGGAGATAACCGCTCCGGCAGGTTACACGCTGAACAGCACTGTTTTCACTGTAACTGCTGCTGAGTTGAAGCAGAACAGTGAGCACACAGTTAAGGTGGTAGTTCCTGACAGAATTATCAGGGCTAATATCACACTGATGAAGCATATCAATGAGGATACTGGAAGTATCATCCAGATGCCCGGAAATGATCTGAAAGGTATCAAGTTTGTATTCACCTATATGGCTGACGAGTCCGTTCGGTTTAACCTCTCAGATGAGGAGAACACAATTGTGACTGACGAGTACGGACATGCAACTACAGCAGATTTAGAGAAGTATCCATACGGAACACTTATTTACGGCACATGGCGGATCTCTGAGGTTCTTCCTAATGGAGCTTTAGAGCCTATCAAGGATATTGAGCTTCCGGTAGACGAGGATGGTGTCGATTATCCATACGTTGTAAATAATGACAGAGTAACATCTTATCTGCAGATCATTAAGAAGGATAAAGAGACCGGGAATACCATCCCGATCAGTGGAGTTACCTTCAAGATTAAGACAGAGGCAAATGAATACATCAAGATGTGGGATTACAAGACTGGTGCCTATGTTGACCAGTTTAGCACAGACGATTCTGGAACAATCAGGCTTCCTGGTGCACTTCGCTATGGCAATTACAGTTTAGAGGAGATATCCGCCCCGAAGGGGTATAAAGTTGGGGAACCTCTTGCTTTTGCAATAACAGAGGGCAATAAAGATCCGTTAAAGCCAATTACAGTTGTTTATGAGGATGACCCTGTGAAAGGACGTATTTTGGTTCAGAAACTTGACGCTGAGACAGGCAAGGGCGCTGGCAAAGACTTCGTAT
>OGDF01003882.1_pt1 | contig 17656 bp, 15 predicted proteins | sample 1570141 | NCBI WGS metagenome assembly OGDF01 (sample SAMEA4370581, study PRJEB24528) | human gut metagenome | reverse complement strand
CGGCGGCGCACGGTGGGCGCGATGGGGGGCGATGAGCGCGGGATCTGCTCGGTGGCGACATAGGGGGGATACGGATGGCGGCACGCAGTGGGGTAGATGCGATGCGGGCGACGGCACGCGATGGGCGCGATGCGGACGAGGCGAGCCCAATGGGTGCGGGCGGCAGCGGGGCGGTACTCAGGTGATGGGGCGCGATGGGAGCGGGCGGCGGCGCGAGGCAGGGATGGGGGCGCGGCATGGCGGGCGCCCTGGGAGCGGGCGGGCGGCGGAAAGCAAAACTGGGGAGCGGCGCTGGCGGCGCATGGGTGCAGGATGCGGGCGGCGGCTCATTTCTGGCTGCAGTGGGACGGTTGCTGCGAGGGTGGTTGTGCAGGGAAGGGGAAATGAAAAAAGAGACCGCATATGCGGCCTCTTTACGTTAAAGCGATAAGTTTCGAACGCCTGTATGGCAGGCTCGAACGCGAGCTGCGTCTTAGTAGTTCTCGGCGTGTACCTCAAAGTAGCTCTTGGGGTGAGCGCATACGGGGCAAACTTCAGGAGCCTTGGTGCCAACAACGATGTGGCCGCAGTTACGGCATTCCCAAACCTTAACTTCGCTCTTCTCGAAAACCTGAGCGGTTTCGACGTTTTTCAGAAGGGCACGATAACGCTCTTCGTGATGCTTCTCGATTTCGCCAACCATGCGGAACTTGGCCGCCAGAGCCTTGAAGCCCTCTTCTTCTGCGGTCTTGGCGAAGTCCTCATACATATCGGTCCACTCGTAGTTTTCGCCATCAGCTGCAGCTGCGAGGTTTGCTGCGGTGTCGCCGATGCCGCCGAGTTCCTTGAACCACAATTTTGCGTGTTCCTTTTCATTATCGGCGGTCTTCAGGAACAGGGCGGAAATCTGCTCCATACCTTCCTTCTTAGCTACGGAAGCGAAGTAGGTGTACTTGTTGCGAGCCTGGGACTCGCCAGCAAATGCTGCCTGAAGGTTTTTTTCGGTCTGGGTACCTGCATACTTGTTCTCGCTCATTTTGGGCTCCTTTCGCGAGATGATTGCTAGTTATGAAGGGCGTCTTTGCCAACGCGTGCTTCTGTACATTCAGGGCAGAGATAGGTGACGTTCAAATCATATGAAATGATCTGGGCACCAGAATCCCGCTGGATGGACTCAGTGAAATCCTCTAGCGAGACATCAACGAGCCTGCCACAATTCTGGCACACTAAATGGTCGTGCCGGGTGACGTTGTCGTAACGATCGGGAAAGCCGGGAACAGCCACTTTACGGATGAGGCCTTTGGCATAAAGACTGGCAAGGTTGTTGTACACCGTTGCCATGGAAACCTTTGTGCCCCGCTCCTTGAGGTGTAAATAAACCTGTTCTGCCGTGGGGTGATCAGTGGAGGCATTGATGGTGTCAAGAATGATCAGTGCGTTCTTGTTCATTTATGCCCCTCCTTAAAACCTCGAATTAGAACAGTTCCAATTTACAGTGATATATGAGAGTAGTCAAGTATCATTTAGAGAAATTCAGATTCTGGTTAAGACTCGGGCGAACACGAGGGGGATCTTTGGACCCGGGATGACATGAGTGGCTTTGGATGCGAGTAATCGTGAAGGGGAGCCTTGGATTCAAGCAACCGCGAAGTGCTGCTTTGGACTCGGGAGAACATGAAGGGCTTTGGGCACAGGCAGGCTCAAGAGGGCGATTTGGATACAGGCCAACGCAAAGGGTCGCTTTGGGTTCGGCCAACGCAAAAGAGCGCCCTGGATGCAGGCAATCGCGAAGGCCCGCTTTGGGTTCGGGCGAACACGAGAGACGCTTTGGGTGCATACAAGCTTGAAGGGATACGGGCAGATGTGAAAGAGCGTTTTGGACATGGGCAAACGCTAAAGGACGCCTGCGAGGGGGCGCTTTGGAAGCGGAAAACCTTAAAGGCACCTTTGCGGAGCAATACTGAAACATATGAGTGGTATTTTTGCTGATCCGCCAAGTGTCCAGATTGTGCACTGTTGCTTTTGGGCGCTGTTTTGGCACGGTTTGCACGGGCTGGCGGTTTCCGATGAGCGTCATCTGGCAGTATGCAGCGTTCTGCCTCACTGCTCTTCAGCAAATAAATACGTCCGATCATAATAAGGCGCACTTCTCAAACTCGGCCTTACCTTTTTCGACCGGAGTTCGGGAAGTGCAGCCCAAAATGATCAGGGCATATAAGCAAAAACTTTGATTAATTACTGCAGCTCAAGTGCACAGATGTTCTCTACGTGGTTGGTGTGGGGGAACATGTCGACAGGCTGAACCTCGGTAAGTCGGTATCCGTGCTTAACGAGATATTCGACGTCGCGTGCCTGCGTGTTGGGGTTGCAAGAGATGTAGACGATGCGCTTCGGCGCCAAGCTGCAAGCAGAACGAAGGAACTGCTCATTTGATCCTGCGCGTGGCGGATCCATCAGCAGAACATCGAGCGATTCGCCTTCTTTTGCCAGCTTATCCATGAAATGCCCGGCATCTTCAGCGGTGAAATCGGCATTCTCGATGCCGTTGTGGCGGGCGTTTTCGCGCGCGTCTTTAATGGCGGATGCCACGTTGTCTACGCCGATCACGCGTGCGGCATGGGCGGTTTCGGCACCAGGCAGCCCCTTTGCCGCCACCAGGCCGATGGTGCCTGTTCCGCAATAGGCATCCATGGCTGTTTCAGTGCCGGTAAAATGCGCCATCTCGATGGCCTTTCGGTACAACACTTCGGTTTGCGTGGCGTTGACCTGGTAAAACGAATGCGATGAAATGCGGAATGTGAGCCCGCAGAGCTCGTCGATTATGAATCCTGGGCCATAGAGAGTCTTTTCGCCTTCATCGCCCAAGATCACGTTGGTTTGGCGGGTGTTCACATTCTGCACCACGGTGGTGATGGCGGGGCAGCGCTTTTTCAGCTCGCGGCAAAAATTGCGCGAGGCGGGAAACTCCTTGCCGTTAGTAACGACGGTGACCAACAATTCGCCGGTGGTGTGCCCTACGCGTATAACGGCGTGACGAATGAAGCCTGTGTTGGCGTCTTCGTTATAGGGCTCCATGTGGTAGCGCTGCATGAGCGACCGAATAGCCAAAACCGCCTGCTTGGCGTCTTTGTTTTCCAAGAGGCAGGAATCGGTGTTGATGACGCGGTGCGTGCCAGCTGCGTACATGCCGCAAAGGATTTCGTGCTGCGGTGCACCCTTGGCGCCGGCATTGCCCTTCTTGCCCCGAGGCTTCTTTCCGCCTTTGGTCTTTCGTCCTGGAACATAGGGCGAAGTGACCTTGTTGCGGTAGTAATAGGGCTCATCCATCCCTGCAATGGGGTTGAACACGGTGCCCTCGCCTGCGAAAGGCTCGAAGAGTTCAATCATCTCGTTTTGCTTGCGTTCCAGCTGTTTCTCGTAAGGAAGGGAAAGCAACTGGCAGGCTCCGCATTGCTTTTGCGCAGAGCAGTGGGGCATGTTCATGGAAGGGGCTCCTTTTAGTGTGTGCACGTAAGAAGTGTAGCGGATGCAACGCGCTTGCAGGGAAACGACATCACAATACGAAAGCCTTTGCTCTAAGGTTTGCTTAGTTGCGGCGGGCTGTCTGTTCAGGTAACGGGGATAAGCTTGGGTGAATCGGCTCGGCATCGACGATAGCCGCTTAGGGATCGTCTGTTTCCAACGAAGCCCTTTGGGAGCAGGGGCACCAACAGTGAAAAAGAGCCCCGCCCGAGCGGCTTCGCGGGTGATGTCGTCTTGTGCCGCCCGCGCCACTTCCTCGATAAGCAGATTGCAACAGGCATCATAGAGCATGGCATCGAGCGGGTTGGTGGCGGCCGGCGTTCGTGCTTGGCGCAGGCTTCGGGATGGTGCGAGGGTATTCGAGCCACCTACTCCGCTACCGTTCGCTGCGTTCCTTCGTTCATTTTCTTAAATAATTCAATTTGAAACGCCGAGTGTTCTCGACCACCCTCGCGCCACCCCGAAGCCTGCGCTATTTTGCACTGCTGGTTGGGAGTTCCTATGGGCTCGCTGTCATCCACAACTAATCGTTAATGCCCTAAACCTTTTTTCCTTAATGCTGAATGGGCTGGCTGAATAGGCTGATTCATTATCGGTCGATTTGGGAATTCTGCTAAATTGCGAAAGTTTGAGCAAATGCTCCAATTCAGTTCGCAAAGGAGGGGTTCCCTTACAGAAGAGGTGTAGCTATGCGTTTCCTCAATGTTGTCATGTTGTTGGTGTTTGCCCTCGGATTGTTAGGCTGTGCAAGCTCAAGCCAATCGGCGGATGACGCTTCAGGGAATACTCCATCGGGGCGGAACGTTTTTCTTGTTGACCAAGATCATAAAACGTTGCTTAGCTTGGGTGAACCTTCTGTGCTGCTTGGCGGGGCCGAGGAAAATTGGCGTTGTCTTGCTTCATACGATCTTGATGTCTCTTTTATTCTTGGGGAATCTCGCGGCTCCCTTGTCTCTCTTTCGGTTTCGGGGGAGGGCGAATGCGGTGTTTTCTTCGCGGCTGATCAGGATGAAATTCTTGAGTCGGGTTCGATGCCCAATCGTTGTGATGCGGGTTCTTCCTCTTTGAGAATTGGTTGTCTTGTCGATTTGGGCGAATCTGCCTGTTCCCAATTGGTTAATGACAACGGACCCCGGTGGCATCAACTTGCAGAAAAAGTCGCTTCTAAAATGGACGGGTTGATGATTGTGGCAACGATGGATTCGGGTGCTGAATATCAATGGGAGTTGGTCCAGGGCGAGTAGCAACAAATTGTATTGTGCGTAAACAGGTTTTACACAAACAGGAGAGACCAACTGTTTGACGATGACTATGCCGTCGAAAACGAGAAGGAGGTCAAAATGACTATTTCGAAAAAGGCAGCAGCATCAACGTTGGTATGTGTTGCAATTGCGCTTTTGCTTTCCTGCTTTGCTCAGCCCGCATTTGCGACTATGCCAAATTGTAAAGTTTGGGGCAATCAGAAAGCCTATACCTATGGGGGAATTACGATTACCCATAAAGCTGGAATAGAATCTATGTCCTGGTCCGGAAGTCAGAATTACATTACGGGTTGGGCTTATGCAAAAACTAATAGCTCGATTGCGGAAGGTAAGATTGGCGCTAGAGCTGAGCTTTATGATGGTGCTGGGTTGTTGATTAATTCGACAAAGCCGATTTGGAATGCCGCTGGCGAAAAAGACGTAGGTGTTGGCGCTGGTGCAGTAAGAAACGTTGGAGGGAAATATTACGCTGGGGGCATGGTGTACATTTCCGGAACGCACATTAATCACGATATCTGCGCCTATTCCCCGACGACGACATGTGATTTGCTTGAAGAAGGAGATGCCCTTATGAGTGTTTCCGAGTACAGCGTGAATAGCAACAATCAGACTTATGGGTCGATGGTTTCAGCAAATTCGGTGGGATATGAACCAGACCTTGTTTCCGCTGTTGCCACGAATGGTAAAAGTGGCTATGTCGTAAACGAGCAGTGGGCGGATGCCTCTTTTTCTGGGGAGATTACCTCGATTCCTGTTTACGCCGAAGATGGGGAAACTCAGATAGGTGTCTTTGAGCTTTCTGATCCTCTGCGGAGTTAGTCTTATGCAAGAGGGTCGCCATTCATTGACGGCTGGCGACCCTTTCTTTTTTGGAGGGGCAATGAATATCAGCCAACTTGAGTATCTTGTTTCTGCGATTCATCTAGGGAGTTATTCCCGTGCCGCAAAAGAGCAGTTCGTAACTCCCCAGGCTGTTTCGAAGGCCATAAGGACTTTGGAGTCGGAACTGGGCTTGAGGCTGATTGTGTCATCGGGGAAAACTATATCGCCGACAGACGTGGGATTGTTAATTGCCGAAGAGGCAGAAGCGGTTATCCACCATGCAGGCAAAATAGGCTCAATCGCTTCCTCGTATAGGTTACGTATTTCCGACGAAGGAAAAATGAGGTGCGCTATTGCGTCTTGGGGTGAAGGGGACTCCTTGATTCCTCCGTTTGTAAAGGGTCTGCTAGGAAATAGTGGTTGGGTGGAAAGTCTGATCGAATTGCCCAACGAGAGGTGCTTGTCTGGTTTGAGGTTGGGCTATATTGACTTTGCTGTCCTGCTCGGTACCCCGATGCTCGAGGGTTTTAAGCGAAAGTTTCTCTATTCTGTATCGCCTAATCTTCTAGTGGGGTCGAATAACCCGTTGGTATCTCGGGATACACTTTCAGTGCATGATTTGAAAACGGTCAAACTTGCTTTGCCGTTTCATGCGGAAGAAGTTTGCCCTTATTTGAAAGATTTGGCTTCTGATTATGGGGTGAATCTTCATTTTGAGATGCTCAACAACAGCCGGGAGAGCATTGGGAATTTTTTTTCGGACAATGAAGATGCCGCCCTTCTCGCTATCAGCGGATCTGCTTGGGAGGTTTTGATACCTGACGTTGTCAGCCTTCCATTTGTTTCGCAAGAAGGGGTTCATTTTCCGGTTTCGGCAATTTATTCGGATTCGAGAAACGAAAATGCCGACAGGCTTTGTGACTTCATAACTTCAAATCTGAAAAACAAGTCAGATTAAGCTAAATAAATTGGGAATCCTGTGCATCGGGCTAACACCAAATAATACTTTTACCGCAGGGCGTATTTGCGTTTGATGCGTTCTAGTTTCCGTTTCCAGGGTAGGTAGAGGGCGGAAAGGAATATCACGGTGGCTACGCTATGGACCAAGTCTAGCGGCAGGCCGGCCAGGTAGGCTGCCAGCGCCCCTTGCCACGTTACCGGTACCAGGAATGCCACGATATACCAACTGTTCAGGATGAAGCCGTAGCCCAATCCGGACAGAAAGCCATAGCAGAGCAGAACGACGGTTCCCAAGCTGGGACCATGGGCACCAAGCCGTTCGCTCAACGCAAATACGCCGTTGTTTGCCAATACGCCGGCAACGTATCCTACCAATCCCCAGGCATACATCTGCCAGGGCGTCCACGGTCCCTGTCCGAAGAAGAAGTTGGAGCACAGCGCCGCAAGTGCCCCCACCATGAAGCCGCTGTGCTTGCCGAACACCGCTCCGGCAATGATGCAGATGGCGCTGACTGGCTTGAAGTCGGGAATGGGTGCAAATAGGATACGTCCCGCTGCTGCCAATGCTCCTAGGGTTGCCGTGGGCATGATTTGGCGCAGGGCGGGTTTTCCCGCCTCGAACCCGCAGAAGAATACCGCCAGTGCAGCGCAACCTACCAGCAGCGTGAGCAACCCCGACTGTTCGATCTGCAAGTATGCGCATGTCAACAAAGCGGCAAGGGGTGCCAGCAGGGCAACTGTTTCGGCGGCAGAGCGCAACATATGTTTTGCTGGGGTGCTCACAGGCTCCCCCAAGCGCGTGTGAAGTCGTTTTCGGTAGCGCGGTAGAACAAGTTGTTGTGGAAGAATTCGCTCGGTGTTTCGGTGCAAGCGTCTTCACCGTCGAAGAGCATGGTTATGGCGTCTGCTGCGCAAGCCGTAAAGGGCAGGTCGTGTGTCGCCATGACTATGGTGGCTCCCTCTGCTGTCAGTGCGCGGCAGAGCTTTGCAACCATGAGCTTTGCTTCGGTATCGAGTCCTTTAGTTGCTTCGTCGAGAAGCAACAGCTTTGGGCGTGTGAGCAGCACTTTTGCGAACGCTAGCAGCTGTTGCTGGCCGCCGGAAAGATCATAGGGATGTAGGTTTTCTAGCCCCTGCAGCCTCAAGCGCTGCATCATGGTGTCAATTTCCTCGTCCCCATAGCCGCATGCGCGTTGCCAGTCGCGCAGTTCTTCGACAACGGAGTCGCACACGAACAGCGCTTTCGGATCTTGCGGAATGAATCCTTGGCTTTCTCGAAGCGGCGCTTTTATGCGGCCGCGTTCGGGACGCATTGTTCCCGCCGCAAGTGCCAGCAGGGTTGATTTGCCGCATCCGTTGCCGCCCACAATAGCGTGCAGGGTGCCTTTTTGCACGGTAAGGTTGCATCCTTTAAGGACGAAGGGTGCTTTGCGCTCGTAACGAAACGAAGCGTCGCGAACTTGCAGAACTGGTTCGTTAGTGCGTTGAACTGGGGTTTCAGTGGGCGCTGCAGGGATGTATGCCTTAGACGTGGGGAGTGCCGCTTCCTTAAGCTGGCCGTTTTGCAGGGCGAGCCTTTGCGTGGCGTAGGGCGCCATAAGCTCGGGGGCATGGGTGGTGGCAAGCACGGTAATGCCCAGCTCGCGGTTAATGCGGAAGAGGGCGTGCGCCAGCGAATGGGCGGCCACGGGGTCTAACTGACTGGTGGGTTCGTCGAGCAGGAGCAGGCAAGGGGCGCAGGCGAGTGCGCTGGCAAGAGCCAGCAATTGCTTTTGCCCTCCTGAAAGATTGTTCACGTTTTGATGCAGCCAGCTGTTCATGCCGAAGAAGTGGGCAATCTCCGCAACGCGGCGACGCATGGCATCTTGGGAGACAGCCAAGTTTTCCAGGCCGAAAGCCAATTCGTGCCAAGGCTCAGAACATACCAGCTGGTTGTCGGGGTTCTGCATAACGAAGCCAATGGTGCTTGCCGATTCTTCGACGCTCAGAGTGGAGGAATCTTTCCCGAAGATTTTGATCGCGCCCGTGTGGATCCCGTTGGGGGCAAGCTCTGGCTTGCAGCAGCGCAGCAGCGTGGTTTTGCCGCAGCCTGTGGCGCCGGTGATCAGCGTAAACGATCCTTCTTCGATTTCCGTGCAAAGGGGCCCGATAAGGGGGCGCCCGTCTTGGTTCGGTTGTGCGGCGAAGCGTTCTGTTAGCAGCTCTGCTTCAGCGGCGGCTTGGTAAGAGAACGCGAAATTGTCGAATGTTAAAGCGGCGCTCATCGGCGCACCTTTCCTAACAGTTCCAGCATGAGGGGGAAGCACAGGGCCAGCGCATAGAGGGCAGCAAGCGGGTTGCCCAGGCTGCCATGAAAGGCGGGGAAGAACCCGAAGTCGTTCATGAGGGTGTAAGCGGCGGCGGCCGCCCCGACGGAGAGCAACGCGAGAGCGCCCAGCGCAAACGCGTCATAGGTGCGGAAGTGGTTCCGGCGGAAGGTTGTCCGCTTGCGGTTGGCGCCCCATCCGCGGCAGTGCATGGAATCGGCGGTTTCCAGCGAGTTTTCCATGCTCCACCCCATGAGCGTGGTGACAGTGCGCAGGTGATCGGCAAAGCGAATTGCGGAAAATCGCCGTGCGGGCTTGTTCGCACCATTTTGCTCGGTGCGTTGTTTCTGGTGGCGGGCGCGTTCCGTCTTTTGCGCTTCTTTGGCGGCTGGGGCGGATTCTGCCTCTTCGGCAAAAGCATCACCGGAAACCATGCTGGTGCTGGGGTTGCGTGCTGCGGTGCAAGCATTCAATGCGTTGCTGATGGCATGCCCGCGTCGTACGAATTGCGGAATAAGACGCATGATCATCGAGATCATCAGGCTGATGGTGGGCAAGATGCCGCCCAATGTGCCCATTATCTTGTCCGAACCCAGAACGGCATCGGCGTTGGCGAGCCATTGCATCACGCATAGGAGCAGTAGTGCCATAGTAGCAGCGTTGGCGTAGCCTTCGGCATACACCGCCTGCGTGCCTATGCGGAACAACTCGGTAGTACCCGTGGAGCTGAACAGCGGGTTTACCGCAACGATAATGGCGAGGAGGGGAAACTGCCATGCGAACGACCGCGCAATAGCTCTACCGCCGCGCAGCCACGCCCCATAGAGCGCTGCGATGACAAAGGAAAGAGCCAGGAGTGTTGGATGGGGTGCGGCCATGGCAAGCACCAAGGCTACGGCGAAGTAGACCAGGGCAAGCGCGGGGTGAAGGCTGTCGAAGGCGGTGGGCTTCATTTACTTAACGTAGTACCAGGAAACGGAGTCTCCGTCTTTGAGTACGTACTTTCCGCAGGAAACGTTTGGTGCGATTCCGTTGACGGAGTACATCCAGCCGCTTTTCCCGCCGTATTCAAATTCCGCCAAGCCGCCGATAGCGCTCACGTAGAGCCCGTACTGGCTGCTCTTCGTGCTAACCGAAAGGCCGGTGGCGCACAGGGCATCGTAGGCGGTAGCGCCCTTCTTGAAGGTGGGGTGGGCGCTACCTGAAACGCGCCCGTCGGCAGCGCTGCTGGAAACGGATACCGACACCGTAACGGTGCTAGAAGCGGTGGAGCTTGCAGTAGTGCCTTGGGAGCTTCCGTTGCCGGTCTGCTTGTTGGCCGAGGCGTTGTTGGAAGAGATTGCTTTATTGCCGGAGCTGCTTGGGGTGCTGCCTTCGTTTTCGGTGCTTTTGCCTTGGTTGCCCGACGCGTCGTCGCCTTCGTCCTGGGTGTTGCCGTCTTGGTCGACCGCTTCGTCCGATTGGCCTTCTTGCGGAACGTCGTTGCCGTAGTCGGTTGAAGCGGAGTTTGCCTGTTGCGTAGCTTCGGCTTGATTGTCCTGGTTCAGCACATCGGGCGCAGCAAGCGCGAACGCCGAAATGCCAATAAGGCAGCAGCAAGCAGCCGAGATTATGCCAAGCGCTATCTTGTGGGCACGGGTGAGTTTTTTCGGATCTTCAGCCATAACTCCAGCCTACAAAGAACGGCGACGGAACAGGAAGGCACCCACGGCAACCAGGCCGGCGCAGCCCGCAACGATACCTGCGATGGGCAGCCAGGGAGCGCCCTTCGAATCGTTGCCGTTGTTGGATGAGGTGCCGCGAGCGGAAGATGCGCTGGTAACAGCGCTGCCGTTTTCCTCTTCGTTGGAGGCTTCGTTTTCGGCCAGTTCTTCAGCATTGCTTAGGGGCGCTTGGGCTGCAGCAGATGCATTGCCAACACTAATGGGGGTTGCGGCAGGAGCATGCTCGCTCGCATTGCTGCCAGGTGCCTTGTTGTTCTGCTGGTTGTTGGTTCCAGGTTTTTCAGGTGTTTGGGTGCTGTCGGAATCGTTGCCGTTGCTGGAAGAGGCGGCGTTTGCCAGGGCGAACAGCGTGCCGGAATCGTTGGTCCAGTACAGGGTGCCATCAGGTCCCATGACGATAGATTTGGTGCACCAGTTTGCCATGTCGCCTGTGGCCTCAAAGAGCTTGGTTGCCGTGTTGGTTTCCAGGCAGTACACCCATGCACCACCACCGTTGGTGGGGATTTTGTTTTCATCGGTTTCGGCGCCGTTGCAGGTGAAGTAAGCGTAGGTTTTGCCGTCAACTGCTTTTGCTACTAGGGGCGTGCTTTGCACATAGTAGGGAACTTCGATGGTGCTCTTTACCTGGAGGGTTGATGCATCGATAACGCTGAAATAGCCTTTGCTGCCATATACACCGCCGCCAACATACAAATTGCCTTCGAACAAAGTGGGGGTGCTGGTGCAAAGCGCCTTGGTTGAATCAAGAACGACATTCTGCTCCGAAAGGCTGCCATCGATGGCAACGGAAAGAACATGAAGCGTACCATCGTTGGTGGTCATGTATGCCGTAGTGCCCGCTTCATTGGAAACGACCGTTGAGCGAATTGCTGAGGAAAGTTTCAGCTGAGACACGACTTTACCGGTTGCTGGATCTACTGCTTTCAGCCAACCCGCATTGTCGCCATATACCAGCACGTTGCCAACCTTGCAGGCACCTGCCCAGTAATAGCCCGCATCTTCACTTTTATTCGCCCAAACGCAATCGCCTGTGATGGCATTGATGCCGAAGAAGGTTCCTTTAGTGGCGTTCCAATTGCTGGTTGTCCCCGTGAATACCATCCCATTTGCGGCAGTTACGGTAGACATGTTCATGTCGCCTGCTGCAATAGCATTCGACACCCACAGCGTTTTCATCTCGGTTGCAGAAACGCCCTGCAAACGGCCGTTGGCAAGTGGGACCACGATAACGCCATCGGTGTATACCGGACGACAGGTGGAATCAATGGCGCTGAACAATTGGAGTGATGCCGTTTCTTCACCGGTTTTGGCATTAAGGCGGTGCAGTACGGCTGGCTGTGCGGTCCAATCGGGGTTCAGGAGCGATGAGGCGAAGTAGATGGAGTCGCCCAGAGTGAGGATTTCTGAGTAATTGTTGTTGCCGTAGTTCTTCTTCCAGGCAAGTGCTGCATTGCTGGAAGAAGTGGGCGCGGAGGTTACCGTGCTGGTGTTGCCGGTGTTCTTGACGTAAGAGGTGGTGTCGCTGCCCGTTGCCTTATCGGGATGGGGAGCGTTGGGGCTGGTTGGGTAGGTGCCCGTGCCGTTGTCGTATTTGGTATTGGGGTCGTTTGAGGCATAGTTCAGCTCGTAAGAAAAGCCGTCGGTTTCGATTATGTTGCCGTTGATGCCGTTGTTTTCCCAGGCTCCGTTAATGGTGCTCGACCAGTATTCCGAATAATCAGCGGGCTGGGTGTATGCGATGCCGTTTACGGTGATGCCGTTCACGTAATACGCCGTGTGGCCAAGGAGGGGCTTGCCGTGAGAATAGCTGCTGATGTAGCCCTGCTTAACTGCCAAGTTCAGCATATCTTCAACGGTTTTACCCTTTTCGATATCAAAGGTGTGCGAAACCAGAGTGGTACCGTAAACCGAGATCTTCAGTGTTGCCGAAACGGTATCTGCCTTGGTGCTGGATGCCTGATTTGCAGGCTCGGCACTGTTGGGGTTTGCTGCTTCGCCGACGTTTGCCTTTGGGCTATTTGCCGTTGCGTCTTCTGCTGCATTGCTGGAGCTCGATGTTTGGGCCCCGTTGGCATCTGGTGCGGTGGTGTCTGCCCTGTTTGCGGCATCGTTAACGGCTGAAGAGCTGTTTACGCTTTCGGTTGTCTGGCTTTGTTCTGCCGTGGTTGCTGCAACATTGTTGACTTCTCCCGCAAAGGCAAAGCTGGGGGTTAGGGCGGTTGCCAGGGCGATTGCCATGAGCAGCGCAAGGGCGCGCTGTGCTATGCCGCGAGGACGGCAGGTGGTGTTGCTCACGTGAGCTCCTTCTGTCCAGGGTGCGGGCTGGCAGGCATTCCGACTTGATCGAGGGCTGCTCGAAGTTACGGTTACTGGTATAGCGAAGGGCTTTCACCTTCATTCCCCTGCGGCTTGTGAGCACCTGCGCAAAAGGCGCAGCCAGCCGTTACCAAAATTATGCGGTCACATTATAAAGGGGGTCTTCTTTGTGCGGCAAGTTGGCGCTGCGTGCATAGGCGATGTGAGATTCGTTCGCCCATGCCGACTACGCGCGTTATGGCCCGTGAGACATGTCCCCAAAAGCAAAAACGCCCCGCATCAGGCCGAAAGTGAACTGCACCTATTTTTTGGACACGAGAAATGGGTGCAGTTCAAAGTGTGATGCGGGGCGAGAGAAAAGGAGGGTTCGGGTTGCTAGGCGTTTGCGGGCTTTGACCCCTTGGCAAGAGCTTCAATGGCAGCGAGGTTTGCCATGGTGGATCGAATAACGTCCGAGCGGGAAAGCGAGCCAACGAGCGTTCCGTCTTCGCTTACTACTGGTGCTTTCTTGATGCGCTTTTCAGCCAGCAGGCGGCACGCTTCGTCAAGTTCGGATCCGCTTTCAACGGAAATAGCGCCCTTGGTGGCAATGCGCATAACGTTCAAGTCAAGCAGTTCGGAAACGCGCTGCATGAAGTTTTCGTTGTCAGTGGCGCGGTACAGCATGAGAGTTGCGTCCAGAACGGCACCTTCGCTGCGTCCGATGTACTTCATGATGTCGCCGTCGGAAATAAAGCCAACCACTTTCATATGTTCGTCTACCACGGGAACGCCAGAGGTTTTGTTGGTGGCAAGAATCTGCGCAACCTCGCGGATGGAGTCGGTGCTGTGGACGAAGTAGGGCTGCTTGTTCATAGCAAGGTCCACAGCGATGTGGTCGTCTGCCTTGGTGGGCAGGCGCAGAGCATTGGCGCGCTCTGCGGCAGAAGGCTCCTTCTTAGTGTCGCGTACGGCGACAACGATAACTGCAAAGATTGCGATCATGATAAGCGCCGTGAAGGCGAATGCGATTCGGTCGCCTGCCATGGCCTGTTCGATTGCGGGCATCTCGGGGAACAGGAAGGTGGATGTTGCGGAAAGGGAAACCAAGATGGCTGTGCCCAACGACGCGCCTACCTGGTTCAACGTGTTCTGCAGTGCATTCGCGTGCTGGATAACACGGTTGTCCAGTGTGTTGATTCCCCAGGTGTTAAGCGGGGTGACCAGCGCCTGCATGCCAACGCCCAGGCAGGTGTAGATAACGATGATGAAGGGTACGGGCGTGTCGAGTCCGAAGCCAACCAGGCCGCAGCCACCGATTGCCGCAACCAAGGCGCCTGGGATTACGATACGGCGAACACCCAGCTTGTCGAACAGGCGGCCAGCGAAGAAGCCCATGATGGCACCCAGCACAGCGCCGGGCAGCATGATAAGGCCGGTTTCGAGGGCAGATACACCGAGCAGGTTTTGCAAATAGATGGGGAGCAAAACGCCTGTGCCAACCAGCGCGGCCTGGAGCAGGGCAACCAGAACAACAACGATGGCATATGAGCGGCTCTTCAGCACGTCGACTTTCAACAGCGGCACTTCGAGGCGGAGCTGTCTGCGTACGAAGAACGTCAAGAGAATGGCGCCGGCAGCGATAAGGGCGATCGGGATGGCTATGTTGGTTGCCGAAGTGATGGTGGCCAAGCCATACAACAGCCCCAAAAGGCCCAGTGAGCACAGGGCAACAGATGGCTTGTCGAACGAGGTGGGTTCGAATTCGCCGTAGCTCTTGAGGAAGATGATGGCCAGGATGACGATAAGTACCGCCAGTGCGGTTACCAGCATAAAGAGCGAGCGCCAACCGACGGATTCGACCAGCAAGCCGGAAAGGGAAGGACCGACAGCAGGGGCAAAGCCGATAACCAAGGACACAATGCCCATGGCGCTGCCGCGCTTTTCGCGGGGGAATATCAAAAGAATCACGGTGAATACCATCGGCATAACTACGCCGGTGGCTGCTGCCTGGAAAATACGGCCCAATAGCAGGATGCCGAAGAAGGGAGAAAACGCCGCCATAAGGGAGCCCAAGGCGAATACCGAAACGCCTGCGATGAACAGCTTTCGGGTGGGGAAGCGGCCAATAAGGAAGGCGGAAAGCGGGATGACAATGGCTTCGACCAAAGAATAAGCTGAGGTGAGCCACTGAGCGGTGGTGGCGTCTGCCTGGAGGTCGGCCATGATTGAGGGGTATGCGGGCGAAAGGAGCGTCTGGTTCAAGACAACCAGCGTGGCGCCTGCCAGCAGAATGGCAACGATAACTACTTGATTACGGGTGAGACCCATCTAGTTTTCCTTTCTTGTGCGGGGATCGGTAGGGATGGTTTTGAGCTGGCTGTTGAGGCTTGCGAGCTTACGGAAGGCTTCAAACCCTTCGATGACCTGCTGTTGCAGCTCGGCAGCGTCGGGGTTTTCCTCGAAGAGGGCAGAAAACTCTGCATCGATGGCGGCCGATTCGGCGCGGCCTTTTTCCGTGAGGTAGATACGGAAGCTGCGCTTGTCGTTTTCATCCTGCCTGCGTTCGATGAGGCCGCGTTCTTCCAAGGGCTGGGCGATAGGCTTGAAATTTGAGGGCTTTACGCACAAGTGATAAGCGAGTTCCTTGATAGTTTGGCCATCCTGTGAGGCTATTTCGCCCAGCAAATGGGCTTGATAGGGGTTTAGCCCGTGCCTTGCAACGATGCTCGAAAGCGTTGATTTGATGAGTAGACTCATAAAGCGGGTTTCTTCGAACAAGGTTCGGCAGAAGTTGATTTTTTCCATGGTTAATGGTCCTCCTTTCTGCTTCAAAGAATAAGAAAGCGCCCCAGGTAGGGGCGCTTATGAGCTTGTTTAACACTATGAATAGTACTAAAACATAATTATATTTTAGAAATAATTATCGTTTCTTCACAAGTGGGAAAGCCCTGGATTTCCTCCGGGGTTTGAAAGCATCGAGGCTGACAGAAAAGTGGGAATCCGACACCTGTTCCTATTTTCCCACCTTGATTGCGCCTTTGTCGCAGCGATTGCCCCAGGCGTCGATGAGGGTATCGTCCTTGTATACGCACACGATTTCGCAGTGGTTGGCGCATTTCTGGCAGATGACTTCGCGGGTGGTGAACTCGAAATCGGAGATGTCGAAATTGAAGGGCTTGCGCTTCGAAGCAGGGGCGTCGGCCGCCAACAGTGCAGCGCCGTAGGCGCCCATCAGATGGCCGTCGGGGTCAACTAAAACAGGTTGGTTCAATGCTTCTTCGAAGAAATGAACCACGCCAACGTTCTTGCTCACTCCGCCCTGGAAGACGATGGGCGACTGAATGCGCTTGCCTTTGCCCACGTTATTCAGGTAGTTGGTGGCAACGGCCTTGCACAAGCCGGCGATAACGTCTTCGCGGGGATAGCCAACCTGCAATTTGTGCACCAAATCGCTTTCGGCGAACACCGTGCAGCGGGCGGCAATGTTGGCAGGTTTTTTCGAAGTTAGGGCAATAGGGCCGAACTCTTCCACTTCGACGCCAAGGCGGTGCGCCTGGCTCGACAGGAACGAACCAGTGCCTGCAGCGCATAGCGTGTTCATGGCATAGTCGGTGGCAATGCCGTTTTCGACGCAGATGATCTTCGAGTCTTGTCCGCCGATTTCAAGGATAGTGTGCACATCAGGGTGCAGGTGGGTGGTGCCAACGGCGTGGGCGGTAATCTCGTTCTTTACCACAGTGGCATCCAAGATAGAGCCAACCAGTCGCCGTGCGCTGCCAGTGGCGCCAACGGCAACCACGCTGATTTCTTCGGTGTTTATCTGGCTGTGCAGGTCTTCCACTACACGGCGCGCTGCATCGGTAGGGTTGCCTTCCGTCCAAAGGTAGGAGCGGGCGATAATCGTGCCATCAGACAAAATGATGACGCCTTTAGTGGAAATAGAACCGGTATCGATACCAAGGAATGCGTTGCTCATCAACGGGCCTTTCTCATTGCAATCATGTCGTAGAACGCCTCGAGTCGGGTGTCGAGGCCGGTATCGCTCGTTTGCGAATCGTAGCTCAGGTACAAAATAGGGATATGGTAGTCGCTGCTGATGCGCTGCAGAACGGGCATCACGTCAATCTCGGGCGTGCAGCCAGAAGACTTAAGGTGAACAATGCCGTCGAATCCCTTTTCGGCATAACTTTTTGCTGCGGCGATGGTCATGGTAGAAGTGGGACCCATGTCGTAGCTTACGTATTCGCTCACGCCGCGGCGCAGGTTTTCCTCGTTGTAATGAAGATTCCGATGCGTGATGTTCAAGTACCGAGCGAGCGAAACGCCCATGTCGATGAACTTTTCTTCGATGTAGAGATTCGAATGGGAATCAACGGCAGTGAAGTATTCGCCCACAATCCCGATGCGGATCGGGTCGGCGGGTTCTTGCGTGGGCAATTCCCGAAGAACGCCCATGCCGCGTTTGTAGGCAGTGGTTATCTGATTCAGGTTGGTAACGGTGCGCATGTCGGCAAAGAAATCATTGCGGGCGCGCTTGAACGATCCACGCTCAGCCTCGAAGCCGGCCTTTGCCAGGTAGGCATCGTTGTAGGAGTCTAGACATTCGATCATTTTGAAAAGTGCCAGGAACTGCTTTACTCCTTGCGGGGTAGAAAGGTTCGGGTTCACTTTTTCTTTACAGATGGCGAGGTACTCTTGCATTGGCTTTCCTGTTACCGTGGCGAAGTTGAGCATCTCGAACTCGTAGCCCATGTCACGCAGGATGGATTCCTGCAGCTCGCCG
>OGDF01003881.1_pt1 | contig 17660 bp, 10 predicted proteins | sample 1570141 | NCBI WGS metagenome assembly OGDF01 (sample SAMEA4370581, study PRJEB24528) | human gut metagenome | reverse complement strand
AGGCTTCTGAATCCAATGCCCAGGTGACCTTCAACGCCCGGGGCAATGTGACTGCCCAAAACGGTCTGGTCATGACCGGATCCGGTTTGAAAAGTTCTGATCCTTATGCCACCGTCACGGTCAATGCCGGGGAAAACGTGGAACTGGGGAAGTTCGGGCAGACCACCAATCCCGGGGCCCTGGCTGCTGTGGGGGGCCATGCCAAAATCGATGTGAGGGCTGCCGGGAATGTGAAAGCTTTCGGAGACTTCACTGCGACCGGGGATGGCAGCATCCAGGTGAAGGCCGCCAACATCTCTTCGGACGGGCTGCTTCATGCCACCGGGAAGGATTCCAGCCTGACCCTTACGGCGGAAGACCCGGAGGGGAACCGGGGGGATATCACTGCTCAGGAACTCCAGGTGGACAGCCAGGGAACCGCTTCCCTTAGGGGGAAGACCATCACTCTGGCTCCGGAGGCGGCTGGCAGTTACTTCCATCGGTCCCTCCATGTGACGGACTGTGATGTGGATATGGATGCCGATGAAATCAATCTGGCTTCCGGGATCTTATTCAACGGTACCGCAAAGTTGGATCTGAAGGCTGCCCGTAAGCTGACCATCGGGAATGCCCTGAATGAAAATTCCTATGATACCAGTGCCATCCGTCTTGCCTACGGCGGTTACGGAGAAACGGGCACCGGGCAGCTCTATGCCGGCGGTAGCCAGGCGGAGGTGACGGTGAACGGTTCCGTGGCTGTGACAGGGACCAGCAAGCAGGATGGATTGGCCTGGTTCAACGGGAAAAATCTGGTCTTCAATGCTTCCAAGGAGCCGGATTTGACGGATACTTCTTCTGATATGTACAACGCGGTAGCATTGGACTTTACCGATTCCCAGTTCTGGTCTGGCAATATGGATACCACTGAGACCACTACGGTGAACGGCCATATTTTGACCAACGGATCCGATGCTTTTGTACTGAGAGGCAGCAAAGCAGTCACCCTGAACGGGCTGAAAGGGGATTTCGAAAATAACAGGAACGCTTTTTCCCTCACCGACCGCGGCAGTTCTTCCATCCAGATCGGGGATGCAGATACGGCCCAGACTACGGTGAACGGGGAAATCGTCACGGGAATATATACCGTCCTGTATGTGGGCGGGAAAAATGTCCTTCTGGACAACGGCGGCCATACGGCTCTTTATGCCAACGCTTCCAGCAGGTCTGTGGAAATCGGCCGGACTGCGCCGGAGGGAGATTCCTCTGATACGGTTTCCATCAAAGGGCGGCTGCTGGTCAGCAGAGTCGCCCGGATGGACGTGGTGGGAAAGGAGATTTCCCTCAGCGAGGGGGCCGCTCCGGATGGGGGAACCCTGGGAACCACGGTCAAAACCAACGAAGACCGTACCTCCACCCCTCCGGACCCCAATACCCATGATGCCCTGGTAATCCAGCAGGCAGCAGACAATGCTCTGGTTATCGGGGAACCGGATTCCCATGTGAGCATCGACGGCCGTCTGGTGGGCCTCAATGGAGGGTATTCCGTGGACGGGGACACCATCCACATCTATGAAGGAGCCAATAAAGACCAGAACCTGATCCTCACCACCGGAGGCGCCGTGAACCTGGGCCATGATGGGACCAGCTTGCTCCGGATCGACGGAGGCATCTGGGCCATGGGGGATTCTGCCAACAAAGTGGATCTGGAAGGAAAGGACATCCGCATCAATCCGGCCAGTGGCATGCGGGCTATCCAGGCCAATGCCATGCCGGTGGAAATCGGGGATAGCGCCACGGAAAATGCCGTAGTGAATGGAGAAATCTGGTCCGTGTGCGGCAAGGCCCCCATTACGGTGGGTGCCGGTCAATATGCCCTTTCCGCCAACGGCAGCACTTATGCGGCCCGGTCCACCGGGGGCGGCTCTATCACCCTAGGCCATGACGGCAGTACCGGGATCATCGACGGGGACCTGACCGCCGATGCCGGCAGCTCTCTGGAGGCGTATCTGAAAGGCAGCGGTTCCCGGTTGGACGGAACCGTGGAGGATGGAAATCTCGAGTATGGCATCCGTTCCGATACGGGGATCACCCTTCATCTCAATGACGGTGCTATCTGGAACCTGGACGGCGATTCCAAAGTCACCTATCTCCAGGCCGCTAAGGGAATCATCCATCTGAACCAGGATACCACGGATCAGAGCCTGTACACGAGGAACTTCGCCGGGGACGGGACGGCTGTCCTTATGGGCCACCAGGGGGATGCCCGGGTGAATGATCGCCTTTATGTGAAAGGGACCCATACAGGGACCACCCAGCTGCAGCTCCATTCTGTCAGTGGACAATGGACTGACGGAGCCATCGGTTCCATCCTGGCCAGTGTGGGGAATGAACAGGGAAAATTCTATGTACCGGACCGGGAAGATCGGCTGTTCTTCCATCGGACCCTCTTGGATACCTATGAACGGAGTCAGGGAGATACCACTACCGATGGGTATAACACAGACTGGTATATTAAGGGCTTACCGTTATATCCCACGGATGACCAGGGAAATTATACACATACCGTTCGCGGCCTCATGGGCCTAGAGGGAATAAATTATCATATTTGGCGGGACAGTCAGGATAATTTATTCCGCCGCATGGGGGAACTTCATAGCGGTATTCAAGGAAAAGAAGGTATCTGGGCGCGGGTCAAGGGCAGCGAAATACAGCGTGATGGCCAGTTCCCCTTTGAAGATAAGTATACCACTTATGAAGTGGGGTATGATCAGTTAGCTAGCCATCAAGCTGATCGGGACCATTATCAAGGGATTGCTTTGGACTATACGGAAGGGAAGGCATCCTATTTTGGCGGCCGCAGTGATACGAATAGTTATGCTTTGGGATGGTACGATACCAAGGTTCGTCATGATGGACAGTATCTTGATTTGGCTTTCCGCATCCACCGCTTGATGAATAAAATCATCGCTCATGATGGACTTAGCGGGCATGGTGACAATACGGGCTTGTCTTTGGGCGCTGAATACGGCTGGAAGAAAGGACTGGGTCGTGGCTGGTTCGTTGAACCACAGGCTCAGTTTACCCTGGGGTGGCTTAGCGGGGCTGACTGGATGATGGAAAACGGTGTCCGTGTTGAAGAAGATAATATCCGCAGTGCAGTAGGGCGTGCTGGTTTGCGCGCTGGATACGAAGGTCATAAGACACAAGTCTTTGTTAAAGCGGACTGGTACCATGAATTTGGTGGTAGCGGCCAGGTGCATTTCAGTGATGATGAAGGGCGTCTGGTTTTGGATGAAGATTACGGCGATACTTGGTTTGAATACGGTATCGGTGGGAAAATCCAGATGACACCGACAACGCAGATTTATGCTGATTTGGACCGCAGCGATGGGGGAACGTATCACAAAAATTGGTCCTATGATGTAGGTATCCGTTGGAGCTTTTAAGCGGGACGGACTTTGGCCGTCCCTTGCTTTTTTCCATTCTTTTTGCTATACTACAGACAGATAGTTGAGTAAATCAACTAATTACGGAGGAAAAGGGGATGCGGAGCATGGATTATTTAAAGGTCAGCCATGATTTCAGCGTCATCAACCAGCGTTCGCAAGCCTATGTGACTGAGGCCTGCCGACCGTGGAAGTTGTCTTATTCGGAACACGTGACCCTCATGAGCCTGTACAGCCACGACGGCTGCCGGCAGCATGAGCTCTGTCAGGTCATGAAGGCCGATAAGGCCTTGGTGGCCCGAAATCTGAAATTGTTGGAAGAGAAGGGGTTCGTCAGCCGCCGTCAGCAGGGCGATGACCGGCGCTATAAATATCTCTATTTGACGCCGAAGGCCCTGGATTTACAGGATACGATGGAGGGCATCCTCAAGAGATGGGTCGAGATTCTCGTCCGAGGTATCGACGAGGTGACGCTGGACAAGGCGTTCCAGCTTATGCATCAGGTGGCGGACAATGCCGTCGAGGCGGAAGTGGCTCCGCTGGATCCGCAGAAGGAGATGAAAGTATGAAAGCATATTGGAAATATACGGTTGCAGCCATGGCCATCGTGGCAGCCCTCAGCCTGACAGGCTGCGGCCAGCAGACGCAGCAGGCCGAACAGCCCCAGCTGGTCAAGGCCATCCAGGTCGGCAGCGAAAGGGCGGGTACGACGGCTGGAACCTATTCGGGGACCGTCAAAGGCCGTTACCAGAGTAATCTGTCCTTCCAGGCCGGCGGCCGCATTACGGCCCGCAACGTCCAGCTCGGATCCCAGGTCCATGCCGGCGACGTCTTGATGACGGTCGATCCGAAGGATATTGCTCAGGCTGTCAACCAGACGCAGGCCAAGGTCGACGCTGCTGCTGCCCAGCTCCAGCTGGCCCAATCCAATTTGAACCGCTATCAGCAATTATACGATATGGATGCCATCAGTGCGTCCGTCCTGGACCAGTACCAGACGGCCTACGACCAGGCTTCGGCCCAGTATAACCAGGCCCTGGCCGCTCAACAGGCTCAGGAAAATCAGTTGTCTTATACACAGCTCACGGCCGATGCCGACGGCGTCATTTCAGCCGTATCGGCCGAAGTCGGGCAGGTCGTCGCGGCCGGTCAGACTGTCGTCACCTTAGTTCATTCAGGGGACTTGGAAGTCCAGGTCAACGTGCCGGAAAATAAATTGGCCGATTTCCCGGTGGGCAAGAACGTGACCGTCACTTTCTGGGCCCTCCAGAACCAGCAGGCTGCCGGCGTCGTCCGCGAAGTGGCGCCCATGGCCGATGCAGCGTCGCGGACGTACCAGGTCAATATTTCCCTGCCCAATCCGCCGGACGGCATGCAGCTCGGCATGACGGCTACCGTCGCCAACGGCAGTGAACAGGCGGCTGCGGAAGATACTTTTGTCCTGCCGCTGGCCGCTATCTATCAGACTGGCGATACGCCCCAGGTCTGGATCGTCGGCAAGGACAAGACCTTATCCCTGAAAGACGTAACAGTTCAGGATTTTGGCGATAATACGGTCAAAGTCACGGGCCTCAGCCGCGGCGATGTCGTCGTCACAGCCGGTGTCCATATGCTCAGTGAAGGTCAAAAAGTCCGCGTAGAGGGGGAAGATGAATGAAAAATTTATCGGAAGTCTCTATTCATAACCGCGTCCTCGTCTGGTACTTCATCATCCTCATCGCCATTGCCGGTATCTTTTCTTACATGAAACTGGGCCGCATGGAAGACCCGACGTATACGGTGCGGACCATGGTCGTTTCCGTCGCCTGGCCGGGAGCTACGGCAGAACAGATGCAGGAACAGGTGACGGATAAGATCGAAAAGAAACTGCAAGATACGCCGAACCTGGACTATATCAAGAGTTATTCCCGGCCCGGCCAGTCGGTCATCTACGTCTATCTCGACGACAAGGCGCCGCGCGACAGTATCCGCAGCACGTGGCATGAAGTCCGCAATCTGACGGAAGACATGAAGAGGGACCTGCCTGAAGGCGTCTACGGCCCGTATTATAACGACCGCTTCGATGACGTCTACGGTTCTATCTATGCCGTCACCGGCGATGGTTATTCTTATGAAGAACTGCGCCAGAAGGCCGAAAAGATACGCCGCATGATGATGTCCGTCGACGATGTGAGCAAAGTCGAACTGGTCGGCGAACAATCGGAAAAGGTCTATATCGAAGTGGCTAATTCCAAATTGGCCGAACTGGGCATTGCGCCGACGACCATTGCCGATGCCGTCAAAGGCCAGAACCAGATGACGCCGGCCGGTATGGTCGATACTCAGTCGGATAACGTCTACCTGCGCCTGTCCGGTGTCTTTGAAGACGTCGAAGCCATCCGCAACCTGCCTATCAATGCCAATGGCCGCGTCTTCCGCCTGGGTGACATCGCCACGGTCGAACGGCGCTATACGGAACCGGCAGACCCGAAGATGTTCTACAACGGCAAACCGGCCGTCGGCATCGCCTTGTCCATGAAGAGCGGCGGCAATAACCTGCAGCTCGGTGAAAACCTGAAGAAATTGCAGGAAAGCGTCAAATCTGATTTGCCGGCAGGCATGGAAATCCACCAGGTATCGGACCAGCCGCAGGTCGTCAAAGAGTCTATCAGCGATTTTACCAATACCCTGCGCGAAGCTATCATCATCGTCCTCGTCGTCAGCTTCCTCAGCCTGGGACTGCGGACGGGCCTGGTCGTCGCTTTCTGTATCCCTCTGGTCCTGACCGGCGTCTTCTGCGTCATGGAAGTGGCCGGCATCGACTTGCATAAAGTCTCTTTGGGGTCCCTCATCATCGCCCTGGGTCTCCTCGTCGACGACGCCATCATTGCCGTCGAAATGATGACCGTCCAGCTGGAGAAGGGCATGAACCGCGTCGATGCGGCCTGCTATGCCTTCAAGGCGACAGCCAAGCCCATGCTGACGGGGACGCTCATTACTTGCTCCGGTTTCATTCCCGTCGCCTTTGCCGACGGGGCGGCATCGGAATTCTGTAAAGATTTGTTCCCTGTCATTACGGCGGCCCTGGTCTTGTCGTGGATCGTATCGGTCATGGTGGCGCCGCTCTTCGGCTATTACCTGATCAAGCCCAAGGTCGCCCAAGGGACGGAGCCGGAACCGTTGTACCAGAGCCGGTTCTACGTCTTCTTCCGCAAGGTCCTGACCTGGTGCCTGACTCATCGGGCCCTGGTCATCGGCGGGACAGCGGCCATGTTCATCTTGTCTGTCGGCTTGATGAAACTCATTCCCCAGGAATTTTTCCCGCCCTCTCTCAGACCGGAACTCATCGTTGAAATGACCCTGCCTGAAGGCTCGTCCATGCAGGCGACGCAGAAAGAAGCGGCCCGCTTTGCCCAGTATCTCGACAGTCAGCAGGAAAAACTCAAGGATTATTCCTATTACGTCGGGGAAGGGGCGCCGCGCTTCGTCCTGACCATCGAACCGGTCCTGCCGGCCAACAACTACGCTCAGTTCGTCGTCGTCGCCAAGGATACACAGACGAGGGAAGAATTGACGCAGTCCATCAAAGAAGAAATGGCCGATAAGTTCCCCAACGTCCGCTGCAACGTCAAGAACGTGCCCTTAGGGCCGCCGTCGGATTATCCTATTATGCTGCGCGTGTCTGGCTACGATACGGATAAAGTCAAGGCCTATGCCCAGCAGATTGCAGCCCGCATCGCCAAGGACCCGAATACGGAAAATGTCTTCCTCAACTGGGATCAGAAGAATAAGATCATGCACGTCGACCTGGACCAGAATAAATTGCGGGCCATGGGCATTTCCGGCGAAGATATTGCCAAGACCTTGTATACAGAACTGTCCGGGGCCACAGTCGCACAATACTACGCAGCCGACAAGACCATCGGTATCCAGCTGCGTCTTCAGGACAGCGACCGCAATGACCTGGCGAAGATAAAGAGCCTGCCTGTCTATGTCGGGCGGGCCGGCTACGTGCCGCTGGAACAGATTGCCAACGTTTCCTATAAAGGCGAAGATGGCCTCATCTGGCGCCGCGATTTGAAGCCGACCATTACCATCAACGGCGGCATCAAGTCCGGTACGGCCAACGATGCGACGCAGAAAGCCTATGACTCCATTGCCGATATCCGGGAAAGCATGCCCTTTGGCTACACCGTCGAAGTCGACGGGGCCCTGGAAAACAGCCAGAAATCCCTGAAATACCTGATGGTGCCCGTGCCTATCATGATCATCATCATTATGACCCTGCTCATGTTCCAGCTCCGCAGTCCGTCGCTCATGTTCCTGGCCCTGATTACGGCGCCCATGGGACTTATCGGTGTTTCCTGGGGGATGCTCCTCTTCGGGAAATCCCTGGGCTTCGTCGCCGACTTGGGCATCCTGGCCCTGGGCGGCATGATCATCCGCAACTCCATCATCCTCTTGGACCAGATCCAGAAGCATATGGCTGCCGGCGAAGATCCATGGCATGCCGTCATCGACTCGGCGGTCATGCGCTTCCGGCCCATCATGCTCACGGCCGCTGCGGCCATTTTGGGCATGATTCCCCTTATGCGCAGCGTCTTCTGGGGCCCCTTGGCCGTCGCCATTGCCAGCGGCCTCTTCGTCGCCACCGTCCTGACCCTGCTGGTCCTGCCGACCATGTACGCGGCCTGGTTCAAAGTAAAAAGAACGAGCTAAGTTCATGGTTCGTGGCTCTCCTTATTACTCCAAAGGAGGTTGTCTTCATAAGGAGGTTGTCTTCATACGACAGCCTCCTTTTTGTCATGCTGCCATACTATAAAGACATTTCTGATAATATGTGATAAGCATTTCACATAACAGAAAATGGAAGGTATACTACAAGTATGATATTGCTTTAAGTATAGACCATAGTGAATGTAAGAAAAAAAGGAGATGTCTATTATGAGGAAGAAAGTATTAGGTCTTGCTTGTGCCATGATGATGACGGCGTTCCTGACGGCTTGCGGTATCAGTGATATTACAGGTAAGTCAAGTTCATCTGGTAATCTGAGTCAGAAAGAGCTCACGAATCCGACCGTATCTGCGTCGGTAGTCCATCACCCCCAGGGAAACCCGCATAAGATTCTCATTGCCTATTTTACGTATCCGGAAAATACGGATGCCAAGGCCATTCATTCGGATAAGTACGACGTCATGAGTTCAGCCAGTCTGAAAGTCAAGGACGGTGTCGCTGTTGGCAATAATACGGTTATTGCTGATTATATCGCCAACCAGACTGGTGGCGATTTATTCTCTATCCTGACGGAAAAGCCCTATCCGACGAGTTATGAAGAAACTGTCGACCAAGGCAAGGCGGAAATTCAGAATCAGGAACTGCCTGCTTTGAAGAGTCATGTCGATGACCTCAGCGGCTACGATACGATCATCTTAGTTTATCCAAACTGGTGGAGCACCTTGCCAGCGCCGGTACAGTCGTTCCTGAAGGAAACGGATATGTCAGGAAAACAGGTCTACGCCATCGTCACATCCGGTGGCAGTGGGTTCTCCGACACCATCCAGAACATCCAGCAGACTGAACCGGGGGCTTCGGTCCACGAAGGATTTGCCCTGCATCATAAGGACATGGATAAAGCTGAAGAAATGACCCAGCATTGGCTGAATCAAATGGGGTTCACACAGTAAGTAAAATGGAGGGATTCTTATGAAATTGGTAAAAATCATGCGAGTTGTTTTCTTAGGGGCGGCTATGTTCCTGCTGACGGCCTGCGGCGAAACGGGAACTTCCGTGCAGAGCACGTCGGAAAATACAGCGTCGGCACCGGCTTCCGGCGTCTATGTGCCCAATCAGACGGGCAAGCCTATGTCGGAAGACATCAAAGATGAATTGGAAAGCAAACATAAACAGGAAGCAGCTGCCATCAAGACCATCCAGGAAGAACCGAAGGGCAGCCATAAAGGCCAGCGCATCCTCATCGCTTATTTCACCTGGGGCGGCCGGTCTGGCGAAGTGGCCCATATGATACAGGACAAAATTGGCGGTGACCTCTATGAAATCAAGCGCGACCCCGATTATTCCCGCGATTATTCGACGGTCCTCAAGGAATCGGCGCAGGAAGTTGATGAAAATGTCCATCCCCAATTAGCCGGCACACAGCCCGACCTGTCGCAGTACGATGTCATCGTCCTCGGCTATCCCTGCTGGTGGTTCACGGCGCCCATGACTATTCCGTCGTTCCTGGAAGGGAAAGATTTGGCAGGGAAACTCATCGTGCCCTACATGTGCTCTTACAGCAGCCCCTTTGAAGTCACCTTGCCGGCTCTGGCTGCCGCAGCTCCCGGTGCCCGCATCTTTACGGGTCTGACCCTGGATAAAGATACGGATTACAGCGTCATCGATCCCTGGCTGGATAAGGCCGGATTGTTATAAGACAGGAGGAAGTAGGATGAGTCACGATATCAGCCGGCGGACTTTTTTGAAGCTCCTCGGCGGGGGACTGGCCGGGGCAGCTGCTGGCGGGGCTTTGGTGAAGCGCGAGGATATCCTGGCTTTTCTCGATGCCGATAAGGCTGCCGGGGCAGCCGGAACGGACTTGGGAAAAGTCACGACGCGCTACTATAAGCCCCTCGGGAAAGACTTGTCTCTCCTGGGCTTTGGCTGCATGCGCCTGCCGACGACCTTTACAGCGTCGGGCCGGGAAATAGATAAGGAATTAGGCGAGAAGATGGTCGATTTTGCCTATCGCCACGGCATCAATTATTTTGATACGGCTTGGTTCTACCACGACGGGAAGTCTGAAGCTTTCATTGGCCAGGCCTTACAGAAGTATCCCCGCGACACGGTCTGTCTGGCCGATAAGATGCCGACACCGATATTGACGGGACTCAATCAGGCGCAAGATATCTTCCAGACTCAGCTTGACCGATGCCAGGTGTCGTATTTCGACAATTACATGCTCCATTCCCTGACCAGTCGGGACCAGTTCGATGAACTTTACATCCAAGACGGCATCCTGGACTACCTCCGCCAGGAAAAAGCCCGGGGCCGCATCCGCTGCCTGGGCTTTTCTTTCCATGGCGACGTGCCCTTTTTCCATTATCTCCTGGACCAGTATGATTGGGATTTCTGCATGATCCAGCTCAACTATGCCGACTGGAACGAACCGGGCGAAGCGCCGGCAGGGAGCCGCCAGGCCGGGGACCTGTACCGCAAGTGCCGAGAAAAGGATGTCCCCATTTTCGTCATGGAACCGGTCAAAGGGGGCAACCTGGCCAATCTGTCATCGTCGGCAGAAGCCATCTTGAAGCAGCAGCGGCCAGAGGCCAGCATGGCGTCGTGGGCCCTGCGCTGGGTCGGCTCTAAAGAAGGGGTCATCACCATGAATTCAGGCATGAGCAATTTGGAACAGGTCCTGGACAATATCCGGACCCTGAGCAATTTTCAGCCCTTATCGGCCGCCGAAGAGCGGGTTATCCAGCGCTCCCTGGGGAAGGAAGCTGGCAGCGGGGCCATTCCCTGTACCTATTGCCGTTACTGTGAACCCTGCCCCTACGGTGTCGACATCGCCGGAGTCTTTCATATCTACAACCGTTATGGCGAACCGGCCGGAATCGACGTGGACCATCCCCAAGGGGCCTCGGCGGCACAGGAGAAAGCCTTCCTGGCCCATTATCAGAATAACCTGGAACGGCCGCAGCGCGCTTCCCACTGTACAGCCTGCGGCCGCTGTCTGCCCAAGTGTCCGCAGCATATCGACATCCCTAAGCACGTGCGGGCCATTGATGATGTTGTCCAATCTTTCGGGCGCGATACAGGAAAGGGGGTAGTGTAAATGCGGAACATGCTGCAACGGGGACGCATCGTTTTATCGTGGCTCCTGATGGGGGCCATGGTCCTGACCTTTGCTGGTATCGTAGCACCCGTGCTGCCGCAATGGCAGGTCCTGCCGGCTCTCTTGGCTGGGAATCTCCTGGTCATCGCCGTCATCATCGTCCTGACCCTGCTCCTGGGACGGATCTATTGCAGCGTCCTCTGTCCCTTGGGCATCAGCCAGGACTTCGTCTTCTGGCTGGCCAAACGGCGCAAAAAGAATCGCCGGAAATTTACTTTCCGGCGGGAACGGCGCATCGTGCGCTATAGTATCTTGATGTTGACCGGTCTGGCTTTCCTGGCCGGCTTGTCTGGTTTTGTGGGGCTGGTCGACCCGTACAGTATCTTTGGCCGCATCGTCCACGATGGACTGGGCCTGCCAGTTGCCTATGGCTGGAACGCTTTGGTCGGGGTCAACGAAAGCCACGGCTGGATTCCGGTGCTGAGCAAGACGGATATCCTCTGGCCGCCGCTGGCTGCCATGGCCCTGGCCGGGGGTTATTTCGTCGTCCTGACTGTCCTGGCCTGGCGCTATGGCCGAGCGTACTGCCACACTTTCTGTCCTGTCGGCACGCTGTTGGGAACCCTCAGCCGCTTCAGCCTGTTCCGGCCGGTCATCGACGGATCGCGCTGCATCCACTGCGGGGCCTGTGAAAAGACGTGCCGTTCGTTCTGCATCGACGTCGCCCATGGCTTCGTCGATACCAGCCGCTGCGTCGACTGCTTCGACTGCGTTGCCGTCTGTCCGAAAGGGGCCTTGACCTTTTCCCGGACCCTTCCGGTCAAGCTTCCGGAAAAAACGCTATCTGGTGAAGGTATCAGCCGACGGGAGATGCTGCTGACGACGGCCGTTGCCGCCGGGACCATCGCCGCAGGTCTGGCCCGCAGCCAGACCGTTGTTCCAGCCTTGATGGGGACGGGGAAGGGGAAGAAGAAAATCTTGCCGCCTGGGGCCGTTTCAGCCGATGCTTTTGCTCAGCGCTGTACGGCCTGCCATCTCTGTGTCAGCCGCTGTCCCAGCGGCGTCCTGGTGCCGGCCGTCTTGGAGAACGGCGCCTTGCAGATGGGCCAGCCCTACATGGATTTTTCTAAAGGCTACTGTGTCTATAACTGCAACTTTTGTTCTCAAGCCTGCCCGGCCGGTGCCATCCGTCCGCTGGAGCTGGCCGTGAAAGAAAAGACAAAAATCGGCATCGCCCGTTATGCCCAATTCCACTGTCTCATCGCCCGCGACGGCATCGTCTGCGGTAACTGTGCCCGCCATTGTCCCGTCCAGGCCATTACCCTGGTCGAGAACGAGGATGGGCGCAGCTACCCGCACGTCGATGGGGCGCGCTGTATCGGCTGCGGTTCCTGCGAGTATCACTGTCCGGCCAAACCGGCAGCTATTTCCGTCAGCACCTTGCCGAAATCTTCGTGACTTCAGTCTTCCGGGTCGGTGGCGATATCCGGTTCGTTCTTGCGGTTGAAGCCGATGATGCGGCGCGGCTTTTCGATGTCGTCGTGGCGGGGGACGGCGACGAGGAGCAGGTTGAGCTGGGAAATATGCTGGACCAGTTCGACGGCCGATCCGTCGGACAATTCGCCGTAAAAGACGATCATGTTCGGATCCCAGTAGCCGATATCCTGGATGCTGAAGGTGATATCGCCAGCCGATACCAGGCGGCCGCCGGCCTGCATGTCGTCGGGCAGGCCCGACTCAAAGTTGTTGATCAGGGCGACGATGCGCTGATACATGTCTGAGGCCAGGTAGGGCGCTTCCGGATCTTCGTCTTCTTCTGGAACGGCGCCGGGCTGGAGGATCGTCAGTTCCTTTTCGGCTTCCGCGTCTTTTTCAGGAGTTCCTTGTTGTTTTTTCTTATCCATTACGTCTGTCATAAAAATCCCTCCTTATCATTTTCGCTATATCATTTCGACATAGAAGGAGGTGATTCCTGCTGCTTTTTCTCAGGTGGCAGGATTTTTTTCTTGGAATCCCTATGCGGATATGGTATAATGGTCCAGACATGCTGACATCAGGTAACATATTTTCACACGAAAAGAGGTTTTTTCTTCATGGAATATGTGAACGAGTTGGACACTATATCGGCCAGAGCTGCGCAAAAGGATGCGGCTCTCAAGGTACATCGTCTTACTTTTATGGAGGCTACGATGATGGTCGTCGGGTCTACCATAGGTTCCGGTGTTTTAGGTTTAGCTTTTGCCAGTCGCAATGCCGGCTGGCCTGTCCTGCTTACGTGGCTTGTCGTAGCAGGCTTTTTTTCTATCATCTCCATGCTCTATGTCGCTGAAGCGACGCTGCGGACGACGAAGCCCTTGCAGCTGTCGGGCCTGGCAGAAAAGTACGTCGGCAAGATCGGTTCCTGGCTGATTTTCTTTTCCGTCGGGGCCACGTCTTTTTGCAGCCTCATCGCTTACACCAGCGGCTGCGGCAGGATATTGAGCGAATTTTTCGGTATTTCTCTGGAAATGGCCAGCTGCCTCTTTGCCCTCGGGGCGACGAGCGTCGTCTGGCTGGGCCTTAAGGCCACTGGGGTCGCTGAGAAATATTTGAGTTCAGGTATGACGGCCATGCTTATTCTTCTCGTCGGCGCGTCACTGTTTTCGGCCCGCGTACCTGTCGCAGATATTCTCTACGCCCATTGGACCTATGCTGTACCGGTCTTCAATATCGCCGTCTTCTGCTATGCCGTCCAGTATATCGTTCCGGAAATCTCCCGGGGCTTCACGCATGACCCGGGGAAAATCGTCCCGTCCATACTGGCCGGGGCCGGCATTTCCTTCGTCATCCTGGCTTTGGTCCCCTTGGCGGTCTTCCTCATGCTGCCAGTCGATGAAATTTCGGAAGTCGCATCCCTGTCCTGGGGCCGTGCCCTGGGATCTCCGGTCTTCTTCGTCATCGTCAACGCTTTCGCTTTCTGTGCCATGCTCACATCGTTCTGGGCCATTGCCGAAAGCTTCTTGACCAATATGATCGACCGCCTGGGCTTTAAATCGGAAACGGACATCCGTACGCGGGCCGGCTGCCTGGCCTTCATCGTCATCCCGCCGGTCCTCTTGGCTTACAGCGGCCTCGTCGGTTTCGTCAACGCCATCTTCAGCGCCGGCACCTTCGGCGGCATCATCATGTCCATCCTGCCCGTCTTCATGCTGCGCAGCGCCCGTAAACACGGCGACCACGCACCGTGCTGGAGATGCGGCTGGATCGCTCACCCCATCATGCAGTTCCTCGTCGTCGTACTCTTTGCCAGTGCCGGCATCTACGCCATCTTTAGCCTATGCGGCTGGCTGCCTGCGGCGTGGTAGGAAAATTAATTGCTCAAAAAGAGGTTGTCTTCAGCGGACAGCCTCTTTTTTCTGTATCCCCACTGGGGAAAAACTGAAAATTTTTACAAAAAATATACATACATATGGTGACTTTCATGTATAATAAGGAGAGTATCAACTAGACAGCAACTATACCGTCAAGAAAAGTGGGGAGAATAATGGAAAAACAAACCCGGAATGTTTTCGGTATCATCCATATCGGGACGGTCAACATGACCTTGAAGGTCATTGCTTATTCGTCTTTGGACGACATGGAAATCATCGAAAATGTATCCCGAGAAGTGAAATATGGGGAAACGGTATTCCAGCGCCATCATGTCAGTTTTCAGTCTTTGAATGAAATCTGTCAGGTCCTGCTGGGGTTCCGCCAGCTCCTTCGCGATTATGATGTCAAGGATGTCCGAGTCTTGTCGACGACGGCTATTTGTGAGGCCGATAATTTGATCAATGTCCTCGACCAGATTCATATCCGCACGGGCTTCGATGTCGAAGTCATCCATATGACCAAGGAAATCTACTACAAGTTCTTTGGCCTTTATTATAATGTATTGAAAGGGAACTTTAATTTTGCCGATAAGGCCGTTATGCTCCTGGATATCACGTCCGGCGGCGTCGGCTTGACGTGCTGGAAGTCGGACCGCCTCTTGTTCCAGCAGAATATCCATATCGGTTCCTTGCGGATCCTGGAAAATTTCACGGAAAAGCAGCGCAATGAATTGACGTTCCCGACGGCCGTGCGCGAATATATTTACGGGACCCTCTATCCGCTCTGGAAGGGCGTCCAGCGGTATGATATCAAGTACATCGTCTTGTCCGGCCGCGGGGCCAATCTGGTGTCGCGCCTCATGGGCAAGACCAGTGAGAACGGGTTGTTCCTGATTACGCCCGATGAGCTGCGCCAGTTCGTCTATTCTTTCAAAGGCGTCACGCCGTTCAAGCTCATGCAGCGCTTCGGCCTGTCCCAGAACCTGGCCAATGTCATCATGCCGACGATCCTCTTGTATTATGAACTGCTGCGCATCGTCGACATCGACATGCTGGTCGTCATGCCGACGACCTTCACCGAAGGCTATACCATGTACTATGTAGCCGATAAGACCCATAATGATTATATGGCCCATCTCCAGGGCCTGCTCCTGGACATGATGCGCCGCATGGCCAAGAAGTATTTGTCCGACTCCGCCCATTCCGCCCGCATCGAAGAATACGGCAACGTCCTCTTCCAGGCGCTGTACCAGTTCATCGGCCTCGATTACAGTTATAATTATCTGCTCCGTCTGGCCGCTATCTTCCACGAAACGGGGAAATTCATCAATATCCGCAAGCATAATCTTTGTACGTACAACCTCATCATGGAAACGGACCTCTTCGGCCTGGCTGACGATGAAAAGGAAATCCTGGCGGCCGTCCTCTACTATGCCTTCGACGGCACCCTGCAGGAGGCATCACCGGTCTACCATGCCCTGACGCCGCGTCAGAAGGTCATTACAGCCAAACTGACGGCTATTTTCCGCCTGGCCGATTCCCTGGATAAGAGCCATTTGGGGAAAATCAGCGCCATCCGGGCTGAGCTCAAGGACGACCGACTCGTCGTCTCCTATACGGCAGAAGCCGATATTTCCCTGGAACGCTGGACATATCTGAAAATGGCCGTCGACTTTGCCGAAGTCTTTGGTATTTCGACGGAATTAGTGAAAGGATAGGATAATCATGGCAGATTTTACGAGTAGTCAATATTTTTTAAATCGTGAATGTACATGGGTCAAATTCAATGAACGGGTCCTGCGCGAAGCCATCGTCCCGTCCAATCCACTGCTGGAACAGCTGAACTTCGTCGCCATTGCCGCGTCGAACCTGGATGAATTTTTCATGATCCGCGTGGCCGGCGTCAAGCACCTCGTTGAAAGCGGCGTCAAGCACATCGATATCGCCGGCATGACGCCGCAGGAACAGTTCGATGCCATCCAGGAAATGGTCCATAAACTGGTCGACGACCAGTACCGCTATTATGGCGACATCCAGCAGAAACTGCAAGCCCACGGCCTGCATTTCATTCGTGTCGACGCTCTCGATGATGACCAGCGGCTGTGGCTGGAAAGCTTTTTTGAACGGGAAATCTATCCCGTCGTCACGCCCATGGCTGTCGATTCCAGCCATCCTTTTCCGTTCCTGGCCAGTCTGAACCTGAACCTGGCCGTCCTCTTGCGCCGCAAGCAGGGGGACCGTTCCGTCAAGACGGCTATCCTGCCGGTTCCGACGTCGGTCATCGACCGCATCATCAAGGTCCCGGACAGCGTTTCCCCGGCCGGAAAACAGCATGACGGCCAGCAGTTCCTCTTCCTGGAAGATGTCATCGCCGCCTATGCGGAACGCTTCTTCCTGGGCTGCGACATCCTGGAAGTCGCACCGTTCCGCATCACCCGCGACGCTGACCTGGATATCGACGACGATGCCGAGGACCTTTTGATGGAAGTGGAAAAGAGCTTGAAGAAGCGCCGCAAAGGGGCGGCTGTCCGCCTGGAACTGGCGTCGACGGCGAGCCGCATGATCCGCGACTTCCTGCGTGACGAATTGCAGCTCGAAGAACGGGATGTGTATGCCATCCCCGGTCCGCTGGACTGCAAGGTCTTTTTCTCCTTCGTCGGCATCGACGGCTATGATGACCTGCGCTATCCGCCGGTGACGCCGCAGCCGTCGTCGGAACTGGCTGCCATCGACGCGCCTGATTTCTGGTCGGCCATTGCCGAACGGGACGTCATGGTCCATCATCCTTACGAAACCTTTGAAACGGTGGAACACTTCATCCAGCTGGCGGCGACAGACCCGGATGTCCTGGCCATCAAGCAGACTTTGTACCGCGTCAGCAGCAAGTCGCCGATCATCGCAGCCCTGGCCCAGGCGGCAGAAAATGGCAAGCAGGTCACGGTCCTCATGGAAGTCAAGGCCCGTTTCGATGAAGAAAATAATATCCACATGGCCCGCAAGCTGGAAAAAGCCGGCTGCCATGTCATTTACGGCATCATGGGCCTCAAGACCCACTCCAAGATTACCCTCGTCGT
>OGDF01003873.1_pt1 | contig 17677 bp, 18 predicted proteins | sample 1570141 | NCBI WGS metagenome assembly OGDF01 (sample SAMEA4370581, study PRJEB24528) | human gut metagenome | reverse complement strand
GTGAGGATGCCGCTTCCCTCGTCGCTGATCAAGGCGGTGAGCTTCTCGATCAACAGGTCAGAGTCTATGGTGTATTCGGGCAGGACAATGTTATATTTTGCAGCAAACTGGACAACGCCAGCCCACCACCGCCCGATTTCCTCCACATAGACCGGAATGTTTTGGATAAACTCATCGCCGGATTCCCGCAGACTGGGGATCATCATAAACACTACGGCAAACAAAATTCCAAGAACGAGCACGGTGCTTATTGTCAGGCACACAGGGCGGGTCAGCTTTGCAGGAACCTTGCGGCAAGCCTTGTTCCAGCAGCATTCCAACGGTCGAAGGATTACGTTGATCAAAAATGCAATTGCCCCGCCGATCAGAAACGGAGTAAACAGCGCAAGCACCTTGCCGAAAAAACGCAAAACAGCGTCAAGGTTTACCAGCGCCCATGCAAATACAATCAGCAGCACCAGTGCACGGGTGATATAACGAATGATCGTCTCGTCCGGCCAGTTACTTTCCTGCGCTGTAGGATTCCCGTTTCTGTTACCGACTGTGTTTTTCGTTTTTTTCTCCATGTTTTTCCTTTCCATGATAGTTTATTGTTCGCAGTCCAAACACAGGTCGCATTGCCTGACTGTAAGGAAGGATACCCTGTACGCACTCAGTTCGGAGACCGTGATCTCCAAATTCTGCACAGCAAAGGAATCGCCCTTGGTGGGGACTCTATTCAGCTGCTCCATGACCCAGCCGCCGACAGAAACACTGTCCGATTCCAGCTTGATGTCAAAGAATTCCGCAAAATCCTCCAGGCTGACGGAGCAGTCCACGCGATAGGTATTCTCGTCCAGCTTTTCAAAATCTTCCTCCACCTCGTCGTGTTCGTCCCAAATTTCACCAACCAGTTCTTCCAGAATATCCTCCATCGTAACAATACCAAGCGTTCCGCCGAAATCATCTACGACCACGGCGATATGGGACTTCTGATGCTGGAGCATTTTCAAAATATCCCGGATTTTTGTGTACTGATAGACAAACAACGGTTTCGTCATGATCTCCGCAATGGGCTGATCCGTCATCTTGCCGTTGATATAGAAATCCTTCTGATGAAGAACGCCGACGATCTGATCAATGGTATCCCGGTAGACCAGCAGACGGGAAAAGCGGGACTGGGTAAAGGCTCTGGAAATTTCCTCATGACTCTTGTCGATGTCCACGGCTTCCAGGTCAATTCGATGGGTCAAAATTTCTGCCGCCGTCAGGTCACGGAATTCAAGGGCATTGCGCAGCAGCTCGCCTTCGTTTTCGTCAATTCCGCCGTCCTGCTCCACGTCCTCCATAAAAAGGAGCAGTTCCTCGTGGGACATTTTTGCATCGTCATCCGTCTTGAAGAAGCGGGAAACCAGCTTCTTCCACTGGGAAAAGAGGAAATTCAGCGGCGTCAGAATCAAAATCCAAAGGCGAATAAACGGAGCACTGAACAAAGCGAAACGTTCCGGGGTATCCTTTGCAACACTTTTAGGGGTGATCTCACCAAAAATCAAAACAACGATCGTTACGACGACCGTAGAAATTGTCGCGCCAATATCGCCATAAAGCCCTACGAACAAAAGTGTGCCGATGGATGCCACCATGATATTCACGATATTGTTGCCGATCAGGATAGTGGAGATCAGCTTGTCATAGTCTTCAGATAGCTTGAGCGCCAGCGCTGCCCGCTTGTTTCCATTGTCTGCCAACACCTTGAGACGGGTCTTATTCAGGGACGAGAACGCCGTTTCTGTGGCGCTGAAATAGGCGGACATGGCGATGCAGACCACTATTGCGAAAATGCTTCCAAAATAATTCATTTCAAACTCCTTTATGTTCTGTTCATACGATCATTTCATGCAAAAAAGACACACCTATACCCGATACCGCAGCAAAGGGCGTAGATATGCCACATACGAACAGACCATATAAGAGCGGCTGCCGTTATCGTCGCTACTGTCGTTTTCCACGGATTTCTTCCTCCTTTTTATTTAGTGTTTCCATCATAGCATTTTCGTGGTGTAGATTCAGTAAAGAAACAGATGCGGTACAATATCCTCCTGCGAGAAATCTTGAAGCGCTTCCGCTTATGCGGTATAATAGTGCCGCAGTATCGTTCAGGAGAAACAGGATGAAGAACCGTCAACGACAAAAGGATATTCTATTTTCGATCCTAATTTTTTGCAGCGCCTTTGCTGTCAATTTGCTTATTCAGAAGCTCTTTACCACGCAGACACTGGTACCCATGATTTTTGTGTTCGGCGTGTTTTTAATCTCGTTGAAAACCCACGGGTATTGCTATGGCATCATTTCGGCCATCGTCAGCGTGTTTGCGGTGAATTTTGCTTTCACCTATCCATACTACGCTTTTGACTTTTTTGTAGAAGAAAGCATCTTATCCGCTGTCATCATGCTGGTCGTCGCCATTTCCACCAGCACGCTTAACATTCGTATCCGCGATCAGGAGAAGCTGCGCTCAGAAAATGAAAAAGAGAGAATGCGGGGCAATCTGCTGCGGGCGATCTCCCATGACCTGCGCACGCCCCTTACCTCCATATACGGGTCATCCTCCACACTGATTTCTAAGTATGATGCGCTGCCGAAGGAACAGCAGCTCAAGTTGTTGGGAGAAATTCAGGAAGACAGCGAATGGCTCATCCGCATGGTTGAGAATCTCCTGTCTGTCACAAGGATCAACGGTGCGAAGGTGGAGGTCGTGAAAACTCTCACCGTTCTTGATGAGCTGATCGACTCCGTTTTGATGAAGTTTTCTAAAAAGCATCCGAGTCAGAAGGTCATCACACAGATACCGGACGAGTTTGTGGACATTCCCATGGATTCTCTCCTTATTGAACAGGTGCTGCTGAATCTTCTGGAAAACGCTGTATTCCACGCAAAAGGCATGACAAAACTGATGCTTTCCGTTTCTCTCGCAGGAGACAAGGCGGTATTTGAGGTTGCTGACAACGGCTGCGGCATCCCGGATGATGCACTTCAAAAGATTTTTACCGGGAGCTACGAAAAAAACGCTGCGCCGGTGGACGGGACACGCAGCAATATGGGGATCGGACTGTCTGTGTGCGCCGCCATCGTCAAGGCACACGGCAGTGACATTACCGCAAAAAACAAAAGTGGCGGCGGTGCGGTATTTAGCTTTGCTCTGGAAAGAGAGGGTGAGGACGATGGGCAATAACAAATTTAAGATCCTGATCGTAGAGGATGAAGCCAACATCCAAAGCTTCATTAAAGCAAATCTGGAAACCAGCGACTATCAGGTTCTCTGCGCGGAGACCTGTGCGCTCGGCATGATGATGTACGCTTCCCATCATCCGGACCTCATCATTCTGGATCTCGGCCTGCCGGATCGGGATGGCATGAGTTTGATTCAAGAGGTGCGAAAGACGGACACTGTGCCCATCATTGTGCTCTCCGCCCGTTCCAGCGAGAGGGACAAAGTGGAGGCGCTGGATCTCGGGGCAAATGATTATATCACCAAGCCCTTTGGCACGGAGGAATTGTTGGCTCGGATCCGGGCCGTTCTCCGCAGCCATCGACACAGCGAAGAGAATGAAAGTACTCCCGGCGGGAAATTCCGCTTTCAGGACTTGCTGATCGATTACGATACACGACAGGTTTTTGTAGGTAAAGAAGAGATCGACCTGACCCAGACGGAATACAACATCATGGCGTTCCTCTCCATTCACGCTGGAAAGGTGCTGACGTATACTGCGATCATCCATACTGTCTGGGGGTATTCTGACTACGGCAGCGTCAAAAAGCTGCAAGTCAACATGAAGAACATCCGCAAGAAAATGGGCGTGACGCCCGGCGAAAAGCGCTATATCATCAATGAGCTAGGTGTCGGATACCGTATGCTGGCAGAGGATGAAATTGCTGCGGATTCCTTTCTTTGATGAACATAAGTTGATTCTGCACAATTCAATTATTGCTCTCTGGTATGATTTTGATAGGAATACTTTACTGTTCACCCGCGCCATTCGCATCTCATTTTTGCTCATAAAGTGGCGCTTCCTCCGTACTTTTTTGTAAGCAGATTTTCATGCAAGCCTGAAATCTGCTTACAAAAAAGTACGAGTGAACTGTAACGGAAATACTATTTATTGCGATTTCGTTGCAAAGCTTTTTGAAAAATAGTAACATAGACCTGTGATAAAGGAACTTTTTTTCAGAAAAAGGAGGATGGAATATTGAAAAAGAAACTTCTGGCATTCGCTCTCGCCCTCACCATGTGTCTGGGCTCCGGTATGACGGCAAACGCCGCAATGATTGTCAAAAAACAATATGAGCGCACTGAATACACTGAATACAATAAACAAAAACACCTCTTCCGAGACCTCTCTGCACAAGGAAATTATGAAAAAGTACAAAATAACATATACCCCGGAAGCCCTTGAAGCTTTAAGGCAGGTTTTCAAACCCGAACGGTATGCAATAGCATATCCGGATGTTGCAAAGGCCTTTGGAAATGACTCAGAAGCGCTTTGGAACCATTTTGTTATTTTCGGTTTGAACGAAGGAAGATCTGATATTAATTCTGACTTCAATGTTTTTGCATACAGTTCCGCTTATCCGGATCTGCAAAAGGCGTTTGGCGACGATCTTCTAGCATACTATGTTCACTATGTAAATTTCGGCATCAAAGAAAACCGAAAATATACGACCATTGACGCAACGACAAAAGCCGGCTTTACAGTCAGCGGAATGAACGGACAGATCCTTGCATCCCCCAGACTGATCGTCCCTTCCAGTGTGGACAACAGCTCTGTTTCGAACATCCTGTCCTCTTTGACCTTACCATCTTCTGCCGCTCCAACCCCAGTGCCGACACCTGCACCAACACCGGAGCCGACAACACCAGAACCGGAGATCCCCTGCAATCATGAGTTCGACGGCAGGAAACAGATCACCGGAACAACTATGCACGGTCCCGTATGTGTCCTCTGTGGATATATCAACGAAGAACAGGCAGAAAGCTGTACCGTTGATCATTATACCGCTGATGATTCTTCTCATAAAGAAATCTGTGGTGCATGCGGCGGCGTTATAAAAGAAGAATCCCATCTGTATACCTATACAACCGAGACTGCCGAAGGCGGCGTGCGGATTCACAAGGGAACCTGTTCCGTGTGTGGACATACAATGGATGGCGCATGTGTATTTGATCCGGACGGTATCTGTGAGATCTGTGGTCAATCCTGTACACATGAATACACCGTCGGGCAAAGTCTTGATGAATCCTATCATCAGCTGGTCTGTAAATTCTGCGGTCATACCGAAAAAGAAGAGCACCAAATTGGCGAATCTGCAGACAGTCAAAAATATTGCACCGCTTGCGGTTATTCCTTGAACGAATACGTCTCAACGCCAACATCCAGAAAAGTCTTCCGTTTTTGCGGAGGACTTTTTTTGCAGCAAAAAGCAAAACACCGCTTCCCCGTTTCAGAGGAGGCGGTGTTCCAAAGGAAACCACACGAATAAATTTAATTTGTTATTCGATCTAAAACTTAGCCTGTCGGCCATGCATCAAAGCTTGGGAGCTTTGGCAGTCTGCAGTGTTTCCTGTCTTACTCCGCTTGCTGCTGTAAAGACAACTTCAACAGGGCCGCTGATGGAAGGAAGTGCGAAAGAAACTGCATCGCCTTTGATAACAACGGGCAGTACTGCGTAGCTTCCGTCTGCTCTCTTGTACATTGCTCTGATGGTTTCGTTTTCAGCAAGCTTATAGCTGCCAACGATCTCTTTCAGGCTTCTCATAACAGAGATGGAACCCTTGCTCGCTACCAGTTCTCCGTTCGTAGTGGTCAGGTAAATCTTCTTGGTGCACAGATATTTTACCTTGCCTTCGTTATTCAGGATGGAAATATTTTTCTCACCGCTCTGGTTAATTACTTTGACTTTTTTTGTATTCAAGGCACTTGCCAGATGGCTTGCAGATGCAGTGTCAACAGTCGGTTCTACGACCAACAGCACAGCGCTTGCATCCATTGTACGATTTCCTTTTACTGTTGCGAAAGTTGTTCCAGGAGCAACTGCGCTGTTAGGGCCGGTTACATTGCCGACGCCCGCCTGTGCTGTTGTGCCTGTTACAGAGCTGTCAACCACGATCTGTTCTGCAGGTGTATTACCTGTATTCAGAGACGGGCTGGGAGCTGCAAATGCGGTCATGCTCATAGAGCATGCGAGTACAAGTGAAAGAACAATTGCCATTTTCTTTTTCATGTCAATCATCCCCCTTTCGTAAAATTGTGTGGCTTCTGTTTTTATATTAACAGGCGGTTTCCCGTCTGCCAATACCGTTTTATCCGGCGTGCAGGTCAATCCGCCGCCTCTTCATAAAATACGTCCAGCACCAGCTCATACAGTGCTGTTTCATCGGGATAAAATTCTTCGAATTTTTCTCCCATTTTGACCGTTCCCGTCATGGAATAAAAATCGTCGTCCCCAAAGCTGTAGGACAGCGCCTGACCTGCCAGGTAAACTGCTTCATCCGCAGTCACATCCGTTACCATGTACGGTGTAATCTGTGTATACAATTGCAAAGGAAGCGTCATATCCTGCTTCATCGCTTCTTTTGCCTGAAGGATAAATTTCTTCAAATACTGCTTTTGACGCTCCAGGCGTGCTTCTGCACTCTGTTCCTGCGCCGTATCGCGATAACGAATAAACCGGTACGCCGCATCACCCTTTAAATGCACCTCGGCTCCGGTTGTCCAGCCCTTTTCCAGTCCGTTTGCAGATTCCGGAATCACGACGTCCACACCGCCGACCGCATCGTTTAACTTCGACACAACCGGCATGTTCAGCGCGCAGTAACCGTGGATCGGAAGACCATAGAACAGATTGGAAACTGCATCCAGGCTGTTTTCGCAGCTTTCTTCCAAACCGTCCCCGTAAGCGTGGGAAAGTGCAATCTGTGCAGTCTGTCTTCCGGAATATCTCCCGTTCTTATCATACACATTCATGGAAGCCATGGTATCGCGGTTGATTCCGATCACGCTGATCTTTTTCTCTCCCGGATCGAGCACAGCCAGAAACAGTGCATCCGCCTGGCCGCCCTTAAAGAGATTGGAAGAAGCCTTTACTTCTCCTTCTTTATCAATTCCTAAAAACAAAAAGGTCAGAATATCCTTTTTGTAGGTATAAACCTTTCCATGATACCGGATACTTCCCGCCTCCAGCATCATCTCGCTTTCCGCTTCCGATTCAGCCTGCTGCATCAACTCCGGTACCGCTTCCTGTTTTTGGGAAAGCCTGCTCTGACCGCTGTGGTTCATCCACAGCCACCCTGCCGATGCAGTAATTCCAAGTACCAGAAGCACAAGTAACAAAATCAAGAAAAAAAGACCAACTTTTGAAATTGCAGAACGTTTTTTCGTCCTTTTTTTCCTGCGTTTTCTCTTTTCCTGCTCCATTACTGTTCCTCAACCAAAACTGCCTGCACCAGATACCTCTGATCCGGCTCGCCGCTCACACCGGTTTCCAGCGTAATCAGCTTGTCATCCTCCGTCACATCCATCGTATCATCGATAAAAGCATCGATCTGACGAATGGAAAAGACTTCTTCCAGATAATTGCGGAAAATAATCGGATCTGAAAAATCATATGCAGCAATCAGATGCCTGTCGTCATACGGATATGCTGCAAAAATGCGGTAGACAAGCATCTTCTCCGGCAGATAAATCCGCACTTCCCGATTTTCATCAAAAAAAGTACGATCCTGATACTCATGAAGCTTTCCAAAACGATCCAAGGTGTTATGTCCGTAAATTACGGTATTGCCATCAGAAAAATCTATATCGTTAGCTGTCTCTGTATAAATTGCCCCATCTTCCGCCTCTTCCTTCGCAGCGTTATGGGTTAGATAATATTCATCGTCTATGCTGCTCTGAAGAATTGGCTGGCTGATGCCCGTTCCAGGAATTTCCAGCCACGCATATGCATCTGCATTCAACGCACAGAGTTCGTTCAGTTTCAAAGCAATTTCTGCATCCGACTGCAGAACCGCTTCCACCTGTGCTGCGTCCACTGCTGTCTCTGTTTCTTCGATAGAAATTTTCTCTGCAGAGCTGCTCTGCGCTATCGTCTCAGTGCCTGTCGTATCCGCCGTCTCCGGATTCGAAGAGCTGCATCCGGACAGCGTTACTCCAAAAACACAGATGCCTGTCAGAATTTCTCTCAACAGCCCGTTACAGGCTGCCGGTTTTCTTTTTTTCAAATTCTCCTCACATTCTGCCGCAATACGCAGCCAAATACCCAGGCAACAATAGAATGCACGCTCTGCGAGCATTCTATTGTCATAAATAAAATGTACACTTTGGGAACACTCTATTGTTATGAATCATTAAAACTGTCTTTTATCTGGCGCCCTTTTGTGTAAAGACCTCCAGGAAAGTTTTCAATAAAATCTTAATGTCCAGCCAGAAAGACCAGTTATCGATATACTCTACATCCAGCTTTACAATTTCTTCGAAATCCGTTATGTCGCTGCGCCCGCTCACCTGCCACATTCCGGTCAGACCGGGACGAAAGCTCAAGCGTTTCTTATGATATGGGCTGTATTGCGCAAACTCATCCAGCGTCGGCGGACGGGTTCCCACAAGGCTCATATCACCCTTTAAAATATTGATAAACTGCGGAAATTCATCCAGGCTCGTCTTCCGTAAGAAAGCCCCCGTCTTTGTAATCCGCGGATCATTTTCCATCTTGAACATCAGGCCGTTCATTTCATTCTGCGCCATCAGTTCTTTTTTGCGCTCTTCCGCATCCGCATACATGGAACGGAATTTGTACATTTTAAAAATTCTGCCGTTCCGTCCAACCCGTTTCTGTGCAAAGAAAATCGGTCCAGGAGACTCCAGCTTGATCATCGGCCCAACGACCACCGTCAATATTCCTAAAAATACACAGCCGACCAGCGCTCCGACCAGGTCCAGCAGCCGCTTCATCGCCAGCTGCCCAACCGGTACAAAACGATTCGCATAGGTAATCGTATAAAAGCGTCCAAACTGCGTCAGGGCTTTCTGGCTCGCACCGGACAACTCCGGAACAGGAATCCGGTAATGAATCGTCAGTCCCATTTCTGCCAGCGTTTCCAAAACATGCTTCATCTCTTTGCTCTGGGTATCCGCAACTGCAACGATCACTTCATCCAGGGACGCGCTTTTACAGTAATCGATCAGATCATCTGCCCCGGCTACGACCGACATTCCGCCGACCTCGTCATTTTCCGGTTTCTCGCCCAGAAATGCCAGTCCGCAGAACTCATAGCTGTAATCCTTAAAATTTTTCATATCCATGACGAGCGGCACTGCGAACACATCGTCCGCAACCAACAGCGTCTTCCTGCTCTCCCGAAAAATCCGGTACAAAGACGGCAGACATTTTTTCCAGAGCTGGTGCACAATCAGCATCAGGATACAGTCAATCAGGAGAAAATAGAAGAACACCAGACGCGAGTAAGCATCCAGCAGTCCCATAAAATACAGTACAACCGCCGCGCCCGCAAAACTGATTGCATTATTGCGAATCACACACATGCATTCATGCAGCGGTCCCCGCAGCATCATGTTCCGGTACAGGCTGCCAAACAGGTTCATTGCCAGAAAAACGACAAGCACTGCTCCGAGCAAAAGGCCGAAATCCATCCGGGCATCATCGCTCTCAAACAGCCGACCATTTCGAATATAGTTTGCCAGAATCAGGCTCACGACAATCGTCAGACAGTCCAGCAGCAAAATCATCAGATTCTGCAGATTTGATCTTCTCTGATACATTTTTACAGTCCTTCCATTTTGATTGTAAAAGCTAATTATACATTCTACACGGTTTTAAACTGCAATGCAATTCCGTGAAAACGTACTTTTCCGGCAGCAATAAACTTCAGAAAACCAGGCTTCTCCGGGTTGGAATTAAAAAACAAGGGATCCTTCATACGCTCTTTTCCTCCTGTTTCTGGTAGGCAGCAATTTCCCGGCGAAACGGAATTTTCTATTTTCTTTACAGCTTGCTCACAATCCGATTGCGGATTTTGCGGGTCATGGAAAACGTGCCTGCGTCCACCTTCTGCATCCCCATCAGAATGGTCGTCTTTTCATTAGGCAGGTTTGCAAAGTAAACACCCAGCCAGCCGTCCCAGCCATATTCATCCTGCATTGCAAGATAACCGCACTGCGCCGGATTTTTGCAGACGCGCATCAGGTTGCCATAGCTGTAGCCGTCCAGTCCGACCCATTCAGAAAATACCTTCTGAGAAACCGGCATCAGCTCCGGACTGGTAAAATACTTCGTCGTCTTTTCGCTCAGCACCCGCACGCCGTTTAAGCTTCCGCCCTGCATCAGCATCTGTGCAAATTTCATATAATCATCCAGCGTCGAAGCAAGTCCCGCACCGCCCGACTCAAAGGCAGGGGACTTTTCCATCCGGTTTGCAACGACCAGATGATCCTGCGTATAGCGCTTCAGTACGTTTTGACCATTTTGGTCAATTTCAGTCTGGTATACTGCCGCCAGTCGGTCCTGCTTTTCCTCCGGTACCCAAAACGCCGTATCCTTCATTCCAAGCGGCTCGAAAATTTCTTCTTGCAAAAATTCCCCGAACCGTTTGCCGGACGCAGCTTCAATAACCGCACCGAGCACATCTGCAGAGGAACCGTACTGCCAGCCCTGCCCGGGCGCATAAAGCAGCGGGCACTTTGCCAGTGCATCCGCCACATTCCTTGTCGTCATCGCCTCCAGCGTATGCATCCGTTCCTTTCCCTCTTCGAAAACGTGCTCATACATCCGCCCCGGCTCCGTCGTGGTATCGCCATAAATCAGCCCCGACGTCATCCGTAAAAGATCGACAACCAGCATCTCCCGTTCTCCAGGCAAAAGTGCTTCGCATCTGCCGTTGCGCCAGATTTTTTGTTCGCGGAATGCAGGCAGATATTCTGCAACCGGCTGATACAGATCCAGCTTTCCGCGCTCCATCAAAATCATCGCAGCCGCTCCGGTAACCGGTTTCGTCTGGGAATATAACCGAAAAATCGTATCGCGCTTCATCACACGTCCATTTTCGATATCCGCCATGCCTTCCTGGCAGTCGCAGATTTCTTTTCCATCCTGCACCGCCAGCACTGTCACACCCGCTACACTGTTGTCGCCGATGTATTCTTTCATAATCTCCCTTACTTCTTTTGAAAGTTCCTTCATCCCCATCTTCTCCCTTCTGAAGTATACATCTTTTCGTGCAATACACGCCACTTTTCAGGCTGTTTCCACCTGCTTTGCTTTCTTTTTATCCGGAAGCTGTACGCAGATCACCGCTGCAAACACGAGCGCGCAGCCCAAAAGCTCCCGCGCCGAAAGCTTCTGTCCCAGAATCACCCAGCCTGCCAGCACGGAAAAAACAGATTCCATGCTCAAAAGCAGGGATGCCGCTGTTGGCTCCACTTTTTTCTGTCCGACAACCTGAAGCGTATACCCAACGCCGCTGGACAAAACGCCCGCGTATAAAACCGGCACGATTCCGGCAAACAATGCATCCCAGGACGGATACTCCGTCAAAAACGCAAGCACCAGACAGATGACACCGCTCGTCAGAAACTGCAGACACGAAAGCTTTACGCCATCCACCAGCTCTGCGAAATGATCCACCACCAGAATATGAATAGAAAATACTAACGCGCAGCCAATCACCAGCGCATCCCCCAGTCCGATCCGAACGCTTCCGGAAATACATAGAAGATACATTCCAATTAACGCAACCACAACGCTGCACCATACCTTCACACCTGGAATGCGGCGCACAAAAATCCCGAGCAGCGGCACGATAACGATATAGAGCGTCGTCAGGAATCCTGCTTTTCCCACTGACGTATACCGGATACCAAACTGCTGCAGAAGGCTTGCCGCACACAGCGCGATACCGCAGCATACGCCGCCAGGCAAAAGCGCACCGGATTTATTTTTTTTCGCAGGAGCTCCTGTTGCGCCTTTTTTTGCTTCCATCCGTTCTTTTGTCCAGATCACCGGCAGGAGCACAATGCCGCCAATTAAAAACCGGGCTGCATTAAACGTACACGGCCCCATGTAATCCATTCCAACGCTCTGCGCCACAAAGGCAATGCCCCAGATAAATGCGGCAAGAAGCAGCAAAAAGCCGCTCCGCACAGATTCAAACTGCTGTTTCATTTGTCTTGTCCCCTGTTGTCACTTCGGCAGTCTTGCCACAATCTCTGCAACAATCTCCCGAATACTTTTGTTTTCACAGTCCACTGTAATGTCCGCATAACGCTCGTATAGCGGGACACGCTCATCGTAAAGCTGCTGCAGCGTCTGTCCCTCCCGCAGCGTAATGCCGCGTTTGCGCAGATCGCCCAGACGCGCTGCGATCGATTCGCACGACAGCTTCAGATAGATTACAACACCGATTTTTTTCAGATGCTGCATGGCTTCCCGCCCATAAATCACGCTGCCGCCGGTCGCAATGACAGAATGCTTGACTGCCAGATCCGCATTGATCCGGTTTTCCACCTGCCGGAAACCGTCGTCACCCTGCTGTTCGATGATCTCATGCAGTAAAAGTCCGGTTTGCTCCTGAATGACCAGATCGGAATCCACGAAATGATATCCCTGCTGCTTTGCAAGCACGACACCGACCGTGCTTTTTCCTGCGCCGGGCATGCCAATCAGTATCAGATTTTTCATAGGATTATTCTCCTAAATAAGCTACTACTTCTACTTCACATAAAACATCCTTGGGAAGCTTTTTCACTGCAACACAGCTTCTTGCGGGCTTTCCGGTAAAATATTTTTCGTATACTGCGTTAAATGCAGCGAAATCGCCCATATCATCCAAAAAGCAGGTTGTCTTTACCACATGGGTATAGTCGGTTCCGGCCTCAGCCAAAATTGCGCCGATATTTTTCATGACCTGCTCTGTCTGCGCCTCGATGCCTTCCGCTTCGATCGCTCCGTTTGCCGGGTTGATCGGAATCTGTCCGGATGCAAATAAGAAATCTCCTGCAACGATCGCCTGAGAATAAGGGCCGATTGCAGCCGGTGCTTTCACAGTTGAAATTACTTTAAACATGTCTTTTTCCTCCTCTGGGTACGTCCCGCTTCGGGGCTTTCGTTTTTTAGTATAGCACGCTTTTTCCTGTACTGTCACTCCGAAAATGCCACAGTCACATAAAATCCCCTTGGATTTTCTACAACGCTCGTCACATCTCCCTCCCTCGCGAGCAAACGCTCCCGAAACGGATAATTGCCCGACATCGCAAGGGACGGATCGATCGTATAATAATAATTGCTCGGAAGTACACCCTCCGTCACGGTCACATGGTCGCCCTCTTTTAACAGACCCGGGCGCTCCATTTTAAACTCCATCATTCTGACACCCATACTTCGCCTTCTTTCTGTGCAAGCCTGCTTTCGAAACACAATGGCTGCACACTTTCCATCCACACATGCCTCATGTCATGAGCTGCCAGCCGCCCCCTACGCGCCTTCCCTTTCAAACGCCGTTTCCGCATCGTCCGAGGTACTTACCGCATACGCTGCATACCGCCCGGCGTCGCTTTCTTTACACGACACGGAAATCAGCACGCCGTCTGCCTCATAGGAAATGTTGCGCACAAGCGCCTGCTCCTGCAACCTCGAAACCGCCGCACCATCCGTATACGGAATCAAAAACGTGCATTCCCGGTAATCGCCAAACAGCTTCTTCTGAATCAGCTCCAGCAATTCGGCAAGCCCAATTCCCTGCTTCGCAGACAGATAAATCCGATCGCCTAAAACTTTGGGAAGCTCGCTTTCTTCCATCACGAGATCGGCTTTATTCATCACATACAGACAGGGAATCTGTCCCGCCTGCAGCTCTTTTAACGTCTCTTGTGTCACCTGCATCTGCTCCCGGTGATGCGGATCGGAAAAATCGACCACCTGCAGCAGCAGATCTGCCGTGCACGCTTCTTCCAGTGTGGAGCGGAATGCCTTGACCAGCGTATGCGGCAGCTGGCTGATAAACCCTACCGTATCCGACAGCAGAAAATCCCGGTTGTCTCCGGGGCTGATTCTGCGCACCGTCGTATCCAGCGTGGCAAACAGCATATCCTTTTCCAGAACCTTTTTCTCCGTGTCGCCCATCCAGATGTCCAACATTTTGTTCATCAGCGTCGACTTACCCGCGTTTGTATAGCCTACCAGAGCCACCGACGGCAGTTCGCTTTCTTTCCGGCGCTTGCGCTGTGTCTCCCGGTCCTTTTCCATGACCTTTAATTCCCGGTTCAGCTCGCTGATACGCTTTTCAATCCTTCTGCGGTCGAGCTCCAGCTTCTTTTCACCGGCACCCTTGTTGGAAAGACCACCGCCGGCACCAGCACCGCCGCCCGCTCCGGCGCCGCCGCCCTGTCTGGAAAGCGCATCCCGCATTCCGACCAGACGCGGCAGAAGATACTGCAGATTCGCACTTTCGACCTGCAGACGGGCTTCTTTTGTCCGAGCGCGCCTGTCAAAAATTTCCAGAATCAGGTTCGTCCGATCCCAGACCGGAACCTCCAACTGATTCTGCAGGTTTCTCTGTTGAGACGGTGTCAGGGAGTTGTCAAAAATCACGCAGTCTGCATCCAGCATGGAAACCAGATTTTTGACCTCTTCCACCTTTCCTGTCCCGATATAAAAGGCATTATTGACCATCGGAAGATTCTGCACAACCTGCGTCGCTGCTTCGATCTCACACGCCTCCGCAAGGTTTTCCAGCTCCTCCATCGAATGGTCAAAATCCAGATTTTCGTTTAGATTAACCCCTACTAATATTGCTTTCTGCATTGATACCTCCTGTTCAGGTTTTTGTTTGGGTGCTTTGTCCACCGTCCAGCTTCCGGATCAGGACGATATAAACCGGAATCAGTAAGGAAAGGGCGGTCAGCCATGCAAATGGAGTTGCAAAGCAGACGGCACGGTAGCCAAACGGAACGGACAACACAGACGCACACAGAATTCTCGCAGCCAGCTCAATCACGCAGGCTGCAAACGGTGCCCAGGTATTGCCCACGCTCTGGATCGCGGTGCGGTAAACAAGCAGCGCCCCCAGAAAGAAATAAAACGGCACAACCGTGAACAGATAATCTTTAGAATACTGCATGATTTCCGCCGTCGGGTTTGTGACAAACATCGGGACAACGAAGCTCTGTCCCAGTAAAAGCAGCGCTCCCATCGCAAAATTCATCGCCGTCAGCATTAAAAAGCAATGCCATACGCCTTTTTTGATCCGGTCCATTTTGCCTGCACCATAGTTTTGCGCAACATAGTTGGCGATGCCGATTCCGACCGCGTTATCCACTAAAACGGAGAGCTGATCCACCTTGTTTGCCGCCGTATAGCCTGCAATCGCACTCGTACCGATCCGGTTGACCGCCGCCTGCATCGCAAGCTGACCGATACACATGACGGACATCTGGAATCCCATCGGGAATCCGACTTTTAAATGACGCCATGCCGCCTCTGCAGAAAACCGCCATTCTCTCGCAGAAAAATGTAGGATTGTAAAACGTTTCAGCGCAAACACAATGCACAATGCCGCGGAAATTGCCTGCGCCAGCACGGTCGCCCATGCAGCTCCCGCCACGTCCATGCCGAACGGAACGATAAATACCACGTCCAGCACAACATTTAACAGCGAAGAAAAAATCAGAAAATACAGCGGTGTCCGGGAATCTCCCAACGCGCGCAGAATATTGGAAATCATATTATAAAAGACCGTAGCGCCGTTTTCCAGAAAGATAATAAACAGGTAGGTATACGTCCGGTCGTAAATATCCACCGGCGTGTTTAACATCCGCAGAATCGGATGCACCATGCTACAGCACAAAACCGTCAATACGATTGTAAACAGCGCACTGATCCATACAGACGCCGATACGGATTCGCGTACCTGCTTTTCATTTCCCGCGCCGAATGCCTGTCCCAGTAAAATTCCACATCCGCCGGTCAGTCCCTGAATGAAGCACAGCACAAAATATACAATCGTCGCCGTCGCCCCGACCGCAGCCAGCGCATCCGCCCCCAGCGTCCTTCCGACAATCATACTGTCTGCCAGCGTATAGAACAGTTGGAACAGATTTCCGCCGATTACCGGCAGTGAAAACCCGGCAATCACCTTCCAGGGAGTTCCCTGGGTCAAATCTTTTGTCCTATCCTTTGCCATCTTCTTTTGCTCCTGTTATAAGGTATCAAAAGATGCCTTACGGATTTTTTCACCTACGCATCCCGGCATCTAATCAGCCCTTATTGTATAGTAGGTTTTCCGGTTTGTACAGTTCTTTTTTGGTATGAAATTCATAAATGAACCAATACTGTTCTCAGAAACGTTTTCGAAAGGGAGATTAGAAAATTACCATGAATAAAACGACTGAAACTTCTTTCTGTTCCCGCCCTGCAGCACTGTTTGCCTGCGGCAGGCAGAGCATCCGTCTTCCTGTCCCGGTCTATATCCGCTCCAGCGCCTCTGTCGTCGGCAGCCGAGAAAAGCAGGGACCGCTCGGGGAGCTGTTTGACTTTGCAGGAGAAGACGACCTGTTTGGCTGCGATACCTGGGAGGATGCGGAAAGCAGTCTGCAGCGCGACGCCCTGCATCTGGCGCTCCAAAAGGCTGGACTGCATTCTACGGATATCCGATATCTTTTTGCAGGTGACCTGCTCGGACAGAGCATCGCCACAAGCTTTGGGCTGATGCAGTATGAACGCCCGCTTTTCGGGCTCTACGGCGCCTGCTCCACCTGCGGGCTGTCGCTCACACTCGCGAGCCTCGCCGTTTCCGGCAGCTTTGCGGATTTTGCCGCCTGCGTCACAAGCAGCCATTTCGCCAGCGCAGAAAAGGAATTCCGTTTTCCGCTCGGCTACGGCAATCAGCGGCCGCTTTCCGCCTCCTGGACTGTGACCGGAAGCGGTGCGTTCATCCTCGCAAACGCTCCATCTGGGCATGATCGCGCGATGATCACAGGCCTTACGCCCGGAAAAATTGTCGATTACGGTCTGCGGGATTCCATGAACATGGGCGCCTGCATGGCTCCCGCCGCCGCGGACACCATCCGGCAGCATTTCGAAGATTTCGGCACCGCACCGAACGATTATGACAAAATTGTGACCGGTGATCTCGGAAAAGTCGGACAGCGCGTCCTCTTAGACCTTTTACAGACCTCCGATATCGACCTTGGGGAGCGCCATATGGACTGCGGCATCGAAATTTACGACTGCAAAAAGCAGGACACGCACGCGGGCGGCTCCGGCTGCGGCTGCAGCGCGTCCGTTCTGTCTGCATTTTTGTTAAAACAGCTTTCCGAAAAAAAGTGGAAGCGGATTCTATTCGTTCCCACCGGTGCGCTGCTTTCCAAAACGAGCTACAACGAGGGGCAGAGCGTCCCAGGCATCGCCCACGCGCTCCTGCTGGAAGCAATCTGAGCCGCACAGTACAACAATAGAATCCTGCTCCGCAGGATTCTCCGCCTGCGGCGGGTCGCGCAAGCGACATAATTCCTCTCCGCCAAAGTGCGATCCTCGCGGAGCGTTTTTTATCGTATAGAAACAAAGTTTCCTATACGATGAAAAAAAAGAATGTGCCTTGGCACATTCTCGCGCCGAGGCGCGGTTGCTTCGGCAA
>OGDF01003866.1_pt1 | contig 17695 bp, 17 predicted proteins | sample 1570141 | NCBI WGS metagenome assembly OGDF01 (sample SAMEA4370581, study PRJEB24528) | human gut metagenome | reverse complement strand
TGCACTTAGAGAGTATGCTCAAACGGCTTGAATTCTAAATCCGAAACTTGAGTTATAGTACTCTGTAATCTGATTGGTCAGTCGGGTATCGATGCCATCCTCAGAATAAATCATGTTAGGATGGTGATATAACTGAATGAGGTGCTTCAACCACTTGCCATCAACACCCTTGTGATACTTGTCATTGATAAGGTCGGTGATTTCCCTGACCTTGCGGTCGAGTTCTCGCTTGACTGCATCAGAGACAGTGTTCACACGGAGCTTGTAGCCTTGGCGGTCATCACTCCAGTGATTGGCATTGATAGAGAGTTCGCTGGCAACCTTGATGTCGAGTTTGCCATCACGAATACGGAAGAATATTGTGCTCTTGTCAGTCGTGTTGTTCTTGGCAACCTGCTTCTGACGGATAAATGCTGTAACTTTCATCTTGTTTGTCTTTAGATGGTTAGTTGATTATGATTACTCAATACCTTCAAGAGCATCCCACTTGCAATCGTCATCAATATGGCGATAGCGACGGAAGGACTTGGAACCTGGCATGTGACCTGTCATTGAGCAGATCAATTCAGGGTCTTTTACCTTCTTGTAGATGTTGGCAATGAAGGTCTTTCTTGCCGTATGGCTTGTAGCAACCATGTACAATGGGTATCGTGTAAACTCCTTCGTGTCTGGGTCTCTGGCTGTCACCATGCGGTCAATCTCACAGAGAAGCAGCAGCATCTTGATTCCATAAGCATACATGTTCTTGTTGCGATATGGGAAAAGGCGACCACTGCGCTTGTCCATATTGCGCTCGATAATCTCTTTTGCCTTATCATTGAGAGGAACACGGCAGAAGGAAGAAGGTGCTCCTTCGACTGCATTCTCACGAGTCTTCTGAGGAAGATACTCGATGAAGCCATCCTCAGTGATGTTACGAGTAGTGAAAGCATAAAGGTCTGACACACGGCAACCAACCAGACACTGGAACATGAACATGTCTCGGTAAAGAGAGAGTCCGGGATGCTTGGTAAGGTCAGTATAATAGACCTTATCACGCTCTTCAAGAGTGAGATAGATAGGGTCAGCATAGACATCAGGCTTGATTGTCAGCTTCTTGTACTCCATGTTGGAACTATAGCCGTTCTTGGTCATCCAGTTCATGAAGGCACGGAAATGACTTCTGACGGTCTGCATATAGTTGTTGGTGTACTTGATAGGTGGTTTCTTGTCAATGTGGAACTGACGATACCAGTCATAATGCTCATCATAGTAGATGTACTCGTTCTCGACATACTCATAGAAGTCGTAGAGATCATCTATTGTGAAGGTGTCAGGATAGAGATTGAAGTCTTTCTGACCTTCAAACTCTCGCTTGAACAACTCATAGCGACGTAGTTTCTTGATGGTGGAAAGGTAGCAAGCCTTTCTCCCGTGGCTGACATCACAATGCTCAACGTACTTCATGAACCAATCAGGAACTGTGCCTTTGTCAAGGTTTTCAAGTGAAGTGTCCTTCTCGTTGTCCTCGCAAGGCAGAGGTGAGAATGGCTTAGGCTGTTCTGCAACTGGGTGAAGGTAGCCATTGATGGTTTCCTTCAGCCACTTGCCATCACGCATCGGTGTGAAGTCTGCTTCGATAAGTCGGAAGATGTCTTGCAACTTATCATTGAATGCCTTTGTACCGCCTTTACCCAACTTGGTGGTGCGTCTGTAACCTGGTACTGACTCATCCCAAAGCGTTGGGTCTGCCATGAGGTCGGTGCGTACCTTCAAATCGTTATTGCCCTCTCGTACTCGGAAGATTACCTGACGTAGGTTCTGGTCTTCGCCCTTCTTAGGGGCATTATGTAGTGAAACTGAGATTTTCATTGTGTACTCCTTTTATAATATGTATTGCGTTTGTAGGAGTCCGGCTATCCTTGAAATGCGTCGGCAAAGGTAAGGATTTTCGGACGGATAAACCTTGTTAATTGTTGACTTTCAGTCTTTTATTAAATCTATTTAATTACTCACAAAGAGATTAGACTTTCTAATTAGACCTCATGGTGGGTTTGCGTTCATTTGCACATACCAAACAGAGACAGGATTATTGAGTTCAATCCGTTTAGGGTACGTAGATTTGTGGGAAACTCTGGGAAACAAAATCGGTAGTTCCCGACCGAAGTTCCCAACCATCCCGAAGTCATCCCTTTTCGGATGTTTTCCGTTATTTTCCTTTGTTTTACCCATATAGCTGATTTTAAGTTGTTTACATTCAGTTTCAGCCAGTATATGAGTTTAACAGAAATCGCTCGATTTGTTCTTCTTCTACCTCGGAACGGATTGACGATGTTCACCCATCCCCTGCGGAACTTGCCCTTGTAGTAGTACCTCATGGGGATGTTCACGCTGTACTTGTTCTCCTGCAGCTCCTGACATTGCTCAAAGCTTTCGTTCTCAAAGTTGAATCGGTCTTTCAACAGCCCTTCTTTCAGGAATTTGGAGATATTGTCAAGAGCCACATGGATGCAGACTGTACCCAAGATAGAGGCGGCCATATAGAGCCAGATGTTCAAAGTGATGGTGTAGAACCGTGTGTCCATCCGATGACCGAAGAGCCAGACAGACAATATAATAACAAAGAGTCCGCCGACCAAAGGATATAAGACCTGTCTGCGTGCGTCGAACTCCAGATGTTTCTTGTTGCGCGTACCTATGCAGGTGATGCAGATAAGCAGTATTGTGGCTATCTTGCTCCAGACAAGGTTGCCGTCATGGTATATCATCCATCGTTTGATGCGTCCGTGGATGTCTGTAACCAACCCACCAAGGAAGTCCAGCTGCTCTGGTTCCAATGCGTAGGCAAAGAACTCCATCAGCAGTGAGATATACACTACAGCCCTGAATATCTTATAAAATCCCTGTAACTCCTTGCTTTCTTCCATTCGCTGATAAAGATTTATGAGTGATTGAGAACAAAAAGATGAAGGATGCCGTTAAGACACCCTCCAGTCCTTTTTATGAGATTTATTCGTAACCGTTGATAACCTGTTCCGACTCAACTGTCCATGGGGTGATGCTTGTAGAGATAATCTGCAAGGTGTTGCGTACCGGCTTCAATGAATAACTGTAGGAGTGTCCTGCTTGCCATGAACTGCCGCTGGCTGTGAAGCGGAAGGTCTCTCCAGTGTCGATTTCCAAATCCATGTCTGTCGTGTTCTGTGCGGGTAGATAAAGCACAAATTCCAGATGGTCATCCTTGGCTTCTCCCAAGTAATACGGGGAAGACGGTTTGCTTCCACATTTTACTTCACCTGTCTTGATGTTGAATGTTCCTCTGCAATAGTGATTCAAGAGCGTAAGATTGTAACCACTGAATGAATTGGTGGTAAAGCCATATTCAGGCGCAGTATATACCTTGATGATAAGCCGCACCATCTGATGGGTAAAGTTGAGTGTCAGGCTTGGGTTGGCATACGAGGCTGTTCCGCTGGCAAACAGGAAATCGTTGATTTTCTGCTCACTCTGTATTGCGTCCTCTGGCACCTCAAATTCTATGAGGTTGCTGGCAGGAGTTGCCGTATAGGGGTAGTAGGCATTGAATGTGTGGGTGTCTGTGTCCTTAAACCACACGGTGCTGGCACCGAGAAACTGGTTGGTGCTGCCACTTCGAGTGAACTTCATGTTTTCCATCATCCCTGTGGAGGAGATGCCAATCATATCATTCGCTTCCCATTGGTTGTCCACGGCTCGTGTCGAAACGGCTGGGTGCAGCATCTCCAGATTGGTGAACACCTGCAGCTGCTTGGTCGATGTGCTGTCGGTCACAACCACCGAACCGCCGCCACCTGGCAGGTAGATCTCGTTGACGATGTCTTGGTCACAGGACGTGAGGAGCATGGCTCCAAGTCCAAACATAAGAAAGAAATTCTTTTTCATTGCTTGTAATTTTTGATGTTAAACATTAAGATGAATTATTATATTACTATAGCTTAGTAATCAATTGTTTAGTGTAATAATTGGGCGTATCTTGTGTGGCTGTGTCTTGGGCGTTTCCTGTATTGAGCCACTTGCAAGAGAATAGAGCCATGCCTTGGCTGTTTCCTGCCCCTGTACCTCTGTCGATGTCCAATACCAGCAGAGGTCTGCGTCATCAGGTATCGGTGTCCCTCCACACTTTTCAATCAGCGGGTTGACAGACTTCTTGACACTAAAGAGCAGACGCATCTGCGCCACAGAGGGGATATAGGCACTCTGCCGGTATGCCCACATATCAATGACCATACTTGCAGCAGGTGAAGTGCCCGTGGAATACATGGCGTGGGTGTTGCTATTACCATCGTAGGCCATAAGGTCTGCAGATGTTTTATGTGTGATGCCGAGAGAGTCTGAATAGGCCAAGGTGGCAAAGTCGTCAAGATATACCGCGTAGCCATTTCCTTCCACATCCTCGTTGTGGTTGACGTAGTAGACAACGGCGATAGGTGTCTTGTGTAACGAATCTACATCCTCATAGCGGACAATGGCCCCGTCAGTGCAGACAATGTCACCTATCTTCATCGCTGTATCAGGAAAGTCCATATGCTCGTCACATGAGGCGAAAACGGCTGCTACGATGGCAGTAAACATGAAATGGATTATCTTCATCGCTATTATTTCTTTAGGGTTGGTATCTTGAATCCTATCACTATGCCTGTCCTGAACAGGTCTTCTCGCTTGGGAAGGGTCAGGTCGCATTTGGCTTGCACAAACAATCCCCAACCATGACGGAGGGCGAAGTTATGTTCATAGCCGACATGAATACCTCCAACGAACTTGTCGGTATTGCTGCCTGCACTGGCTCCGATGCGCAGGTTGCCGTAGTTGTTGCGACCTCTTGTGACACAGGGCTTGTAGGCAGCACCGATGCCCCATGTGCAGTAGTTGTTCCAGAAAGACTCTGGGCAGACATGACCGCAGGAAGCACATTCATCCCATTTCAGGTAGGCATTGAAGAAGTACTCCCATGCATTATGGTAACGGGTTTCATGCTCCCATGCGAGTGTTGCGTCAAGTCCTCGCTCATACAATGCTCCTACACCAAGGCTGATACGGTCACTATGGCTTTGGGCAAACGATGCGACTGACATGCATAGCCCCATCATCAATGATAATACATATCTCTTCATAGTCCTATTCCTCCCTTATTAAGCATGAATTGAACGAGTCTGCATAGAGTACATCCTCATAGTCGATGTCTAAGCAGATGGTGCGTCCGCTAATCTGCTTCTCCGAAATCTCGATGGTCAGCACCTTGTCATTGGGGAAAGTCATCTTCTTCAATACAATGACGTTGCGGTAGCCATATTTGAAGCTTCTGGACTGGTCAAGCATCATGGCAGGAGTCAGCTCAACCATCTGCGCATTGGTGGCTTTTGACATCTTCTTGTCATTGAGCTTGACACGTATCTCGTCGATGTCGAAGCGGATATTGGTGCGATTCTCAATACTGAAATCCAGGAAGAAGTATTCGCCTACGGAATAGATGTTGTTCAGACACATGGTCATCCGATGCTGCCTTGTGCTCACATTCCGTATTCTTGCCGGGGAGTTCCATATCTTTCGGGCATATTTGGTCATTTCCTCAGTACTCATGGAAACAGAAGGATTATGGTACGGAATCTTCTCATGCGGCTGTATCTGCTTGTCGGTGACAGCCTCCTGCAGGCGTGTGGTATAGATGAGCGCATACTGGGTGCGGTAACGCTCCGTCACGATGGTAACAATGGCAAGGATGTCCCCGTCGGCATGGACATCGGCTCCCTCCTTGGGTTTGAGCCTGATGGTGTTGTTGATGGGCTGGTCGCCAACGACGGCATCCGTGGAGATGTCAACGAAGCGCACAGGCTCGGATGCAGTGATGACCGTGGTGACATTCTCATTGATGGTGAGCTGCTCCATCTCCTGATAGGTCTGCTGTGCCAAAGAGGGGAGGGCTGCCAGAGCGCATACGGCTAATGCGCCCATTCTTTTGATAGTCTTCATATTCATTTGTTCTTTTGTTTATGCTCGGAGTTATTTGTCCTTTTTGTTTGAACGGGAGTTGATCAGGTACACGAATGTGCCGTATTTCAGCTTGGCATTATTCTTCTTGATGGCTTTGCTGATGGCATTGCTGGTCTTCTGCACGGCATTGGTGATGGTCTGCGCTCCCCAAGTGGCGAGGCTGTTGCCTGACGTAGTGGAACTGTTGGTGAGACTGGAGGTGTTGCTCAATGCACCGCTGCCCACATCCTTCGTGGTCTCCCGGAACTGACTGCTCGGTACATAAAGACCTTCCAGTCCATCAGTGTCATACAGGGCGAGGCTGACCTTGATGATGTCATCGTCAACCATGATGCTCTGCACATTGCCCTTCACACGCTGTGAACCGAATCCGCTCATCGTGGCATAGAGGTATGAGCCTTTGGGCACGACAATATCATTGATTTCGATGTCGTCAAGCAGACGGAGCCTGACTCTTGACCCATCAACAGCCTTGATGTTCTCGTCAATGATAGCCTTGATAAGGCTGGTTTCCTTGTCGTTGTCACAGAGGGTGTTGAAGTAGTCGGAGGTGACCTTCACCTTCTTCACAACCTCCTGTGGCTCATCATCGTCGGTTTTCTTCTTGTCTGAGGCTTCAACTTTTCCTTCTCTTTGCCCCGCATCAGCAGTGTCTGTTGCAGCTGGCATCATGGATTGCTGCGCTTGGAGCCTTGTCTGGGCAATGGCACGGTTGAGCTCATCCATGGCTTCCTGTTCACGTTGCTTGCTGCGTGCTATGCGGTCTTCCTCGGATGGTGAACCTCCTTGGGCGATTTCCTGACCTTTCTGTGCGCTCTCCTGTAGCTGTCTCTGCATCTCAGCGAGCTTCGCGGCTTCCTGTGCTTCGAGTTGCTCACGTTCTTCATCGGTGTACTTGGATTCGTACTCTTCACGGGTTTCTTCTTCATTGCGTTCAATGTTTCCTAATGCTGAATAATCGTCTATCTTTCCGTATGATTTGAGCATACTCTCATACTTGTTGCCAATGCCATCGCCCTTCATCTTTGCTTCTGGCAGGTCAGGGTTGAGGTACTCGGTCGTTGCAAGACCATCGGGAATCTCAGCCTTCTCCGTGTGGAAAAGGTCTATGACAAAGTAACCGACGAACAGCAGGGGAAAGTAGATGATAAGCGGAATCATATACTTCGGCTGCTTCCAGTTAATCTTCTTCAGTGCATCCATTGTTTTCTGTATTTTGGTTATTGTTCTTTTGATTATCTCTGTTCATGACTGGCAGTATGGTGTGGGCATTGCTGATGGCTGTATTGACCTTCTTGCGTCTCTGCTGCATCAGATGCTCCTGCCTCTCCGTGGCACTTTGGGTGGACTGCTGATGATTGTACACCACGACCATCCTGTAGATGTTGAATCCGAAACTGAGCAGGATAAACCCAAAGACAAGGGCAAGGAACAGTCGTTTGTGATTGTTGGCAAACTGCTGCACCTTGATGGCTAACACATCGAGTTTGAGAGTGCGTGCGAACTTGCGACCGGCCTTGACCTCTTCCTCGTACCTCTGGCGGTACTTTGGATCATCCTTGTCAGGCATCTTTTCTCCGACGAGCATTTTCTTCCATCCCATAATCAGTACGTCAATTTGGTTTTCTGTTCTATATCCTTATTGAGAAGCGTTCTCCAGTTGGTGATGAGCAGGCCATGAGGGTTGTTGTCCGTCCTGGGAACACGTTTGAGCTATCCTGCCGTGACAAGCTCTCGGGTAAGGATGCTTGTTCGTCTCTCAATACGCTGGCGGCCATAGTAGGTGAACTCCATCTTCTCTTTGTCGAAGTTGATGCTGTCGCAGAAGATGCTGAACACGGCACTCGTACCCATGATATTGGAATAGAAGCCTTTCTCCTTCAACGTGTTGTACTGGGCAAGACCTGTCTCATCAACCAGATACATGGCTTTGTCCATGGTGTATTTGATGTACTTGTCGTCAGGAGCCAGGGTGAAGAAATAGTGGTGGAACATCTCCACATGGGACTTGGCTTCCACATCGAGAGTCTCCTCCATGGTGCTTCGCTGGACAAGGATGGGCACATTGCCATCCAACACATATACTTTCTGATGGGCATCGGACACCATTACCTTGGCTGTCCAAATGCTGGAGATACTGATGATGATACAGCCCAGAAGGAAGAGGGAGCAGATAATCAAAACCAGCTTGATCTTGTTTTCGAGATTCTTGATAACCATATTTTCAATCGCTTTTCTTGTTTATATCACTTTGTTTATCATGCCCTGGGTGGACATCTTGGCTTGCTGTGCCACACCTTCACCGAAGTTACGGGTAGAGAATGCCGTATCACCCTCTGGTATCATCCATGCGGCAAGGTCGGGCACGAGGTTCAGGCACTTCAAAGCCACGATGCTCGCTGCCATGAGGTAGCCGGCAGAGAAGAAAGAGTTCTGAAGGTAGGCTGCCATGGTCTGCTCGCTCTCCGTGATGGCTGTGAGGTTCTCCACCTGTATGCAGAGCACGATGTCAAAGAGCAGCAGGACATAGAAACCGACGAAGTACAACATGGCACCGTAGAAATGCACCGTCAGATAGCGTATCAGCCACTTAGCCCATGCACCTTCCCATTTCGGTAAAAGAGAGAACGCCCATTGTATCGGACCGAAAATGGTGAGCATACCCAGCAATATCTGCTGGCAATAGATGGTTGCCCACCAACCGATGCGGAAGACAATCAAGGCGATGAGCATGATAATCTTGTCGATGCCTACTACAGCTCCTGCAGTCAGTGATGTGAACCAAAGCCTTGAAGCGTCTGTTTCCATATTCGTCACTTCATCTACACCTGCCTGTTCCATGGTGGACTCTATAAGGTTAGGGTCTGATGTTCCCGAATGGGCTACATCCGCCTGTGCCTGCAAAGAGGTGTAAAGGGTGTCTCTGGTGTAGATGAGTTCCTGTACCTCCTCAAACTTGTCCTCAATCTGTGCTGACTCTGCTTCATACAGGTCATGGGTGTAAGAGCCTATGCAGTTGGGGATATACGAGAGGAAATCAAGTACACACCAGTCGCTGCCTCCTTCGGTAATGCCTGTATCAGCAGGTGGGTACCACCAACAGAGGATGACACTGACCACAAGGGGCTTGAAGAGTTTCATGATGTCGATGGGCTCATGCTTCACCATCATCTTGTAGGCCATGCTGCCAGCGACAATGATGGAGAACAGTGCAGCCAGTGCCATACACATCTGTAATATCCACCAGAACGGCCCCTGCGAGCCTGTGAATGTGGCATCACATAGGAACTCGTTGGTCTGGAATATCACATCATCAATCTCCTGTTCGAGGATATTGATACCGAAATCCGAGAGGATGTTTGAATCTGCCATATATCGTTATATCGTTATCTTTCTACTATGTTTTCTGAATCATCATTGTCTCCTTCGCCAGTGTTGCCTCCTGTGTTTCTGCGTCCGGCATCACGCCACCTTTCCTGTGCTGCCAAGGCGTGGGCTGCTACGTTGCTGCGTCTGTCAAGCCGTGCTGCGAGGAGGGACGATGTCTTACTCTTGTTGCTCAACTGTACCAGGAAGGAGACAAGGGTCTCGTTCTGCTGGGATATGTCGGCATAGATGGCGAGGTACTGTCTCTTCCTCTGCGCGTTGGGCATATAGGCATCCTGCGTCACCTTGATGGCGGTTTTGTACATATTGCAGTATTCCTCCCATCGGGACTTGTCTGCCAACGAACCTCCTGCACCAACGATGCGGTTGATGTTTGCCTCGAAGGCTGTGAGCTTGTCCGTTATCTTGTTCCCCTCGGCAAGCCAGGCGATGTCTATCTGGCGGTCTGCCACATTGAGGGCTTCAATTTCTGCTCTCTGGGTAAGGTAAGTCTTGATGCTGTCTGCAACATCTACCTGCTGATAGGACGACACTCCTGCCAGCGACCTGAAGCCCAGCTTGTTCTTCCGAGCTGCGCTCTTCTGATAGCTGTTGTGGAACACATCATAGTAGAAGGCTGGAGTCAGTCCTCCTACACCAATCTCCTGAACCGTGATCTGGTTCATCTTGGTAGCATCGTGGTTGTAGGTCACATAACTCTGTGCTGATGAGTTAAGGCATAACATCATCATACCTACACAAGAAGCTGACCGTAAAAGTGTTATCTCAAACATATTCTTCTTTTGTTTAACGTTATCCTAATATCCCAAATAGCCTGCCCCTTTCCATCTGCCGAAAGCATCGTTGACGATTTCCAGCTTTGTCTTGGCTCGATAGACCTGTCGTTTCCAATAGCCGATGCGCACCTGTATGTACCTCCATGTGTCAAAGTACGCCTTGTTCAGATGCTTGCGGATATTGTCAAGCGAGTTGTTGATATTCGTCAGGACAAGGAGCAGGTCTGAGGTGGTGCAGGCGGCTGCTCCTGTGGCATAGAGCACCAAGTCGTTGAGGGAGTTGTACAGGTTGTCGCCTTCCTCTGCTATATTGGCAAGTGCCCTCATGTTGATGGTGACAATCATGGTGTCCGTACTCACGATATTGCCTCGCTCCAGACATTTTTCTTTGAAATCGCTGAGCATGTCCTTATAGTCCCCAATACGGTCACTGATGTTCTCGTAGGTGTTGTACACATTCAGACTTGTGCGCAGAGACTGGTAAAGCACGTCAATGACATCAAAGGCTCTTGTGTATTTGTCCAGCTCTTTGTTGATGTCGCGGAATCCTTTGTTGGCATCACCGCTATAGTCATGCAGCAGTTTGTTGCTTGCCTCCAGTGTGGAGCGGACCAGCAGCAGGCTTCTCTGCTCCTTGTGGTCGTTGATGTAGGCTTCCACTGAAGTGACATCGAAGCTGAACTGGGCATACATGGAGGAAGGCAACAGTGCCAGCAGGCATACAATGAGAGCCAGAATCTTTTTATTCTTCTTCGTCTTCATCTTCTTCGTCATATTTGCCGTTATACGTATCTGAATGTGCGCTGTTGGCAGCATTGCGCAACCAACGCCTCCTGCATCTCTCTATGAGCGTAAGCCTTCTGCCTTGGTCTGTGTCGAGAGGGGCTATACTGCGGAGGATGTCTATGATGGAATGCTTGTAGTGCATCATCTTCTCCAACGACACAAGGTCGGCATAGATCTTCGTGAGACGGCTGTCTATCTGACGGGCAATGTCCAGGCGGTCACTTGTCCACAACAGATGGTAGGTGTCTTCTGTGTCATCTGATTCCACAGGACTGCTTTTGGCATATTCGACCGTTGGCTCACAGGAAGGGTATTCCCGGGCTATCTCTGACAGCTTGGCATTGACCTCATCGGCTTTCTCCTGGTCTGTCTTCGAGGGATCGAGGTTGATGACTGCCACCACCTGCGTGTCGCTGTACTCTGTGGTAAGCGTCCATGAAATCTGGACGATGGCACGGTGTATCTTGATGCCAAGGAAGTATTTCGGCTTTCTTGCAATGGAGATGGTGGCCTTGAACGTGATAGTGCCGTTGATATTGGGCATGGAGGCGGTGCGAACGAAAGTATTGCCCTCCCATGCACCTGCTCCGTTCCAGCTGAGGTTATAGGCATTCTTGCAGTCCTGCATGATGGCTGGGATGCGGTAGTAGTCATCAGTGGCGGCGTTCTCTCCATCAACAGCCTCTTGCTTGGCTTGGTTATAGTCTGCAAGTTCTTTTTCTGCTGCACTTTTCTCTGACTTCAACACAGATATGCGGTCTTTGTTGGCGTTATATTGCTGACGATACCTTGCGGCATCTTCAACACTGGAAGTCTGTATCTGCTTCAGGAGGTTAGAGTTTTCCGCTTCCAATCGGGCTATTTCTGTATCAATGGATGCTATCCGGCTCTCTGTCTCGGCAATCTTTGCATCAATCTCGGAGGTGTTGATACTCTCCGAAGTGATACTGGTAGCCATGGAGCATTGTTTGGTGTGGGCATTGACGCTGCCACTGCACTGAGAGCATTTGTATTGGGTGGAGCCTTCACCCAGTTTGGTTCCGTCATGGCAGGTGACGCTGATGGTAGCCGTCTCGCAGCCTGCCATCTTCTCCGCATTGGTGGCCTGGTAGTATCGCTTGCTGTCACTGCCAATGTAGTAACGGATGCCGTCTTCGTTGTCATTGTAGTCGGCAAGACGGGCGTTCAAGCCTGCTCTGAAAGTGGCCATGTCCATGGAATAGGAGTCGAAGACATCCTCATATTTGACTTCCTGCCTGTACCATGACTTGGTCACATGTATCTCGTAGGCGTATGCCTTGGCATACTGACCGCTTTTCTTTTTGCTGAGAATGTATGCTGACGAATAGTAGCTGATATTGTAGTTGTAGCCGTCATTAGAGTTATTGAGCTGTTGCACACGGCTACGGCTCCAGCCTGCATGATTCTCTGAGTTCTGGAGTGCTGCCTCCCGTTGTGAGGAGGAAGGATAGAAATCGGGATCTGTTGTACTGATACGATACCAATGGTCGCCATACAGGATGGCATCATCATCTGTCGGAGGATAGTAGTCGCAGAGCTTCTCGCTTCCTTGGTCAACACTGTAGATATACCATCGCTGAGTATAGTATTGCCCCATGCCTTCCCTGGCATAGTCTGTTATCCATGCTGTGGTATTGTAATTCGACAAAGAGAAAAGGTTGGCAATGCCCTCCTGTCCACCAACAAATTGCAACAGGGTGTTGCCGGCATTGGTGGATAGGTTGTTGTAGAGGTCGTATGTATTCTTTGCTATCTCAATGACACTGCTGGTCTTGTCCATCAGTGTGCCGTTGAAATTGCTGTTGCCGACAATGGAACTGACAGCATTGCCAGCACCTGCCGAGGCAAGGCTGACTCCCATTGCATAGAGGTTGTCGATGTCTGCTTTGAGATTGTCCTTGGTAAAGTTGGAGCCAATATCAGAAAAGTTGTCCAGCAGGTTCTTCCAATCCACATCCCCAAGTTCGGACAGTTTGAGGATGGCGGCAAGTTCCTGATTGATTTCCAGGAATGCGATGTCCCTGAAGGAAAGCCGACTGTTGGTGACAATGGACTCAAACTGATAGCAGAGTGTCTTTGTCTCTTCGCACACCTTATACAGATAGCTGCCCCAATAGAGGGCGTTCTGCGGACTACGCAACATCATGCCTGCCACAGTCCAGATCTTGGGCATAATCTTGGCGGAGACCATGTTGTAGATGCGTCGGTAATAATAGTTCTCTGTGGAGCTTGTCCATAGACCTAAGTCTGTAAGGGCACGGCGGTCGAGGAACTTGGACGTGAAGATACCAGCCGCAGCCACTTCCGCAGCTTGGTAGTATTCACGTATCTTGGCTACCTGTTCGGCATAATACGCCTCGTTGGCAGCCTCCGACGCAAAGGCGGCTGTCATCTCTGCAACAGTGCGCTTGTCATAGTTGACACTGTAGTACTGTGCCGTCGTTGGTACGGCAGCACAGACGAAGAGGATGATTATGAACAGATAGCGTTTCATTGTTGGGATGAATGTTTCGTTGTTTCTACTTTCTTATTCAGATTGGTTGTGGGGAGTGAGATGAAGCACATGGCCTGTCTGGTTGACCTTCTGGGCGAATGGCAATGACTTGGAGATTCCTGAAAGTTCCCAGTCACGGCAGTAGGCTTCTATGGCGTGCTGATGGTCACACTGCAGCTCTTTCTTGTAGAGTTTCAGGGCTTCCTTCTCGGCTCGCTCGGTGGTGTAGGTCATATAGCACTCATGGGGCTCTTCCACTCCAAAGACCGCACCGACAGAACCACGACGGATGAAGACTTCACGGAAGAAACTGCGCCCTTCCTTGTTCTCCAAACGGTTGATGGTGAAGATTTTCTTGCAATCGACATCGGTCAAGCCAAGGATGGCTTTTATCTCATCGAAACGCTCGCGGAACTTTGCCTGGTCGAGCAGCATCACGACATCGGAGTTGTTGATGATGGCTTCCTTGACAATGGGACTGCCTACAATGTCCTGAATCTCCTGTGTCACCACACCTACGCTTGCCCAGAACTTTCGGGCTGTCTTGTAGAGGTACTTGATATACTCTGCCATCATAGGGGAGGCAATGGCTTTCCATGCCTCTTCGATGACCAGCACCTTGCGGTTCTTCTTGATGCGCATCTTCTGGATGAAGACATCCATGATGATAAGGGTGACAAGAGGAAACAGAAGCGGGTCGTCCTTGATGGAGTCAATCTCGAAGACTATGAAGGTCTCGTCAAACAGCTTCGTGTCCAGGTTCTCATTGAGGGTAAGCTCATGGCTGCCTCCCTTGTAGAAGTCCTTCAGCAGATAGTTGTAGGCTGCCAGGTCGATGCCGGCAAGGTTGTTCTCCTTGATGATGGTTGGGATGCGGACAGTGCTGTACTCATAGAAAGTGTTGAATGAGAGATTGTCGATGCGCTTCTTCACAAAGTATTCATCGAAATACTCTGTGATGACTTGCTCTACCAAGCGGTCTTCCGTCTTGGTGACTTCTCCCTGGGTTCCCTTCCAGATAAGCATGATGAGATTCTTCAGGAAGCCAATCTTCTCGATATTCAACTCCTCTCGCTTGATGGCAAAGGGGTTCATCGTGATAGGATGCTCATCGGTATAGCTGATATACTTGCCTCCGACATACTCGCAGAGTCCCTCATACGAGTTACCTGTATCGACCATGACCACATCGGTGTTCTGCTCCCACATCTGGCGCACTACGCTGTTCATGTGGAAGCCTTTATATATAGCCTAACATACTGAGCCACAATACTTTCATAAAAACAATAAAATCTAAACGGTACAAATATTGAACAAGGGAAAAATAGTCATTCAAAGCACTCACCAAAGAGAAAAAACTATGACAAGGGCAAAAAGTAGATTTAAGATTATTTATGAAAATATTTTGGACGATTTTGACTGATTGCTATCCAAAGAGCGCATTTTTGGTAAAAAGTACCATTCTCATTATCCATAAAGAGTGAGACAGTCGAAAAAGAAAAAGAGGGGTATGAGTGCCTTGCAGGAGGACTGCAAAAAGGGTCAAAAGTGGGTGTCTTGTACCTTGGTTGTATCTCAGTCGGCATATATGGCTGATATACAACGCAGGTTAATAATTCGGCGGCAATAGAATAGCGTTTGAAAGACGTATTCATTGTTTAGTAGTTTTCCTGATAAAATGTTAAATTTAGGGTAGTTAGATTAGTTTTTCTTCCAATTGTTTGGTTTTTTGGAATTGAATGCCTACCTTTGCATTGACAAATCCCGCTCGCTTCCCATAAGAACAGCGTACCCAGCGGGACATTTTTTAAATTGTAGGTATATGAAAGTTATAAAGAACAAGACAATAGATTTTGCAACCGCAGTTCAGGCTCCCGTCATTAACGGGAATAGAGCTGCACGGACAGGTTATGTCCGTTTGGTTCGCCTTATCACTGACGAGCCTGTTCCTCAACAAACTTCATATACGGGAAAAATTGAGTTGAGGTAGGAATGGCTGTATATACAAAAGAATACGAATCCCAGCCAGAGGCTATTCTTACAAACGTCATTATCTGTCCAGCCGTAGATTTGTCGGCAAACGTGGCTGTTCCTGTTCATTGCCAAGTTGAAAATGTATTGTGGGACACAGGAGCGACCAATACATTGATTTCACAGGAAGTTGTAGATGCTTTAGGGTTACAACCGAAGAACAAGGCTCTTATTTCGAGTGCAGGAGGTGATGTCGAATCCTGGACTTACCTTGTTCATGTTATCCTTCCAACAGGAACAGCAGAGTTGAATGTTCAGGCTCTGCTTAACGACAATTCAGACTATGATGTGGTGATTGGCATGGATATTATAAATTCATGCGACTTCTGCTATACAAACAAAGACGGCAAAAGTACATTCTCCTTATGTCATCCAGCAAAGGAGAAAATCATTCTGAAATAAACCAGCCATAGGCTTTCTTTCAAGAAAGACATGTGCGACAACAATAATGACAGATGTGACATTCGCATCTGTCTTTTGCTTTTTACGCCAATACGAGGCCATTTCCTTACACAAAATATACGAGATTTGAGCAAGAATTTAGTTAATTATAGTTAAATTTAAGGTTTATACATACTTTTCCATAACAAAATGAGGTTGTATTGAGATTTTCTTTGTACTTTTGCAACGGACTATTATCGCCATGTTTATAGCCATTGAGGTTAGACGTGTTCTTTCGTGATGGCATACAAGGCAGCCTACGCCGTGCTGAGTATGGCGGAGTCATAATGACAAAGCGGTACAAAGCGGGCATTGGGTGGGAAAGATAGTCCAGACATAATGAAGGCGTTTACTAACGCTCTGTTTAAGACAGTCTGTAATCTAGCAAATTAACAGTTATCATAGTCTTGAGCAAAGCCAACGGTAGATGTCCCGGGTGTGATAATATCGCTCCTGCGGAGACCTGTAAGCACGGATTGTACCTTTTCGGGTACAACAATTGTTTATTATGGTCTCCTAATGGAAATGATTATTCATATCGGCGTGGGCTCTGACGTTGTCTGTTCAACTATGATAGGCAATTGCTAGAGCCTCAGACTGTGGAATAGACAACAGACGTTTCCACGCTCTTTTTATGTCTATATTGCTATTAACGAGCAACGACATATAAGCCGATATGAACGCATTGCTTAATGCGCATACCAAACGAGGTTGCGATTCACCTCCTCACATTGGATTTGCCTCCAATGTCTCCCCCGAAGCCCAAAGCTCACAAACAGGGGTGTCCTCGGAATATGTCCAGCAGGAAGGTTACAACTGGTTTGTTCTTCGTGCTACTTATAACAGGGTAAATGCAGCCGTAGAGAAAGCAAAGAAGAATGATATTAAGACATACGTGCCGATGCACTATGTACTAAAAGTGATTGCTGGGAAGAAGAAGCGAATACAACAGCCTCTTCTTCCCAACTTTCTTTTTATATACGCCACAAGGGAACAATCAGACAGTTTTGTGAAAAAGACAGTTGATGCCCCAATCTCTTTTATAAAATATTATTTGGATAAGACGCTTCCTCCAGAGGCAAACGGTAAAAATCCTCCGCTTATTATACCATACAATGCAATGATAAATTTTATCAAAGCAACAAGTACTGATAGTGAGCATGTACGCATTGTTACAGCGGAACAGTGTCACTATAAAAGTGGAGATAAAGTACGAGTAATAGCTGGTGACTTCAAGGGAGTGGTTGGAAAAGTTGCCAGAATAGCAGGACAACAAAGAATTGTTGTTGAGATCTCGGGATTGTGCCTTGTCGCTACTGCGTATATTCCTACTGATTTTATTGAGATTGTCAAATAATGCCGAAAGGCATATTGTTTAATTTAAATTTTTTATTTTATGAAGAAAAATGGTAAGAATGAAGAACTTCAGTCTCGTCGTGAGTTCTTTAAGAGAGCCGCTAAAGGTGCTCTGCCTATTTTGGCTGGTGCAGCTCTCCTGTCAAGTCCTATCTTGTCAGAAACTGCAAATGCAATGTCATGCGCAGGATGTAACAACCGTTGTATGAACAGTTGCTTCAACACATGTCATGGTACTTGTAGCAGAACTTGCTCCGGTACAAATAACAGAAACGAATAATTTCGCTGTACTGGTATCCGATGATACTGCGGCATCTCTGACCAAGTGTCTGGTCGATAATAGGTGAAAGCATGGAGTCAAATTTCTCCATGATTGAAAAAATTCCTCCAAAAGGTG
>OGDF01003865.1_pt1 | contig 17702 bp, 16 predicted proteins | sample 1570141 | NCBI WGS metagenome assembly OGDF01 (sample SAMEA4370581, study PRJEB24528) | human gut metagenome | reverse complement strand
CGCGGAGAAGGATTCGCAGATTGACACGCTGTGGTTCCTATCACGCTATGATTTGGAAGCGGGCGACAAGGCAGCGGCGATTGCAAAGCTGGAAAAGGCGCTGGACGGGCGCTTCTCCCCGCTGAACTTCTGCACGAAGGATATGGTGCGGGAAGAAGTGGAGAGACTGAAAAAGTAAAGCAAAATCCCTGCATAAACACGCGAAAACATTATGCAGATGTCGCCAACTGAATCGCGCGAAAGGGTCAAGGGAGGAACTCCCTTGCAGAGGCAGAGCCTCTGGGGGCATATGATGTCAGCGGAGGGGGTGTATATCCTCTCCGCCAAGACCTGTTTTGGAGGAATCACCATGGAAAAGGAAACACTGATCGTCGTTGGGCTGGGAAATCCGGGCACGCAGTACGCCCATACCCGCCATAACGCGGGGTTCGATACGCTTGACATGCTCTGCCGCAAGTGGGGCGTAACGCTGAACAAGAGCAAGTGCAAGGGGCTGCTGACCGAAACGACCGTGGACGGCAAGCGTGTCGTCCTCTGCGCCCCGCAGACGTTCATGAACCTGTCCGGCGAGTGCGTCAGCGAACTGCTCAATTGGTATAAAGTGCCGCTGGAAAATCTGCTTATCATCTATGATGACATTGATTTGCCCGCCAGCCGCCTGCGCGTCCGCAAATCCGGCAGTGCCGGGACGCATAACGGAATGCGCTCCATCATCGCCCATACGCCGGGGCAGAATTTCCCGCGCGTGCGGGTCGGCGTGGGCGCAAAGCCCGATGGCTGGGACTTGGCAGACTGGGTATTGAGCAAGTACACCATCCGCGAAGAGCAAATCGCCATGCAGCAGGCGTTCGAGCGTGCGGCGGACTGCGTGGAGGACTGGGTCAAAAACGGTATTGACCATGCCATGCAGGAATACAATAAGACCGTGTAAGCACAGGCGTATTTTTCGTACCACGACTCATCCCAAGGAGCGCATATGAATCAGGCATTATTATCCGGCATTGCGTCGAAAGCGTATGACAAGCTGCTGAAAGCAACGGAAAGCAAACAGCCCATCGCCGTGACGGGGCTGCCGGACACAATGGCGGCGTATATCGCGTCAAAACTCTGCGCCGATACGGGCAAAAAGGTGCTGCTGATTTCCGGCAACGACCTCAAGGCGGCGCACGACGCCGAGGACGGCCAGCAGCTGCTGGAAACGGGTGTGGCGTGTCTGCCGGGCGGCGAAATCGACCTTACGCGCGGCGCGTCGAGCCACGAAAGCGCGTGGCGGCGGCTGGAAGCGCTGGCAAGGGCGCAGGAGGGGGATATCCGCCTGCTCTGCACGAGTATGGACGCCGCCTTGCAGCGCATGGGCAGCGCCGACCGCTTCCGCGAAGAGACGATTCGCCTTGCTCCCGGCGACCGAATCGACCTGAATGACCTCATCCGCCGCCTGACCGCCATGGGCTACGAGCGCGTCAGCATGGTGGAGGGCAAGGGGCAATGCGCCCTGCGCGGCGGCATTATCGACGTGTATCCGCCGGCGTGCAGCCAGAGTTTGCGCATTGAGTTCTTCGACGACGAGGTGGACTCCATCCGCGAATTCGACTGCATCAGCCAGCGCAGTCTCGATTCGGTGGAGAAATGCACGCTCACGCCCGCGACGGAGGTATTGCTTCCAACGGCGGAGGCGGAAAAGGCAGCGCGGCGGATGCGGGACGCCATCAAGCGGCAGGGGGGCGACCTGACGCCCGCGAGCTCGACGCTCTTTTCGGATTTGCCGCCGCTGCCGGAGGATGACGCGGACGCGCCGGACTTTTTCGATAAGAACATCACCCCGAAGATTCGCGAAAAGCAGCAGACTGCCGCGCGCAAAGCGGAACTGGAACGCCGCCGCGCCCAACTGATGGCGGACGCGGACATGCTGGCGGAGGGGCTGCCGTTCAAGCGCATCAGGGCGTGGCTGACCGTGCTGACGGATGATACTTACACGGTGCTGGACTGGTTCGAGCCGGAAATCGTCGTGCTGAGCGACCCGAATCTGCTCAGGAAGCGCGCGGAAGAACGCCGAGCGGGCTTCGCGGAGGATCTCGAAGGCGCGATGAGCCGCGATGAAGCCGTCAAGGAGCAGGAAACCCTGCTGATGGACTGGGACGAGCTGCTGCGCCATGTGCAGGGGTACGCGACGGTCGCGGTGACGGAATTTCTGGAGGGCATGGCAGGCGTGGCGGTCAAGGATGCCGCTGATCTTGGCGTGCAGCGCGTGGCAGGGTATTCGTCGCAGATTCGCCCGCTGGCGGAGGATTGTGACGGCTGGCTGCGCGAGGGCTACCGCGTGGCGGTGCTGTGCGGCGGCGTGGCGCGCGGTCAGCGACTGGCGGCGGCGCTGGAAGAACACGATGTCGCCGCGTCGTTCGCGGAGAAAATCGACAAGCTGCCGGAAGAATGTGTGCAGGTGCTGCCCGGCACGCTGACGCACGGCTTCATCTGGGAGGAAGCGCGCCTGATTGTTGTCAGCGACACGGACGTGTACGGTACGGGCTACCGCAAGGCGAAGAAGCGGCAGGCGGCGGGCGAGAAGATTGCCGCGTTCACTGACCTGAAGCCCGGCGACTTTGTGGTGCATGAGGAACACGGCGTCGGCATTTATCTTGGCACAGCGCAGATGAAAAACGGCGGCACGCGCCGGGATTATCTGCAAATCCAGTATCAGGGGAGCGACAAGCTCTATGTGCCGATTGAGGCGCTCAGCCGTGTGCAGCGCTACATCGGCAATCCGGCGAATCCCCCGAAGCTGAACAAGCTCGGCGGCGGCGACTGGCAGAAGCAAAAGGCGAAGGTCAAAGAGGGCCTGAAAAAGATGGCGTTTGACCTTGTGAAGCTCTATGCGCGGCGGTCGCAGGAGACGGGCTTTGCGTTCAGCGCGGATACGCCGTGGCAGCGCGAGTTTGAGGACATGTTCCCCTACGAGCTGACCCCGGATCAAGAGCAGAGCGTGAAGGAAATTACGGCGGACATGGAATCGCCGCGCAACATGGACAGGCTGCTGTGCGGCGACGTGGGCTACGGCAAGACGGAGGTCAGCCTGCGCGCGGCGTTCAAGGCGCTGATGGACTCCAAGCAGGTTGCGATTCTGGCGCCGACGACGATTCTGGCGCAGCAGCACTACAACACGGTCTTGAAGCGCTTCAAGGGCTTCCCAGTCAAGGTGGACGTGCTGAGCCGCTTCCGCACGGCGAAGGAAACCAAGGACGTTCTGCGCCGCGTGAAGGAGGGCGAAATCGACATCCTTGTCGGTACGCACCGCATTCTGGGCAAAGACGTGCAGTTCAAGAACCTCGGTCTGCTGATTGTGGACGAGGAGCAGCGCTTTGGCGTGCAGCATAAGGAAATCATCAAGAACATGAAGCATCAGGTGGATGTGCTGACGCTCTCCGCCACGCCGATTCCGCGCACGCTGCACATGTCGATGGTCGGCATCCGCGATATGTCTGTGCTGGAAACGCCGCCGGAGGAACGCCTGCCGGTGCAGACGCGCGTGATTGACTACAACGACGGCGTGATTCGCGACGCGATTCTGCGCGAGGTGTCGCGCGGGGGACAGGTGTACTTCCTCTATAACTCTGTGCAGACCATCGGCGCGTTCTATGAACGCTTGAAGCAGCTTGTGCCGGAAGCGCGCATCGGCGTGGCGCACGGGCAGATGCGCGAACACGGCTTGGAGGACGTGATGATGGACTTCTACGGCGGCAGCTATGACGTGCTGCTCTGCACGACCATCATCGAAAGCGGCTTGGACGTGCCGACGGCGAACACACTGATTGTCTTTGACGCGGACCGTTTCGGGCTGAGCCAGCTTTATCAGCTGCGCGGGCGCGTCGGGCGGAGCAACCGGCAGGCGTATGCGTACTTCACCATCCGCCCGGAGCGGAGTCTGTCCGAGACGGCGGAGAAGCGGCTGGAAGCCATCCGCGAGTTCACCGAGTTCGGCGCGGGCTTCCGTATCGCCATGCGCGACCTTGAAATCCGCGGTGCGGGCAATATTCTGGGGCCGGAACAGCACGGGCATCTGGCGACCGTCGGCTACGACATGTACTGCAAGCTGATGGAGGAAACGCTTCAGGAGGCGCGCGCGGAGCAGGAGGGTCTGCCGCCCGCGAAGCCGCACCTCGAAACGCGCGTGGACATCAAGGTGGATGCGTATCTGCCGGACGACTATGTACACGACGACCGACAGCGGATGGAGATGTACAAGCGGATTGCGAGCCTGACGACGCAGGCCGACCGCGAGGACATCACCGACGAGCTGCTTGACCGCTTCGGCGAAGTGCCACCGGTGGTGGAGACGCTGCTGGACGTGGCGCAGGTGCGCGTGCTGGCAAATCAGCTTGGTGTGTCGCTGGTGACCTACAAGCGCGGCGGCTTCCTCGTGATGAAGTTGAACGCAGAGTACATGCCCGATCAGGCGGCGTTCATTCCCGCGATGGCGATGACGGACAAGCGCTTGATGCCCTCGACCACCGCGCCGGATGTGCTGCTGCTGGTTGACCCGACGCTGGGCGAATACGCGATGCTGTCCGAAGCGGTGAAGGTGCTGGGGAAGCTCAACGAGAATATTGAGACGATGCTGAAAAAGCAGAAGAAGGGAGAAAAACATGAAAACACTTGATAAGCTGATGATGACGATTGTGGGCTTGCTGTGCTTCTGCGTCTCTGCGGCGGCTCTGATTTTCATGGATTTCAGCACGGAACACGGCGTGGTCTATGCAGACGCGCTGTACTGCATTCCCGTCTGCGTGCTGCTGCTTGCCTTTGCTGAAACTTGCAGGAATTGTCTGGGATGTGTTGTTCGCGCTTGCCTTTCTGCCGATTCTGGGCGTTCCCGCGATTGCGCAGGCAAGCGGCGCCTATGGATTGCTCTGCAAGGTACTGTTCGTGCTGGTGCTGCTGATGCCGAAAGTTTGGATTCTGCTGCCGAAACGGGGCGAATGAGCGCATCAGTCGCGCTGCGTGCGAATCTCCCTGCAACATAAATAACCAAGAAACATGGGAGTGTGCTGCGAAGGGGTCAAGGGGGCGACCGCAGACTTCGTCTGTTTTCTTTGCCCCCTTGTCGCCTCCGCAGAGGCGAAACCCTCTGCAACAAGAGCAATCAGCCACAAAAGAGAAGAACGCAAAAATCCTCCGAAGGAAAGTGATGAGCAATGCCGCAGGAAACCTTCCTGACCGCCGCGAATCCCCCCGCGCCGCTGGCGGAGCGCCTTCGTCCGCAGAACCTCGACGAATTTGCCGGACAGGAGCACCTGATCGGCAAGGGCAAAGTCCTGCGCCGCATGATTGAGGGCGATTTGGTGTCCTCCATGATTTTCTGGGGGCCGCCGGGCGTGGGCAAAACGACGCTCGCGCAGATTATCGCCCATCAAACGAAGAGCCACTTCATCAACTTCTCCGCCGTCACCAGCGGCATCAAGGAAATCCGGCAGGTGATGGAGCAGGCGGAAAGCGACCGGCATTTCGGCATCCGCACGATTGTGTTCGTGGACGAAATCCACCGCTTCAATAAGGCGCAGCAGGATGCTTTTCTGCCCTACGTCGAGAAGGGGAGCATTATCCTCATCGGCGCGACGACCGAAAACCCGTCCTTTGAGGTCAACAGTGCCTTGCTGTCGCGCTGCCGCGTGTTTGTGCTGCACGCGCTGACGGAGGAAAATGTGCTGACGCTGCTGCACCGCGCTTTGCAGGACGAACGCGGCTTCGGCGGACAGAAAATCGACATGGCGGAGGATTTGCTGCGCGCGATTGCCGTCTTTTCCAACGGCGACGCGCGAACCGCCCTTTCGACGCTCGAAATGGTCATCCTCAATGCCGATTTGGACGAGAACGGTCAGGCGCATGTGACCCCGGAGACGGTCGCGCAGTGTACGTCGCGGCGGTCGCTGCTCTACGACAAGAAGGGCGACGGGCACTATGACCTCATCAGCGCGCTGCACAAGTCCATGCGCAATTCCGACCCGGACGCGGCGGTCTATTGGCTGGCACGGATGCTGGAAGGCGGCGAAGACCCGCTGTATATCGCGCGGCGCGTTGTTCGGTTCGCGAGCGAGGACATTGGCCTGGCGGATTCGCGCGCGCTGGAAACGGCGGTCGCGGCGTATCAGGCGTGTCACTTTCTGGGGATGCCGGAATGCACGGTGCATCTGACGCAGGCGGTGGTCTACATGGCGATGGCGCCGAAATCGAACGCGCTGTATGTGGCGTATGAGACGGCGAAAAAGGATGCGCAGGAGCAAATCGCAGAGCCTGTTCCACTGCAAATCCGGAATGCGCAAACCAGCTTGATGAAGAAACTCGGCTATGGCAAGGGCTATGTGTACGCGCACAACACGCAGGAGAAGCTGTCCGCGATGACGTGCCTGCCGGATTCGCTGCAGGGGAAGCGCTACTATCAGCCGACGGAGCAGGGAAACGAGGGGCGGTATAAGCAGCGGCTGGAGGAGATTATCAGGTGGAAAGAGGAGCATAGGGGGAAGTAAGCGGAAAATCCCCCAAAAAAAACAAAAAGAGCCTTGCAGGAGCATCACACGCTGCAAGGCTCTTTTGTATGGAGCGACTGGAAGCACACACCCAATCACAGTTCCTTTTTGAGGAGAATTATCTCTTCTGTTCGGGATTCTTCCACAAATCCGTGCTTCAGAAAAAGGCTGACAGCCGGATTGTCGATGGCAATATCATCGTACAGAACGGAAACGCCGTTGCTTTTCGCCGCGGAACACAGCAAATCCAATGCTTCGCCGCCATAGCCTCTTCTTCTGTATTTCGCATAAATCATGACGTTGGCTATTTCCTGCTGCATTTCGGCATCATAGTGATAGGCAATTTCGCCAACAAACTGACCATCTTCGTTTTTGAGATACCTGTAATACCGCTTGCCATCAGGGTCAGCAATCCAGCAATCGTACCAGCCACGCCATTTATCTTCCCCAAAGGGAATTGTCCCGCCCCATGCGTGATTGTAAGACATGGTATCTTCATCTGCCAGCATCATTTGCCGAAACCACAAGTCCTCATATTTTGGCTCATACAGCGTCAGCATATTGACCTCCTGATGATGACTGTATTTCCAGATGGAAAGGCAAGAAAAAATCCGAACCCGCTTCCAATTGGAAAGCCAGATTCGGATTCTTCATGTCGTGCCGGAAGTGGGACTTGAACCCACACGACATCGCTGCCAACGGATTTTGAGTCCGTCGCGTCTGCCATTCCGCCATTCCGGCAAGCACAAAATAGTATAGCATAAAATCGGCGGTTTTGCAAGCGGTTTTGCGCGGTGACGGAAAATTTTCGGGTGCATGGGCAAAAAAAGGACTGCCCCGTTTTGCAGGACAGTCCGTAGGAATTACTTCCGCAGGGTGATGACGATGTGGCGCTTGGGTTCTTCGCCCTCGGAGTGGGTGTCCACCAGCTCGTTGGGCTGGAGCGCGGAGTGAATCACGCGGCGCTCGTAGGGGTTCATGGGTTCCAGAGAAACCTTGCGCCCCGTCTTGACGGCGCGGTTCGCCATGCGGTTCGCCAGACGAATCAGCGTGTCTTCGCGCTTGGCGCGGTAGTTCTCCGTGTCCAGCGTGACGCGGGTGTAGTGATCCTGCCCCTTGTTGATGCGCAGGCTCGTCAGGTACTGCAGGGCGTCGAGCGTCTCGCCACGGCGGCCAATCAGGATGCCCAGCGTGTCGCCCGTCATCTGCGCGAAGATGTTGTTCTCCGCGTCCGTGCCCATCGCGACGGTCACGTCAACGCCCATCAGGTGGGTCAGCTCCTTGAGGAAGCTCTGCGCCTGACCGACGGGGGAGGCGGGGTCAATCTGCTCGTCGGGAATCATGGTGACGACGGGCTTTTCCAGCGGGGCAGCGGGAGCCTTCGGGGGAAGGGGCTTGCGCTCCGGCTTCGGGGCGGATTCGCCCTCTGCCTTGGGCTGACGCGGCTTGTCCTTCTTCGGGCGGTCATTGCGCTTGCGCTGCACGGGCGCGGGACGCTCGGCGGCATCAGCAGCAGGGGCGGCATCCGTCGCAGCGGGAGCAGCTTCCACAGCGGGCGCTTCCATCGGGGCTTCGACCTTCGCCTCCACCTTCACCTCGGCGGGCTTTTCCTGCACGGGCTTGGGCTGTGCAGGCTTCGGCTGCGGCTTGGGCTGGGGCTTGGGCTGCACGGGTTTGGGCTGCGGCTTCGGCTGGGCAGCGGGCTTGGGCGCTTCCACCTTCACGGAGGACAGCAAATCCGCCAGCGGATCGTCTTCTTCGACTTCCTCTTCCACCTCATGGAGCGTCAGGCGGAGCTTGCAGGGCTTTGAGCCGAAGAGACCGAACAGCCCTTTGCTGCCTTCTTCCAGCGTTTCCACGGTGACATCGGAGATGGTGGCATGCAGGGCGTTCAAGCCGTTCTGCAGCGCTTCTTCGTAGTTTTTGCCAGTAGCTTCGTAGGTTTTCATGATTGCTCTCCTATCACTTCAACGAACAGGTATTACTTCAGCGAACCGGTATTCTTGTTGGGGTTGGCGGCTTCGAGGGCTTCCTTGCGGTCAAGGTACATATTGATGCCCTTGGTCTGCACGATGGCAATCACGTTCGAGGCGACCCAGTAGAGGGCAAAAATCGCGTTGTAGTTGAAGCACAGAATCAGCGTGAAGATGGGGAAGAAGTAGTTCATGAACTTCATGCTGTTCTGCGCCTGCTGGGCCTGCGCGTCATCCGCGGCGGGGGTCTGCGCCGTGCCGGTGAGCTTTGTCATCAGGAACTGACCGCCGGCGGCGAGAATCGGCAGGATGAAATAGCCGTTGTAGTTCACGAAAATGTGGATGTTGAACAGCGGAATGGCCAAGTCGCTGTAATACTTGACGTGCTCCATATAAGCGGGCAGCTGCTCCATGGTAGTGTAGATGGTCTGAATCGTTGTGTTCAGCGCATCGCCGGCAAAGGATTCAGCCGTCAGCGCAAGACCCTTATCCGCCAGCAGAGCGAGCGTCTCCTGCGGCAGCTTGTTGAACACGGCAAGCCATTCGTTTGTGGCGATTTGACGCAGAGAATCAAGATTCGGCCAGGCCGCCGCGAAGGGGGAGTCCGGCATCCACACGTTCTTGACCCACAGCCACGAATCCAGCGCCGGATTGCCCGAAGCGATGATGTCGAACGCCTGCTGTGCCAGATGCTCGTTGGCGACCATTCTCATGGCGGTGAACATCGCGAAGAGGATCGGGAGGCTGATCAGCATCGGCAGGCAGGAGGAATTGACGCGCTGCTCGCGGTAGAGCTCCTGCAGCTTTTTGTTCATCTTGTCCGGGTCTTTTTCGTACTTCTTCTGGAGTTTTGCCTGCATGGGGGCAATCTTCTGCATCTTGCGCATCCCGACACGGCTCTTGTAGTCGAACGGCATGACGATCAGACGCACCAGCAGCGTGAACAGCACGACCGCCCAGCCGTAGTTGCCCACGAAGCTGTAAATCCATTCCAGTATGGTCTTCAGAAATTCGTTGATGCCCATGAGTTCATTCCTTTCTTAATGTGGTACAGGGGTCTTCGGGAACGGGATCATAGCCGCCTTTGGAGAACGGATTGCAACGCAGGACGCGCCATGCCGCCAGCCGCGCACCCTTGACAGCCCCGTAGCGCTCGATGGCGGTTTGCGCGTACTGGCTGCAAGTGGGCGTATAGCGGCAGCGCGGGCCGCCCTTATAGGGGCTGATGGCGCTGCGGTAGAACTGAATCCCCCAGAGCAAGGCGCGTTTCATGGCGCATCTGGGCTTTTCGGCTGTGTTGGAAGAGCACCGTGCTTTTTCAGCAGGTAGCGCACATCCTTCTGCAGCGAGGAAAAGCTGGCAGTAGCGGCTGAGGGTCTGGCGACGACGACGTACAGGCCGCTTTTCACATCCCCCAGATAGGGCCGGAAGCATTCGCGCAGGCGGCGCTTGACCTTATTGCGGGTCACAGCGTTGCCAACCTTCTTGCTGACGGAAAAGCCGACCTTCATGCCCCGACCTTTGGCGACGAGCATGACCAAATCCCGACAAGCGGCGCTCCGTCCACGGTGGTAGACATATTGGAACGCCTTGTTTTTTTGCAGCCGATAGCGTCTTTCCATTGGGTTACAGTCCTCTGTTCTCGATTGAATGATGGGCGTATGATGCTGTTTCCGGATGCGAATGCGCAAGCAGATGGCGCAGGTGAATCCGGAAATAGTATGAACCCGAAGTAAAGGAAAAGCGCGCCCGGAAGCGTACCTCGCGGGTACATCGGGCGCGCTTCATCCACGAATGGAGCGCGGATTGTCATTGGACAATCCTGCTGTCCTGTGGCGTCTGGCACATTCAGCGTCTCTGAATAAGCCTGAAAGAAAATTCTCTCAATCAGACGGTCAGGGACTTGCGGCCGCGACGACGACGGGCGGAGAGCACGCGGCGACCGTTCTTGGTGGCCATACGCGCGCGGAAGCCGTGCACTTTGCTGCGCTGACGCTTCTTGGGCTGGTAGGTACGGAACATGTTCAACACTCCTTACAAATCAAATTTCGTAACCGGAGGACAGACATCCGCCGGGGTGCTACAATACAGCCTTTACAGTATATCGGATTTTCTTCGCTTTGTCAAGGCTTTGCCGGGGACTTTTTCAGCTTTCGCGCCTTTTGGAATCGGGATTTTTTGCCCGCCTTTTGGGCGGAATGGGATTACTTCTTCAGAATTTCCACCATTTCGGCGGGGGTGACGATGAAATGCCGGACGGGGTAGTGCTTCTGATTGCCTGTGACGAGATAAGCACCGTCGTCCCGCTTCTCCATGGCGACTTCATAGAACACAAGGTCGTCCATGTCAATCAGGATTTCGCCCGTCGGTTTTGGCTGCACCTCGATGCCGAACTGACGGATAGCATCCACCACTGTCCGCACGGTTTCCACCTGCAAATGGAACTTTTTCCGACACAGCACTTCCTCATACTCTGCCAGAATATCGGGATGATACAGCGGGACGATGTCGCCCGTCAGCATGGCGCGAAACACCTGTCGCGGCGGGGAATCTGGGTTCTTCGTAATCAAGGCGGACACGATGACGTTCGTATCTACAACGGCATAACATTTCACTGCTTAACCGCCTTCCGAGCGGCGCGAACCGCTGCGATTTCTGCGTTGATTTCGTCCGGGGTCATGTCCGGCGCACCAGACGCCTGCTGGAACAGTGCGTCCAAAGCATCCAGTGCTTCCGGGCGGGTGACGGTTTCTTTGGGCAGCCTCGTAGTGAACGGCAGTCCGCGCTCCAGCTTGCTGCGGACGAGGAACATCCGAATCGCCGTGGGCAAATCCAGACCCAGCATTTCGTAGATCTCCGAAACTTCCTCCTTCAGCTTTTTATCGACACGCACCTGAACCAATACTTGCTCTGCCATAAGAGTACCTCCTAAATTGCATTGATAGTCAATACAAGAATATGCTTTCTGCATCTATATTATACAGCATTCTAATGCAAATTGCAAGAGGGCGAATTTCGCTCCTGCGCAGCTTGACACGGCAAATCATGTCGCGTGAACGAAAGCAGACATCATCAGCAGACAGAGAAAACGTATTTTTTGCGGAAAAGTGATGGAAAGTGCGAGATTTCCGCTTTACAAGCACGGCAAAGTGTGCTATACTGTCCCGCGGTACTCAAAGCAATCCTTTAATCCCAGCACGAGAGGCTGGAAAGGCACGCAGCGAACCGACAGAAACAGAGCTGCCTGCGCCCGACCGCGCGGTCAGACTGAATATGCGAAACATTGCGCCTTTTCCTGCGGCATCCGACGGGAAAGGCGCTTTCTTTTTGGCAAAATACCGCTGATTTGCCCCCAAAGCACGCGGGGAAAATCAGCAGAGGAAAAAAGAGGAGGATTCCGACGATGATGAATATGCAGGCAGGCATTCCGAAAGCCCAGCTGATGGCGGGCGACGCGATGAACCGCGCCTTGACGCGCATGGCGCACGAGATGATGGAGCAGCTGATGCCGCTGGAAAACGTGGCGCTGGTGGGCATCCGCCGCCGCGGGGTGCCGCTGGCGCAGCGCTTGTCGGACATCATCGAGAAATATGAGCATGTGCGCATTCCGGTGGGCGAAGTGGATATCGCCATGTACCGCGACGACCGTGATCCGGCGCAGCTGAACGTTGAGGTGCAGGAAAAGCACCTGCCGGTGGACGTGACGGGCAAGGTGGTTGTGCTGGTGGACGACGTGCTGCACACGGGGCGCACGGTTCGCGCCGCCATGGATGCGATTCTTGACCAAGGCCGTGCCGCGCGCATCTGCCTGGCGGTGCTGATTGACCGCGGTCATCGCGAGCTGCCCATCCGCGCGGACTTCGTCGGCAAGAACGTCCCGACCTCGAACAACGAGCAGATCGGCGTTCAGATGGAAGAAATCGACGGCGGCGACGGCGTTGCCCTCTACGACGGGCGGATGAATAGGTGACCCAAGGGGCGCTGCCCCTTGCCCCCGCAAGGGAGTTCCTCCCTTGACCCTTTCGCGCGATTGAATCGGTGACGCTCTCACGCTGTTTTCGCGTGTTGATTGGGGGAACCCAAGGGGCGCTGCCCCTTGACCCTGCAAGGGAGTTCCTCCCTTGACCCTTTCGCACGATTCAGTTGGTGACATCTGCATACTTTGTCCGCGTGTTTATTGGGGGAACGTGGGGATCCGATAATTTGATTGTACTCCGCACAAGCGGATTTGCAATAATCGCCTTCATTTGAAAGCGGTTGACAACAGCATATATGGAGGAAGGACGGAATCACATGACCAATCAGAAACTTTCCCCGGCGAAGTTCACGCTGCTGGGTTTCCAGCACATGTTCGCCATGTTCGGCGCAACCGTGCTTGTGCCGACCTTGACGGGTCTGTCTGTCAGCGCAACCCTGCTCTTTGCGGGTCTGGGCACGCTGTTGTTCCACCTCATCACGGGCGGCAAAGTCCCTGCGTTCCTCGGTTCGAGCTTCGCGTTCCTCGGCGGCTATGCGGCGGTGAAGGCAATGCCGCAGTTCGCGGACGGCACGATGAACTGGATTCCCTACGCTGGCGTGGGCGTGGCGGTCGCGGGTCTGATTTACGTCGTTGTCGCAGGTCTGTTCAAGATCTTCGGCGCGCAGAAGGTCATGCGCTTCTTCCCGCCGATTGTCACCGGCCCCATTATCATCTGCATCGGCATGATTCTGGCGAACTCCGCTATCAACAACTGCTCCAATAACTGGCTCATCGCGATTCTGGCGGTGGTCATCGTGGTGGCGTTCAACATCTGGGGCAAGGGCATGTTCAAGATTATCCCGATTCTGCTGGGCGTGGTCGGTTCTTACGCCGTCGCGGCGGTGACGGGTCAGGTGGACTTCACCCCTGTCAAGGAAGCGGCTTGGCTGGGTCTGCCCTTCCAGTGGAAGGATACTGCGTTCTCCCTCTTTGGCGGCTGTGACGGCACGCTGCTGCTGAACTGCATCATCACCGTTGCCCCGATTGCGCTGGCGACGATGATGGAGCACATTGGCGATATGTCCGCCATCTCCTCGACGGTCGGCAAGAACTTCATCGAAGATCCGGGTCTGCACCGTTCTCTGCTGGGCGACGGTCTGGCGACGACGATGGCGGCGCTCTTCGGCGCTCCGGCGAACACCACTTACGGCGAGAACACTGGCGTGCTGGCGCTGACCCGCGTCTACAACCCGGCGGTTGTCCGCATGGCAGCAGTGCTGGCGGCCATCTTCTCCTTCTGCCCGAAGTTTGCGGAGCTGATTCACTGCATGCCCGCGGCGACCATCGGCGGCGTGTCGCTGATTCTCTACGGCATGATTTCCGCGGTCGGTGTGCGCAACGTGGTTGAAAATCAGGTGGACTTCGCGAAGAGCCGCAACGTCATCATCGCGGCGATGATTATGTCCCTTGCGCTGGGCATCCACTTCTCCAAGGCGGGCGCGATTGTGTTCACCGTTGGTCAGGTGACCGTCAGCCTGTCTGGTCTGGCGGTGGCGTCTCTGGTCGGCATCCTGCTGAACGCGGTGCTGCCGGGCAACGACTACGTCTTCGGCAAGAGCGAACAGGGCGATCAGGCGGTCAACTTCAAGGTGTAATGATACTACTTTCTGCATTCGCCTGCGCCATCTGCTTGCGCCTTTTCCCCGCTGACGTCCGCTCGTTCCATTTAGCGTAGCGCTGCTACGCTGCATTTCACTCGCGTTAGTCAGCGTGAAAAATTCGCGGCGCATCTTGGCACATTCTCATTTGAAAATAGTATTATAATAGTAGTAATTCCTCAAGAGCGGCATCTGTGCAAAGCAGGTGCCGCTTTTCCGCATTTTCGGGGAAAATATTTTCTTTTTCCTCTTGACAATGGGCATGAAGAGGAGTATTATCACATATGAACGGATGCTCACATGTTTGTTCTCTGGACAATGCCGTCCGGCGAACAGCGTGATTCGGAATAAATAGCGGAAAGGTCGTCGGAAACCATGAAGAAAACGTGGAAAATCGACATTGACTGCCCGAACTGCGCGGCAAAGGTGGAACGCGCGCTGCAAAAGCTGCCCGGTGTGGTGGGTGCGTCGGTGAATTATGTGCAGAAGAAAATCACACTGGAAGCGGCGGACGACCGCTTCGAGGAGGTTCGCAAGGCAGCGTACGCGAAGATGAAGGAAATCGAACCCGACGCGGAGATTTTCTTCGATGAAGCGGAACAGCCGTCCGGAACGGTCTGCCCGTGCGGCGGGCATCATCACGAGGACGATGATGAAGACGAGCATGAGCATCACCATCATCACGACAGCGAATGCGGCTGCGGTCACGAGCATCATCATCATGATGATAATGACCATGACGAACACGAGCATCGCGAGCATTCGCATGAGCATGGTCACGAACACGGCGGCGCGAACAAGGGCAAGAAGCTGATGATTCGCGTTGCGACTGCGGTCGCGCTGCTGGCGCTGGGGCTGGTCAGCAAGACGAATCTGGGCGAAACGCACTGGGCGACGATTGTCGTGTTCATCGCGGCGTATCTGGTCGCGGGCTACGACGTGCTGTGGCGCGCCATCTGCAACATCCGCCATGGCGAAGTGTTCGACGAGAACTTCCTGATGACGGTTGCGTCCGTCGGCGCAATGTGCGTCGCGGAATATGCGGAAGGCGTCGCGGTCATGGTACTGTACCAAATCGGCGAATACTTCCAGGATAAGGCGGTTGACAAGAGCCGCGAATCCATCACGAAGCTGATGGACATTCGTCCGGACTATGCGAATCTGGTGGACGGCAACGACAGCCGCCGCGTCAGCCCCGAACAGGTGCGCGTGGGCGACATCATCCTCGTCAAGCCCGGTGAGAAGATTCCGCTGGATGGCGTGGTCATCGAGGGCAATTCGAGCCTGAATACCACGGCGCTGACCGGCGAATCGCTCCCGCGTGACGTGAAGGAGGGCGACCAAGTCCTCAGCGGCTGCGTCAACCTCTCCGGCGTGATGAAAGTCAAGGTCACGGTCGGTTACGGCGAATCCACCGTCGCGAAGATTCTGACGCTGGTCGAATCCTCCGGCGACGCGAAGGCAAAGACGGAACGCTTCATCACCAAGTTCAGCCGGATTTACACGCCCGCCGTATGCTTCTTCGCGCTGGCGCTGGCAATTATTCCGAGCCTGTTTGACGGCAACTGGACGAAGTGGATTTACACCGCCCTGACCTTCCTTGTTATCTCCTGCCCGTGTGCGCTGGTTATCTCCGTGCCGCTGACGTTCTTCTCCGGCATCGGCGGCGCGTCGAAGAAGGGCATCCTCATCAAGGGCGCGACGTATCTGGAAACCCTCGCGGGGCTGGATACGGTCGTGTTCGACAAGACGGGTACGCTGACGAAAGGGACGTTCTCCGTCACGGGCGTGCATCCGGCAAAAGACGTCACGAAAGACGAACTGCTCGACGCTGCGGCTCATGCCGAGGCGTTCAGCGATCACCCAATTGCGATTTCAATTAAGGAAGCGCTGGGCCGCGCGGTGGACATGAACCGCGTCAGCGATGCCTCTGAAGCGGCGGGCCACGGCGTACAGGCGAAGGTGGACGGCCAGCAGGTGTACGCGGGCAACGCGCGCCTAATGGAGTCCATCGGCGTCAAGGCGGCTGAGCCGGCGGAAATCGGCACGGTGGTGCATGTCGCGCGCGGCGGGCAGTACCTCGGCGCGCTCGTCATCAGCGACGTCATCAAGGAAAACAGCGCATCCGCGATGGAAGCCTTGAAGTCCGCGGGCGTGAAGCGGCTGGTCATGCTGACCGGCGACCGCCAGGAAGTCGCGGCGGACATCGCCAAGAAGGTCGGCCTGACCGACTACCGCGCGGAACTGCTGCCGGAGGACAAAGTAAGCGCGCTCGAAGGCTTGTTGGGCGACGGCCACACCGTGGCGTTCACGGGCGATGGCATCAACGATGCGCCTGTGCTGCGCCGCGCGGATATCGGCATTGCGATGGGCGGCGTCGGCGCAGATGCCGCAATCGAGGCGGCGGATATTGTGCTGATGGACGACGATCCGGCGAAGATTGCGCAGGGTGTCCGCCACGCGCGCCGGACGATGCGGATTGTGCATCAAAATATCATTTTTGCTCTTGCGGTGAAACTGCTGGTGATGGTGCTGGGTATCTGCGGCTTTGCGAACATGTGGCTGGCGGTCTTTGCGGATGTCGGCGTGGCAATGCTGGCGATTCTCAATGCCATGCGCGCGATGAAAATGAAATAATAATGGAAGAAACGGCGTCTCCGCAGCAAACGAAATGCGGGATGCGCCGCCTTTCCGCAGAAAATGTGCGAGAAACAGAGATTTTTTTCTGAAAAGCCTTGATTTTTTCAGGAAACCATGCTACAATAAACAGCGCTGGTTTTCGCACGGTTTTCTGCCGTACTCGAACCCTAAGATTGAGCGGTGTGAACCGCCGATTAACAGTATGAACCGGGAGGTGAACGAAGTTGCCGAATATTAAGTCCGCTAAGAAGCGCGTCAAGGTGAGCGAAAAGAAGAATCTGCGCAACCGTATGATCAAGAGCGCTGTCCGCACTTCTGTCAAGAAGCTGGAGGCCGCGATTGCTGCTGATCCCCAGACTGCGAATGCACAGCTGGTTGTGACCACCTCCGCGATTGATAAGGCCGCGTCGAAGGGCGTTATGCACAAGAATGCTGCCAATCGTAAGAAGGCTCGTCTGGCCAAGCAGCTCGCCAAGGCGACTGTGTAATTTCCAGATTACATAAAAAAGCTCCTTCCTCAATCGGGAAGGGGCTTTTTTGAGTGCGCTGACGGTGAAAGCAGGCAGAAAGATGGCGGCGGATGATGCGGACGAATAAACTAAAAGGAAACAGCGACGAAGGTTCGTTAAATGGCGAACGATGATGCCGACTGAACGTGCTTATCGTTCGGAAATCCTAAAAGAACGCAAAAAACCGCAAAAACCTTCAAAAAACCCCTTGACGGGCGGGCGAAAAAGTAGTATACTGACAAAGCTGGTTGCGCGAGCCGCTGAAAAGCTGCTTGCGAGACCGGCATGAACCTTGAAAACGATACAGAACAATAACAACGCAAACAAGACAGTAATTCCGAATGAGTGAAACTTGGTTGAGGAAACTCAATTGAGAGATAAAGGATTAAACGAAAGAGTTTGATCCTGGCTCAGGACGAACGCTGGCGGCGTGCCTAACACATGCAAGT
>OGDF01003861.1_pt1 | contig 17709 bp, 13 predicted proteins | sample 1570141 | NCBI WGS metagenome assembly OGDF01 (sample SAMEA4370581, study PRJEB24528) | human gut metagenome | reverse complement strand
TGCGGACTGCTCCTCCGGCTCCTGGGTCTGGAAGAACTCCCGCGTTACCGGGGAGCTTTCCGTCGGCGCGTCAGGCTGTACGGACTCCTCATCGGTCTGCGGGAAGCCCTCCTGCCCCTCGCCGGAGGTCAGCGGAACGTCAGGGCGCTCAGGCTCTGCGGACTGCTCCTCCGGCTCCTGGGTCTGGAAGAACTCCCGCGTTACCGGGGAGCTTTCCTCTGCGGTCTGTATTATCTCGCCGACTATCTGCGACAGCTCCGGGAATACCCCGGAAGCCGTATCGGCGGAGCATGCCGTCAGCGACAGCGCCGCCGCCAGAGCCAGGATAAGGCAAGACAGACATTTAAGGCAGGTCAGCTTTTTCATATATGGTTCCCCTTTTCCGAACATAATATAATTAATTATAACATATTCTGCGCGGATTGTAAAGTACTATTTACCGCGCCGCACGGGTATAAACGACCCGGAATACTTACGGAAGCACTGATTAAATCACGCCTGACGGCTTGGCACGCATTTTGCTTGCATCTTTTCCGTTATATTGCACAATTCGTCCTAGCAAGGCGACAGCCTTGCGTCGTCCTTATTGTACAATCTGACGGAAAATCTGCGGCGCAATCTGCGCACCAGATTTAATCAGCACTTCCTTACATATACTGGCGGGAATTCCTTATCTTCTCTTGCAAAAAACCCAGTAATATGATATAATACATAGCTGTTCGGAATGGAGGCACTACACGACATGGAAAATAACAAGGGCATTATAACGAGGTCGTTCAGGGCGGCGTTTCCCTGCACTATACCGATACTTGCGGGGTTCCTGTTTCTGGGAATGGCTTACGGTATCTACATGAACGTTTCCGGGTTCAGCTTTGTTTACCCGATGATAATGGCGGCGGTGATTTTCGGCGGCAGTCTGGAGTTCCTCGCGGCGCAGATGCTGCTTTCGCCGTTCGCGCCGCTCCAGGTGCTGATGGTGTCGCTGATGATACAGGCGCGGCACCTGTTCTACGGAATTTCCATGCTGGACAAGTTCAAGGACATGGGCTGGAAGAAATTCTACCTCATCTACGGCATGTGCGACGAAACGTTCAGCATAAACTGCACCGCTGAGATCCCCGAGGACTGCGACCGCGGCTGGTTCTACTTCTTCGTAACGCTGCTCAACCAGCTCTACTGGGTCGGCGGAGCCACACTGGGAGGTCTGCTCGGGAATCTCATCACCTTCGACACGAAGGGTCTGGATTTCGTGATGACAGCAATGTTCATCGTGATATTCCTGGAGCAGTGGCTCAAGGAGAAGCGACATTTCAGCGAATGGGCGGGTCTGGCGAGCAGCGCTGCCTGCCTGCTGATATTTGGCAAGGATAACTTCATGATACCCACGATGATATGCATACTGCTGCTTCTCACCGCGTTCAGGAAGCCCGTCGGGCGGAAGGCAGGTGAGGAAAAGTGACCATCGCCGAACAGATAATCACCATCGCGATGTGCACCCTCGGGACGATGGCAATGCGTTTCCTGCCGTTCCTGGTGTTCCGGCAGGACAAGCCTGCGCCGAAATACATACAGTACCTCGGGAAGGTGCTCCCCGGCGCAATTTTCGGAATGCTCATCGTCTACTGCCTGCGCAGCGTTTCCGTGACGGAGTATAGCTGGGGTCTTCCTGAGCTTATCGCAGGAGCCGCCACGGTCGGAATTCACCTGTGGAAGCGCAGCATGCTGCTGTCCATCGCCGCCGGGACGGTTATCTACATGCTGCTGGTGCAGTTCGTGTTTGTATAATGTGAACCTCTATGCAGCCCCGGCTTTTATATAGTATCTACAAAAATCGCCAGATTGTCGAAAAATGTGTGGAAATCCGCTTGATTTACCATGATTTTTGTGGTATTATTTAAAGAAAATTACATCACGGCAGAGCATTTTCTATAAATGTTCAAATGTTCGGCTCGCGGTGTGATATGCAGCGCCGTATGATCCGGATGACACCTGCGCGGCGCAGCAAAATGACAGGGAGGGTTTTCTATGAAATCTATCGGTATGAGGATACTGGTAAGCTGTATCCTTACAGTTGCAATTTCGCTGTTCACGCTTGGCGGATTTGCCTGCATCATGATCTACAACAGTACCGTAAATCTGGTATACAGCAGCATGACCGCTTCGGCGCAGGTCGCGGCGGATCGCGTATACTGGGAGGTGCGTTCCTATGCCAACATTGCAAGGGAGCTTGGCGCAATGCCCCGGATCTCAGACTCGTCGACCACCGACAGCGAACTCAGCGAAATAGTTCAGCAGACCATCGAGAATCACAAACTGCAGAGCTGCAACATCATCAAGTCTAACGGGGACTGCCTCGACGGCAACAACTATTCCGACCGCGAGTACTTCCAGAACGCGATGAAAGGAAATGTCACCGTAACCACTCCTACCGTTTCCAGACTGACCGGCGAACTGATGATCATAATCGCGGCTCCTATCTGGAAAAACGGCATTTCCGGCGGCGAAACAGCGGGCTGCGTTATCATCGTTCCTGATTCCGAATTTCTCAACGACATCGTGAGAAGTATAAAGCTCAGCGAAAACTGCGGAGCCTACATAATCGACAAGGACGGCAACACCATCGCCGACCCCGACAGCGATCTTGTAAAGCGCGGCGAGAACATCGAACAGCTCGCGGCTGCGGACACCTCCGGTCAGGCCGGATACAAGACGCTTGTAAAGGCGCACGAGAGCATGCGTGCAGGCGAATCCGGCATTGCGCGGTACACGCTGAACGGCGTAAGCAAGTTCCTTTCCTATGCCCCGATCCCGGATTTAAACGGCTGGTCGCTTGCAGTTTACGCTCCCACCGGCGACTTTATGGACTCTACATCCCGCGCTATTGTGATGACCGTGATCCTTCTTATTGCTGCATGCGTCGTTTCAGCGTTCATCTCAGTTTGCCTCGGCAAGAAGATAGGTTCCTCCGTAAAAGTATGCACCGAGCGTATCGAGAAGCTCGCCGTGGGAGACCTCACAAGCCCGGTTCCCGAGGTTCATTCCAAGGACGAGACCGGACGTCTCTCCGAGGCGACAAAGACGGTCGTCAGCAACCTCAACAACATTATCAGCGATATCGGGCGCATTCTCGAGTCAATGTCCACCGGCAACCTGAACGTACATACTGCTGAGAATGAAAAGTTCTATGTCGGCGACTGCCAGAAGCTGCTCCATTATGTCCGCGACATCAACCACAAGCTCAGCGCAACCATGTCCGAGATAAGCACCGCCGCCGACCAGGTTGCGGCAGGCTCCGAACAGGTTTCCTCAGGCGCGCAGGCGCTGTCACAGGGCGCTACCGAACAGGCTTCCTCCGTTGAGGAGCTGGCTGCGACCATCAACGTGGTATCCGAAATGATACACGAAAATTCCAAGGACGCAGAAGATGCAAGCAAATGCACAAAGGAAGCCGCCGAGAAGCTCGGCGACACCTCTGCGAAGATGGAGAACCTCATCAGCGCAATGGAGGAGATCAAGAATTCCTCCGCAGAGACCAAGAACATTATCAAGACCATCGAGGACATCGCGTTCCAGACGAATATACTCGCGCTGAACGCGGCGATAGAAGCCGCGCGTGCGGGTGAAGCCGGAAAGGGCTTCGCGGTCGTGGCTGACGAGGTGCGCAACCTTGCCGCCAAGTCCGGCGAGGCTGCACAGAACACCACGAACATGATCGAAGGCACCGTTTCCGCAATTGAGAACGGCAGCGCCATCGTGAACGAAGCTGCCGCGATGATGACGGCGGTTGTAGAATCCTCTGCAAAGGTCGAGGAGATCAACAACAAGATCTCCGATTCCACAAAGGAGGCTGCGGATTCCATCAAGCAGATTTCTATAGGAATCGATCAGATCTCCAACGTAGTCCAGACGAACTCCGCGACTGCGGAGGAATCCGCAGCGGCTTCCGAGGAGCTTTCGGCGCAGGCTGCAACGATGAAGGGCCTTATAGGGAACTTCACGCTGCGTGATTCTGACGCCTCTGCCAACCTCTGATAGTTCAACAAATTAAGATCCCGCAGCCGTATGGCTGCGGGATTTTTTCATATTACGGTTATTTCCCAGAGTACCAGGGAACCGTCCATGCCGCTCATATCCACGGAGAAGTACTTTACGTTCCCATCGGCGTCGGTGAAGGAGATCCCATTGTTCGGGATATCTCCCAGGAACACCAGACCCGCTTCCAGCGGACGCTCCGGCGTAAGCTCGGGCTGCGAGTACAGCTCCTCGGCGGAGAACGTGAAGATCCCGTTCTCGTCGATGTCCTGCATTGCTATCGACAGCAGCCTGAAGTCGCTGACCGTGCTTTCTGCGGAGAATACCACCCTTACGGCTGATTCGCTGACCTCGGTTCCGTCGGTCTGACTGAACGTGTCGTGCTCACCAAGCTCCGGCACGTCCTCAAGGTACTGCGCCTTTACCGGAAGGCTCTCAGCCGTTCCGGTTCCGGGAAGCTCCCCGGTCGGCATGGTTTCCGGAGGCTCCGCGGTATTTACAGGCTCGGTGCTCGGCGGTTCGGCGGTGGCTTCCGCCTGTGCGGAGCTTTCCGGCGTGGACTCCTTCGGCGCAGTTACGGACTGCTCGGACTGGCTGGTTTGGCTGATTTGGCTGATTTGGCTGATTTGGCTGGTTTGGCTGATTTGGCTGGTTTGGCTGGTTTGGCTGGTTTGGCTGGACTGGCTCGGCTGGCTCCCTGGCGATGTGACGTTCCCGGTGCAGCCTGTCATCAGAAGCAGCGCAGATAGTATCGCGATTCTCTTTTTCATATATCACCCTCCTTTGGTCTTTCTATTATACCCGCTTTTCCTGAAAAAGTCAATCCTTATTTCAGAGCGTCAGAATTTCTGAATTTTTCACATTTAGGTGTTGACATAACCACTAAAAAAGTGTAAAATGAATATGTATGCGTTAATTGTATTCCGGGAAGGCTCCCGGGCTTGAAAGGATAGATAAAATGGCATTCTTCGATTATTCACCGGAACTGGTGGAAGCAGGAAAAAAGGCAATGGAGCTGTGCGCTCCGCAGTTTGCCGAGTTCGACCGCATGGCGGAATACAACGGCGAGCGCGTTTTAAAGGCGTTCATCGACAACAGGATAAGCGATATCCACATGAAGGGGACTAACGGCTACGGCTACGGCGACGACGGCAGGGACAAGCTGGACGCGGTCTTCGCGCAGATACTCGGCGCCGAGGACGCCCTGGTGCGCCACAATTTCGTGAACGGCACCCACGCGATAACCACCGCGCTGTTCGGTATCCTCCGCCCCGGGGACGAGCTGCTTTCCGTCACCGGCGACCCCTACGACACCATGCAGGGCGTAATTTCCGGCGATGGGATAGGTTCACTGAAGGATTTCGGCGTGAAGTTCGGCAAGGTCGACCTCCTGCCGGACGGCACCCCGGACTACGACGGCATAAAGAGCCGCGCGGGAACCTGCAGGATGGCTTATATCCAGCGCTCCAGGGGATATTCCCTGCGCCCGTCGCTGAGCATTGAGGTCATCGCGAAGATATGCGAGGCAGTCCGCAGCGTTAATCCGGACTGCGTGATATTCACCGACAACTGCTACGGTGAGCTGGTCGAGGAAAAGGAGCCGGTTTCAGTCGGCGCCGACCTCATCGCGGGCAGTCTTATCAAGAATCTCGGCGGCGGAATCGCGGAGACCGGCGGCTACATCGCGGGCAGGGCAGACCTCGTGGAGCTGTGCGCGTTCAGGCTGACCACTCCGGGCACTGGCAAGGAGGTCGGCGCGAGCCTGAATCAGCTCCGCGGAATGTACCTTGGAATATTCCACGCGCCGGAAGCGGTATGCGCGGCGCTCAAGACTGCGGCGTTTGCGGCGGCTCTGGCGGAGCTTCTCGGCTTCGAGGCGTTCCCGAAGTACAGCGAGAAGCGCACCGACATCATCGAGGCGCTGAAGCTCGGCGGCGAGAAGCAGCTCATCGCGTTCTGCCAGGGAATTCAGGCAGGCTCCCCGGTGGACAGCTTCGCTTCCCCGGAGCCGTGGGACATGCCGGGCTACGACAGCCAGGTCATAATGGCGGCTGGAGCCTTTACGATGGGCGCTTCCATCGAGCTTTCAGCGGACGCTCCGCTGCGTGAGCCGTATGCTGTATGGCTCCAGGGCGGGCTTACGTTCCCGACGGGAAAGGCGGGTATAATGCACGCGGCGCAGTACATGCTGGACAAGGGTCTGGCGCACATCTGACAGCAGTAGGGTTCAACAGGTCGAAAGGACAGTAACATGATAAAGAGCATGACAGGCTTCGGCAGAGGTCATCAGGTACTTAACGGCAGGGATATCACCGTAGAGATACGCGCGGTGAATCACCGGTATTACGAGTTCAGCTCGCGGCTCCCGCGAAGCCTGGGCTACATCGAGGAGAAGCTCAAGAGCCTGCTCCAGGGCAGGATAAACCGCGGCAAGGTGGAGATATCCGTGCTGGTGAACAACGTTGAGGCCGCGGACGAGAAGATAACTATAAATAAGGAAATAGTAAAGGAATACGTTGACGCGCTGCGCTCCGTTAAGGAGGAGTATTCGCTGAACGACGGCCTTTCGCTGTCGGATATCCTGCGTATCCCGGACGCGTTCACCGTAGTAAAGACCGAGACGGACGAGGAGCAGCTCTGGGCTGACGTGAAGTCGGTGGCGGAGGAGGCTCTGGAGCACTTCATCGCGATGCGTGAAGCCGAGGGAGAGCGCATGAAGCGGGACGTAATGTCGCGCCTGGATAAAATCGAGGAGTGGGTCGGCGTAGTAGAAACGCGCTCCCCGCAGGTGGTGGAGGACTACCGCAAGCGGCTCTACGACAAGATGTGCGAGGTGCTGAGCTCCACGAACATCGACGAAAACCGCATACTCATGGAAGCGGGGATATTCTCCGAAAAGACCGCCGTGGACGAGGAAACGGTACGCCTGCGCAGCCACATCGCGCAGTTCCGCACAATGCTGGAATCCGGCGAGCCTGTGGGCAGGAAGCTTGACTTCCTGGTGCAGGAGATGAACCGCGAGACCAACACCATAGGCTCCAAGGTGCAGGACATCGAGGTAACGCGCATAGTCGTCGACCAGAAGAGCGAGATAGAAAAGATACGCGAGCAGATTCAGAACATCGAATGATACAGACCCCGGGAGGCTCGGCTTCCCGGGGTTTTCCGTACTATTCAGCGGGTGCGGCGCAAACTTGACAAAAACAGCGCGTTGAGCTATAATAGATTCATATTATAAAAAATGCCGCGTTCTACGGTTGTATCATACGGCTGTATCAAAGGATACGCAATGGGAAAGGAATAAAAAATGCCAGTAAAAATAGCCGACGGACTGCCCGCGCAGTCGATACTTGAAAACGAGCATATATTCATCATGACGGAGCACCGCGCGCTCCACCAGGACATACGTCCGCTGAAGATAGGCATACTGAACCTCATGCCGACCAAGGTCGCGACTGAAACGCAGATACTCCGCAGCCTGTCTAATACTCCGCTGCAAATCGAGGTGACTCTCGTGCAGACCTCAACCTACACCAGCAAGAACACCTCACATGAGCATCTGCTGAACTTCTACAAGACCTTCGACGAGATAAAGGACATGAACTTTGACGGGTTCATAATCACCGGCGCTCCGGTGGAGCACCTTCCGTTTGAGGAGGTCGACTACTGGGAGGAGATGTGCAAAATAATGGACTGGACGAAAACACACGTGCATTCCACGTTCCACATCTGCTGGGCGGCTCAGGCGGCGCTGTACTACCACTACGGCATTCCGAAGTACCCGCTCCCGGAGAAGCTCTCCGGCGTGTTCAGGCACACTCTGCTCACACCGAAATCAAGACTGTTCCGAGGGTTCGACAGCGAGTTCTGGGCGCCGCATTCACGCCATACCGAGGTTCGCCGCGAGGACATCGAGAAGGTGCCGCAGCTCAAGGTGATGGCGGTCTCCGACGAGGCGGGCGTGTATGCCGTTTGCAGCGAGGACAGCCGCCAGTTCTTCATAACAGGGCATTCCGAGTACGACGCGGACACCCTGGCTCTGGAGTACAAGCGCGACCTTGAAAAGGGTCTGAACCCGAAGATCCCCGCTCACTACTTCCCGGACGACGACCCCGCGAAGCAGCCTGTGCTCAAGTGGAGGGCGCATTCCACGCTCATCTACACCAACTGGCTGAACTACTTCGTTTACCAGACCACTCCGTTTGATATTTCTGAAAAAATATAACAAATATTGTTGCATTTGTCGTATAATTATGTTATAATTCTATTACGGCACACGCCGAAAAATCAAATGAAACGAGGTACACGCTATGTTTGATATCTACGCAGCCCTGAGCGGCGGCATGATCGCTAATCTCCTGCTTACTATACTGGGACTTGTTATTTCAGTTGCGGCGGGGATCCTGCTTTACTGGAAGGTTTTCGGCCCGAAGGCGAAGGATCCGTCCGCGGGCAAATTCATGCAGTACGCGAACGGTCAGCGCTTCCTGCCGCTTTGCATCGTGAAGATAACCTACTACTCCCTGGCGGCGTTCCTTGTGTTTATAGGCATTGCGAAGTGCATCACCACCATCGACGGATTCGGCGCTATATTCAAGTACGTCATCGTTGGAAACGTCGTTCTGCGCATTCTGTTTGAGACCGTTCTCGCGGTGAGAAAGAACGCAGGGATCGATACCGACAACAACACCGCAGACGAGCCGAAGGACAGCCAGTCCGCATTTGAGCCGAAGCTGCCGACTATTCCTTATCAGCAGCCCCAGCAGACTCAGCACCCACAGTATCAGCCGAATGCCCAGGCAGCGCAGCCTGTTCAGCCTGTTCAGCCGGTTCCGGTTCAGCCTGTGAACGCGGTTCCGACTCCTGTTGAGCCTGTGCCTGCTCCCACGCCGATTCCCGAGCCTGTGCCTGCTCCTATGCCGGTTCCCGAGCCTGTGCCTGCTCCTATGCCTGTTCCCGAGCCTGTGCCTGCTCCTATGCCGATTCCCGAGCCTGTGCCTGCTCCTATGCCGATTTCCGAGCCTGTGCTCGCTCCCGCGCCGATTCCCGAGCCTGTGCCCGCTCCCGCGCCGATTCCCGAGCCTGTGCCCGCTCCCGCGCCGATTCCCGCACCTGCGCCCCAGCCCGTTCCCGCTCAGCCGAAAGCGAACTCCGCTTCTGCGTTCTGTACATACTGCGGAAACGCAGTGAAGCCCGGCGCGAAGTTCTGCCCGTTCTGCGGGAAGCCTCTAGTTTAAATGAATCACGGCGGTTCCGATGAGCCGCCGTTTTTATTTCCGGTTCGCTTGACAAGCCGGGTCGGAGGGGGTATAATAGAAACATCAATTCACTGAGAGGAAATTATGACCGAGATAACAGTAACCAAAAACGACGCCGGGCAGCGCGCCGACAGATTCCTCACCAAAGCCTACCCGAACCTGTCGCTGCCGCTTATCTGCAAGCTGATGCGCAAGAAGCGGATAAAGCTCAACGGAGCCAGAACCGAACCGAACGTGAAGCTCAGCGAGGGGGACGTGTTCCGTTTTTACCTGAGCGACGAGCTGCTTGACACCGGAGGCAGGGAAAAGACTGCGGATTTCCGGGAGGTCCCGCCGGAGATAGACGTGATATACGAGGACGAAAATATACTTCTTTGCGACAAGCCGGTCGGAATGGTGGTACACGAGGACAACGACAACACCTCCGACACGCTGATAAACCGCATAAAATGCTGCCTCTGGAAGCAGGGGGAGTACGACCCGGAGAGCGAGCAGAGCTTTGTTCCGGCGCTGTGCAACCGTATCGACCGCAACACCGGCGGGATAGTCATAGCCGCGAAGAACGCGGAATCGCTGCGGGTGCTCAACCAGAAAATACGCGACAGGGAGCTTGTCAAGCTGTACCTCTGCGTTGTGCAGGGGGAGCTTCCGAAGCGCGCCGACACGCTGACCGCCTACCTCGAGAAGCTGTCCGACGAGAACCGCGTGATCGTCTCCGACCGCAAGACCCCGCAGAACCGCACGATACTCACGAAGTACCGCGTGCTCGAGACCCGGGGCGGGAATTCGCTGCTGGAGGTCGACCTGCTGACCGGGCGGACTCACCAGATACGCGCGCATTTCGCGCATGTGGGGCATCCGCTCCTCGGCGACGGGAAGTACGGAAGCAACAAGCTCAACAAGGCGCTCGGCTACGACGTGCAGGCGCTGTACTCCTACAAGCTGCGGTTCGAGTTCACCACTCCGGCGGGCTGCCTGGAGTACCTGAACCACCGGGAATTCTCCGTTGCGGATATGAACTCGATCTGGTTCGTGAAGAAGTTCCACGGCTCCGATTGACCGTTTTTGCGGGTGATTCGGTCTGCTGTTTCGGCGAAATGCACAAAAAAACTTGGCATTTTTTTAAGAAAGTCTGCAATTTATTTTCCTCAAACATCTTGATAAAATTACAGATTTTTAGTATAATAAATATGTAATGATATACCCGTCTGGGTGTGTCTGCTGCTTCGCCAGTCGGAGCAAATAATTATTTCTCAGGAGGAATATTCCAATGGCAGATGTTAAAGTTGCAATTAACGGCTTTGGCCGTATCGGACGCCTCGCATTCAGACAGATGTTCGGCGCTAAGGGCTACGATGTAGTAGCTATCAACGACCTGACCAAGCCCTCTATGCTTGCTCAGCTCCTCAAGTACGATACCGCTCAGGGCGGCTACTGCGGCAAGATCGGTGAGAATCTTCACACCGTTACCGCTGATGATGAGAAGGGTACTATCACTGTTGACGGCAAGACCCTGACCATCTACGCTGAGAAGGACGCTAAGGATCTTCCTTGGGGCAAGATCGGCGTTGACGTTGTTCTCGAGTGCACAGGTTTCTACTGCTCCAAGGACAAGTCCCAGGCTCACATCGACGCAGGCGCTAAGAAGGTAGTTATCTCTGCTCCGGCAGGCAACGATCTCAAGACCATCGTTTTCTCCGTTAACGAGAAGACCCTGTCCGCTGACGACAAGATCATTTCCGCTGCTTCCTGCACCACTAACTGCCTCGCTCCTATGGCTAAGGCACTGAACGATTATGCTCCTATCCAGTCCGGTATCATGAGCACGATCCACGCTTACACCGGCGACCAGATGATCCTCGATGGTCCTCACAGAAAGGGCGACCTGAGAAGAGCAAGAGCTGGCGCAGCTAACATCGTTCCGAACTCCACCGGTGCTGCTAAGGCAATCGGTCTGGTTATCCCCGAGCTCAACGGCAAGCTCATCGGTTCTGCACAGCGTGTTCCTGTTCCCACAGGTTCCACCACTATCCTTACCGCTGTTGTTAAGGGCGCAGACGTTACCAAGGAAGGCATCAACGCTGCTATGAAGGCTGCTGCTTCCGAGTCCTTCGGCTACAACGAGGATCAGATCGTTTCTTCCGATGTTATCGGTATGAGATTCGGCTCCCTGTTCGACGCTACACAGACTATGGTAGCTAAGATCGCTGACGATCTCTATGAGGTTCAGGTTGTTTCTTGGTATGATAACGAGAACTCCTACACCTCTCAGATGGTTAGAACCATCAAGTACTTCGCAGAGCTCAAGTAATTTCTGCTCTTTAAGTGCATAGAAGCTCCCCTCGGGTGACCGGGGGGACTTTTTTTGTGGTGGATTATGGGGAGTGGGGTGGCGATAAACTATAATTTAGCTGTGTAGTGTGCTTCCGAAACAGTCCACCGGACTGTTTCGGAGGACAGGCTCAACAAAGACAATGTGTTGCTGTGGGGGAAAACTCTTGTTTTCCCCCACACCCCTTTAGCGCTTTTTACGTTTAACTGCGCGCCGGCGCGCAGAGTAGCCGCACTCCGTGCGGAGTATTCGCGCTGGCGCGCGAAGTGTGAGGGCTTTGCCCTCACGCTCCCACTTCCTTTTGTAAGCAAAAGGAAGCGAAAACCAATTGCTGACACAGTAGTTTCCATGTAGCGCTAAATTATAGTTTAACAAAAAACGGGCAGGCTTAGCGCCTGCCCGTAATTTATCTCGCGATACGAATTACCTTATTCCTACGACCGCCTTCAGCACTGCCGCCGCGTCCAGCGCGTTGACTTCTCCGTCGCCGTTAAAGTCGCACATAGCCGCGTTCGCGGACTTCGCCATGCCTACCGCCTCCTTGAGTACTGCGGAGGCGTCGAGGGCGCTGAGTACGCCGTCGTTATCGGCGTCGCCGGGAACGTCGCTGAATTCGCAAACCATAACAACGTACTCGCCAGCCGCGTCAGCGCCGGGGATCACCGCAGTGGCGTCCGCGCCTACCTTTACGCAGCGCTGGAATTCCAGAACGCCGCCGTTCAGCTTGTATACGTTCGCGAACTGACCCGCGAATCCCTTGCGGAACGCGAGCTTCAGCTCTGCCGGAACCTTTGTGCCGCCGACCTTGAGGTCAACTCCGAACACGCCGCGAAGAGCGCTGGAGTCAGCGTTGCCCGGGAAAGCCGCAAACTCAGCCGCAGAAACTGTGCCGATCTTGTCGCCGCGTACTACCCAGCTCTTAACGCTGTCGTATACGAACTCAACAGTGAGCTTTCTGTCCTTTATCGCGCTGATAACCGCTTCGGGCAGGGTGGTCTTGCCGTTCAGCGAGATCTTCGCGGAGCTGTTTCCCGGAAGCTTGCTCAGATGATTACCGATGTCGTTCCAGCTCATCGGCTTGCCGTCCATCGTCGGAGTGCTCTCCGCCGTCTTGTCAGAGTTAGTGGAAGGTCTGTGGCTTCCGCCAGTAGAACCTCCAGTAGAACCGCCTGTAGAACCGCCTGTAGAGCCGCCTGTAGAACCTCCAGTAGAACCTCCAGTGGAACCGCCTGTAGAACCTCCAGTAGAACCGCCCGTAGAACCTCCGGTAGAACCGCCTGTAGAATCTCCGGACTTCTTCTCGAACTTCGCCGTGATGGTCCAGTCAGCGAGCTGATCCATTGTTATAACACAGGTGCCGTCAGAACCGACCTTCAGCTCAGAGCCGTCCTGCGCCGCAGATACGAACTTGTACCCGTCGTCCGGAACAAACTTGAGCGTCACCGTGTCGTTTGTCGCCAGTGTGTAGACGCTGGTGCCGTCTTCCAGGGTGTTAACGCCCCTGCCGCCGTCCAAAGTTCCGGTGAACTCCACCTTGCCGTGCTCCGGCTTGGGGATCCTGAGGGTTGCAACGTCGGTGTATGTGAACACGAACTTGTTTTCTGCTCCGCTGATCGTGGTAATCTTGTAGTTCCAGCCATTATCGTCCGCCGTGTACGGCTCTATAGGCGTGCCGTTGAAGTCAGCGCCGACAAGGAGCTTCCCTTCGTCGAACGGAACGGTTATCGTGTACTCCACGCCGAGGTAGCCCATACCGGATGGGTCTCTGTCGCCCTTTATTATGGGCTGAGGACCGTTGATCGAAATTGCGTTGAACTTGCACAGCTCGCGCACCGGAGCGGTTATCACAGTGTCTCCCTCAACAAAGAGGTAGTCCAGCTTATAGAGATTGATCCCTTGTTCTGAGCTGCAGCGCGGCTCTTTTCCGCAGATGTCGCTTATGCCGTAATCCTCGGCGGAGATCGTTATTTCTATTGATCTGCCGTTCAGGAATCTGGTCGGGAATTCATTTATTGCGCTGTCAAGGCTCCATGCCTTGTCGCTCACGTCTTCATAGGCGATAACGCTGTTGATCTTTCCCGCCTTCACTGCGCTGATAAGCTCGTCCGAGATACTCAGAGTGCTGTACTGCTTCTCGTCTGACTCGGAATACCAGATATACACGCCCTTGTCGCTTTCCGGAATGTTAGTATAGAGCGCGTCAATAGAGGGGCCTATCGGTTCGCAGTCCGTATCTGAATCCCCGTAGAATACGCTTGTCAGCTCGCAGTTTTTCGGCAGGAGGGACAGCTTGAACTCACTATACTCCGGGATCAGGTAGTATAACTTGGAATCCTTAATATACGGGATCTCTTCGTTGTTTACTTTAAGGGATATATCAACGTGTTTCAGCAGGTCGTCCGCGTCGTTATTGCTCGGGTTGACTATTTCGAGCTTGTTGGTCTTTAACGATTCGCCGATAATTAAGTGAAGCCTCTTTGTCTCCCCGGTGCCGAATGCGTACTCTGTGTCAGAGAAGTCAATGTAAACGTTTGTATTCGATAACAGTTCCTTGTTCGGTACGGTGACGTTAAGGTACCAGATATTGTCAAGCCCGATATATAAACCGATTTTGTAACCTTTTGATTTCAGCGAATCGGCGTCAACGAGGATCCATTCATATTCGTTGATGTTTGTGCTCATCAGGTCTGAGAGCTTTATCGAATAGGTCTTGCCGCCGAGGGTCTTGTAACTGCCGCTGTCGGTGTCGGACATCGCTTCCTCGTAAATATACTGACCGTAGTCCGCCGTCCAGAAGGCATTTGTGACGAGTTCCATGCGCGCGGATTCGTCCGCGGGGCTTAACGTGTTGGTTATATTTAGGTAGATTTCGCCGATTCTGATTTCGTTGCCGTCGTCGAATATAACGTTGCTGGCATAAGCGATATCCGCGATATAGTTCCCATATCCGGAAATGGAAGTGAAATACGAGCCGGGGATATTAATGTTAACGTCCCTGCTTATATTGTAGGTATTGCAGTTTACTACGTTCTTTCCCTTCCATTCGTCGCCGGCGTAGAAACAGCAGTCCTGAAGCCTGAGGTTGTTATTCGCTTCAATGGCGTATTCGTAGCTTTCAACGGATTCCGGGTCGGTTTTGAGGTTGAGGTTCTCGACTGTAACGTCTAATCCGGAGGATATTCCCGCACTGCCGAATGTCAGCGTGTGCCTGTCCTTGTTTTCGCTCACGCCCTTAAGGGTGATTGATCCATCGGAGTATATGCAGTTGACCTTGGATTCAAGCAGGACGTCGGCATGGAAAATCACGGTGCTGCCCGCCGGGAGCTTTATTGCGTAATTATCGGTGGTATAGAGATTGAAATCGTTCAGTATCTCGAGGGTATTAGCCTGGATATCGCCCTCGGCCTTTCCGTACCACTTCCAGTCCCTGGCGGTAATAGTCCAGTCGACATCGCTAGGACTAAACTGTTTTCTTACGCCGCTCTCATCGTAATAATTCCAGTAGTTCGCCGTAGGGGTGAAATCCATGCCGTCTGAGTTTGACGCCGCCGGCGCTGAGGCCACTGCGTAAGCAGCGCCGGGTTCCTCCGCCAGAGCCGGAACCGACATCAGCGGCACCATCGCCAGAAGCGCCGCGGCTCCCAGGAGCATTCCGCTCAGCCTGCCGCATTTGAATAATTTATGCTTCATTGTTTCCTCCTTGTGTGAGCCGGGCTTTTTGGCCTACGCCGCGCCCGCTACTATATTTATATCAATTATACAACAATTACATTTTGCCGTCAAGTAAATCTTCCTGATTGTTGCAAAAAACTTCCTGATTGTACCGCTCCGCCCACGAAGCTCCCGCAAAGGGAAATACCGCCGGGGCGGTGATGTTTCTGGGGCTGATATTCTCCGCCTGAGAACCTCCGCAGGCTACCACAGCGGCGCGTTGTAGTCCTTCCCGGAGCTTTTCGGCGCTCCGTACATCTCGCGCAGTTCCCCGAGGATATCCTCGTTCAGAGCCGCGCTCCTGTCGTCGTCCCACAGCGGCGCGTTGTAGTCGCGCTTTGGCGGGGCGGGCTTCTGGGAAATCTCCCCGACCGCCCTGTACAGCGCCGAGCGCAGGTACGCTTTCAGGTTCCGTATACCGCTCTTGCCGGATATGTAGTCCGCAACGTGGCTCACCGCGCTGTAATCTATCCTGGAAAATACAGAAGAAATTTCCTCTGCTGATAAAGTCCGTCCGTCAGTCGTAAGCGTGAAGGTTCCCGCCATGCCCTCCGCCGTGACCTCTGCGGCAAGGTCGGCGAATCCGCTTCCGTACTTCCTGGAAAGCCCCGCGTGGTTTATCCTGGAGCGTGCCGCTTCCAGCTGCGCGCTGTCGGGTTTGATGTTCTCAGGTTTATTTTCTTTTGTTTTATTGTCTTTGGTTTTCTGTGAGGATTCCGCACTGCCTGCCGCCGTGATTCCTGCCTGCCAGCTGTCGGATTTCCTTACTTCCTGCGGGGAGGTTTCACTGCGCACTGCCGGAGCGTTTTCTTCCGGGGACGGCTCGCAGACGCCGATTATTCCCTCCAGGAGCTGGGGGTCGTCCACGATGTAAAAGAACCGCCGCGCCGGGAGACCCTTCGCCGCGCACCGGATAAGTCCCGCGCTGACCAGCCGCTTCACGCACCGGGACTGCTGGCACTTCGTCAGCGACGTGGATTCCTCCATGTCGTCCACCGTGGAATAAAACCACCCGTCGGAGAGCTTTCCGTGCTGTTCGTACCAGGCGTGCTTCGCCAGCAGAGCCGCGTATATCACCGCCTCCGACAGCCCCAGCGCATGCGCCAGCCGGCGGTTCACCGATATCGTGTTGTCGTGGTTGAGAAGCTCAAATACTGTTTTCATGGCGTTTCCTCCTTTGTTTTACCTCCATTGTAGAGCCTCCCGGACTGCAATTTACTGCACAGTCATTTATCAATTTCTTCCCGGATATCACAAACCGCTTGACAAATCCCGCAGTTAGTGGTACAATATCAAGGTAGTTATAACTAACCGATGCTTGTGTACGTTAGTTAGTTATAACTACCTCACGGATATACTACACACGGCGAAAACATGCAGGTGCTGAGCCTGCCCGTAATTTGAATCCGCCGCCGGAGGCGGCACCGAAATTCCGAATTAATTAGAAAGAAGGCATGAATGCAGACCCAGATAATCTACGGCATACTTATCCCCTTCATCGGCACCACGGCCGGAGCCGCCTGCGTATTCTTCCTGCGCAGACAGCCGCACTTCCTGGTTCAGCGGAGCCTCACCGGATTCGCGGCGGGGGTCATGACGGCGGCCTCCGTATGGAGCCTGCTCATTCCCGCGATAGAGCAGTCCGAGGGGCTGGGGCGGCTCGGATTTGTTCCAGCGGCGGCGGGATTCCTGCTCGGAATACTGTTCCTGCTGTTCCTCGACCGCGTTATCCCGCACCAGCACATGAACTCCGACGCCCCGGAGGGCAGCCGCAGCTCCCTCAGCAAAAACACCATGCTCCTCCTCGCCGTGACCCTCCACAATATCCCCGAGGGAATGGCGGTCGGAGTGGTCTACGCCGGGCTTGCCAGCGGCGGAGCCAGCATCGCCGCCGCCTCCGCGCTGGCGCTCTCCCTCGGCATTGCTATCCAGAACTTCCCCGAGGGCGCTATAATCTCCCTGCCGCTGCGCTCCTCCGGAATGGGGAAGGGCAGGGCGTTCCTGCTGGGAACCCTCTCCGGCGCCGTGGAACCCCTCGCCGCCGTCCTGACCGTGCTGCTTTCCGGGCTGGTAGTCCCGGTGCTGCCGTACCTGCTGAGCTTCGCCGCCGGTGCCATGGTCTACGTCGTCGTTGAGGAGCTTATCCCCGAAATGTCCGGCGAGCCGCACTCCAACGTCGGCACAATCGCCTTCGCCGCCGGGTTCGTCGTCATGATGAGCCTCGACACCGCCCTCGGCTGACCTGACTCTATTGGCAGCACGCCATTATCACGCTATAATATTAGTGATGGCTAACCAGGAGGAACTCACCCATGAACTAGAATTTAGCGCTACATGGAAACTACTGCGTCAGCAATTGGTTTTCGCTTCCTTTTG
>OGDF01003834.1_pt1 | contig 17837 bp, 5 predicted proteins | sample 1570141 | NCBI WGS metagenome assembly OGDF01 (sample SAMEA4370581, study PRJEB24528) | human gut metagenome | reverse complement strand
GATGCCCTCATTGGTGATGTCCGCCGTGTTTCCGGTAAAGGTAGCACCGGAAATGATACCATCTTTCGCGGTGTGGACGCGGAGGGCTTCTCTTGCCTTGTAGCTGCCAGCTGAGATGTCTCCGCGGCTGGTGAGCGTGAGGTCTTCGGCTTCGATGGAAGTCTCACCCGATGACGCTTTGCCAAAGAGAGTGATGTCGGCATCACCCGTGGCATGTGCCGTGATGACCCCCGGCGTTTCGCTGCCGTTTTTGGCTTTTGTGCCGGTCACTTTCATGCCGAGGGACGCCCCATCGCTTGCGCCTTTGATATTCTTGGCGTTTGTGATGGTAATATTCTTCCCTTCGACGTTCGTATCGTGTCCGTCTTCGGCGAGGAGGCTGTTTTCGCCCACATCGAGATGGACGTCGCCGTCGGAGGCGTAGACGGTGTTGATGACGAGGTCGCCGTCGCTCTTCTTGAGGGAAACGCCGTTTTTCGCTCTCGCAGTGAGGACGCCCTTCCCTGCCAGCTTCGCCTCTTGAATCGCTCCTTCGCCGGATTCAAGAACGATCTGCTTATCCGATGTCAACGTGACGCCGGCGACATTGCCTGCCGCTTTGAGGCGGATTTCATCGCCCGCCTTGAAAGTGCTGTCCTCCGCTATGCTGCCTTCGGTAACGAGATAAATCGCGCCTTTGTCTGGGGTCGCTTGGAGCTTGCCTTTCGCTTCCGCATCAATCGCGCGGATGGAAGACACCTTGACGGTATTTCCATTTACTACGGTGAAATCCCCGCGCTCTGCAGCGGAGAGAGCCAGAAGCTGCTCACGGGTAAGCCTCGTCATGTCAGAGAGATCGATGGTCATGCCATCCTTCTTCTGTCCGATACTCCCCTGCGCCTCGCCCGCAGTCAGGGTGACAGCCTTGCCGGAGACATGCGGTGTGCCTTTCAGCGTGGTATTCGTATCTGTGATGCCTTCCTTGATGCTGCCCGGTGCGAAGGTGATAAGGAGATCCTTCGCCGACTTCGCAGAACCGACAAGGGCTTCTGCTTTTTCATCTTTCGTGAGGAATTTATCTTCCGAGAGATCGTCTTTGCTCAGTGCGGCGTTCCCGTAGATGCTCTCTCTCGAGCGCTGGATGCCATCGGTGTAGTCCTTCACTTCTTCGGCGGTCCAGCTGCCGACGCCTTCTGCAAGGAGCTTCTCATAGCGCGCCTGCTGTTCTTTGATGTAGGTCTTCACATCCTGTCCATCTGCCTCAAGCTGCCGGCGGGTCACATCATCGAGACTGTACTTGCCGTCTGCATCGATGTGCGTCCTCAAGGACTGGAACTCATTATACTTGCCTTCGACTTTGGCGATGAGGTGACTCTTCTGTTTGTTGATGGTCGCCTCACTGCCTTCGAGGACCGCCGCATTCGCCCAGCCGAGGAGCTTCGCCGCAGCATCCTCGTCATTGAGATCGGTGTAGTTGTTGTCGATGAAGGAACCATTCGTCTTCAGGCTGACATCGCCTTCCTTGGAAATGACACTGTCAAGGTACAGGTCGCCGCTGGTATTTTCGATAGAAATATGTCCTTCCGCGCTGACTTTGAGCCCATAGTCTTTGCCCTCGCTCTGACCTGCTTCGATGAGGAAGCTGCCATTTGCGCCCTGGATAGCGCCACCGGAAACGAGCTCGACGCGACCCGCGTGGACTTTCGTCCCGGCCTGCTGCGAGATGTCGCCCTCGGCCTGGATCGCAGCCGCACCTGCGGTGATGCTGCCCGCGGTGACGCCATGGTTCACGACCTTGACGCCGAAGTCTTTCGCCGCGCTGCCGCTGACGGTCATAGCATTCGTCTTGATGGCCGCATCCCGCGTGCCAGCGCTGCCCGTCGTCGCCGTCATAGTGAGCGTATTCGTATCGATGTAACCGCGTGCGCCCTGCTGGATACCGCCCGCCGAAAGCGTCGCTTCACCAAGGCCATTGGAAATCGTCCCATTCACGATGACGTTTCCCGTGCCGCCATTGACATTGAGCTTGCCACCAGTTTCATCGCCGATGAAACGGATACCGATATCATAGTCCGCCTTCTGCGAGTACTGATGAATGGTCGTATCGTATTTCTTTTCCACCAGCTTGTAGTCAAATTTCTTCGCCAGCCCCACCGTGTACCAGAGGCGTTTCGCCTTCTGCGTGAAGATCGACTCGGTTTTGTTGTTGATGGTCTTCGTCGATTCCTTGTATGCATCGCCTGTTGATCCGCCATTGAGGTCATTCGTCGTCGTGATGATGGCACCGCCATTCAGTGTGCGGGTATCCCCCTGCTTGTAATCCGTGATGGTGCCGCCCTGGTCCAGCACTTCCTGCCCGGTTGGTGTCTTGTTCTCGATGCCCCACCAGTCGACTTTGGTCTTGTGCAGTTCATAAGTCGTGGTATAGCTCCTATCCGTCCCGGTCTGGAGTGTGTAGTAGGAGCCTGCAACAGGCGTATAGGTACCATCCGTCCCTGCGGCCAGTACCGTATCCTGTGCATTGCCGGAAGGCGCACCATTCTGATAGTTCTGCACGCTCATATGGATCTTGCCGCCATCCCGGGTATAGGTGGTTTTTCGGGCAATCTTTCCATTTGTACGGTCGAGATCAGTGATTTCGATCCGCCCCTCGGTTCCTTCCCCTGTGGAGAGCGTCTTGAGCTTGATGTCCTTGCCGTTGTCGTTCTGGATGGAAATCTGTCCGTAGCCGTCAAGCGCTTCGATACGCGCTTTCGACTTGTCATTCGTCGTATTGATGATGGTCCCGACGATGGAGACTTTGCCGCCATGAACTTCGACATCACTGATAACGAAGCGGTCATTCGTCCTGTCATAGGACACGCTCTCGATTTCCTTCCCATCCTTGTCAGAGACGAGGATCTTCGCGCCGGATGGTACCATCGCTGCGTCCGTCACATCGACTTTCGCGCTGCCATTCATGTAGAAGAGCTTGTACTCCTTCGGGATGTTGATCGCGTGATCCGGGACGCCGCTCTGGATCTTGGAATTGATATTCACATAACGGGCAGAAATGAAGATGTTACCATTCGCAAGGATGCCGGTGCCAACATTGTGCAAGCTGCCGGTATCATCGAGCGGCGCGCCGCCGACGTGGAAAATGCTGTTCTTCTTGTCCGAGAGGGACTGGATGAAGTCGCCATTCTCCACCTTCATATCGACCGTGCCTGCGTAGATGGTGCCGTCATTGTAGACGTCTCCATTCTTGCTCTCCACCGTGACCGAGCCGCGCGGGTTGTAGATGTAGCCCGCAAGCGTCGTGGTCGAAGCTGCGTAGTGCGGCATATCGCCATCCTTGTAGTCCGATGGCTGGAAGGTATTCTTCACCGTGATGGAGGGCACCGCTGTATCCTGACGCGTCGTGACAGCAAAACCGACATTCCTGCTCTTGTCCTTATTTTCCTTTTCGATCGCTGCCTTCATATCTCCCTTGAGCTCGACGTCATTATAGAAAATCGTACCGCCCTGCCCGGAGCCATCGATGCCGCCGCGCCCGACGACCTGGATATCGCCGACCGTCAGCGTATTCGGAGACGCATTCGTGATGGAAACCGACGCATCGCCCCCCGCGTGGAGCGTACCGCTGCCAGAGACATTGTCCCCTTCAAAGAGGATGTCACCAAGCTGCGCCGTAACGTCATCGATCTTCATATTGTGCGTCATCTGCTGGTAGACATTTTTGTGAAGAAGATAGTACGATCCCTTTGTGCCTTCTGGAACCGGATTGCCATTGGCATCGACCGTGATGACAGACGCACCATCTTTCGTGAAGGTGCCATTCGCATCCGTGCCGCCATTCGTGTAGAATTTCTCCGTGGCAGAAATCTGGTTCGCAAGAAGCTCCTGATTCCCCGCGACCTGCTTCTGCCAGTCGATGGAAGCCTGTTTCTTCTGGTCGATCACTTTGCCTTTGGCATCGATGGCCGTACTATCATACTTCGTCACATCCGTATCGATCGTATCACTGTAGTTTCCATTGTACTTCGTGACCGCATCGCTGTACGCCTTCGCGCTGGCATCGGCTGCCTTCTGACTGTCAGTCGCTGCTTCCTCAGCCGCACGGTACTCAGACGCCGCGGTGTTGTACTTTTGGACAGCCGTCTCGTATGCTTTGTTGCATTCATTGTAATACTTGACACTCTCATCCAAAGGATTGTTCTGAATGTATGTCTCTACAGTTTGACTTCCCGCCTTCTGCTCGAGCGTCGCATACGCATTGTTCTTATTTCCTTCCGCTATATCTTTCTCACTGCCAGTCTGTTCCATAATGGTCTTCGCGGTATCGGCTTCTGTCTTTTTCGCATCTGCCTGCGACTGCAATCCGAGATAATTCGTATGCTCGGTGCCAAGCGCGGTGAGCTCCGTCTTTGCTGATCCAGCTTCTTCTGATCCGCCTTACAGCTGTCAGTGATCTTCTGTTCCTGGCCCTTTGCATTTTCAAGGACTTTCTTCGCATCCTCAAGCTCTGACGTATCCGACGAGGGGAGCTCGATGAATCGCTTATTTTCTTTGTCATCGGTCTCGAAATATCCCAGCCCCTGCGCAGCCATTTTTTCTTCAAGGAACTGAATCTCTGCCTCATACGCAGCTTTGGTGGAATCATCCGCGCCGAAGTCAGCGAGCTTCTCGCGAAGGGCGGCGAGGCGCTCGGAGAGCTCCTTCCCTACGATGGTAGTGCCGCCATAGGTATAGGAAATATCGCCATCACTCTTGACCGTCGTCTCCCAGCTGCCCTGATTGTCCTGTCCGCCGATTGTGATGGACTTGTTTCTATGAATGCCCGTCTCGGCCTTGCCGTCCATAGTGACATCTGCCGACGAGGAGATTTCCTTGCGGCCGATGGAGCTGCCGTCTGCCCCGAGCGCATTCGCCACTTTGTTCACCCAGTCCTTCACTTCGCCCGAACCGAGCGCCGTGAGGCTGCCCGCTTTCGCTTTCAGGTGGATATCGCGGTCGCTTCGCATATTCGCCGCCGCATCCACAGTAAGCGATGCACAGCTGTCGATCTTCGCGACAGGATCCTTCTTGATGGAAATCGGGATTGCCGTCGCATTCAAGATGTCGCTGTGCGCTCTGGCACGGATGGTGCCTGTCTCGCCCCGGCTGTCGCGTCCAGCCATGGCGGAAATATCGCCCTTCGCCGTTTCCGCGCTGCCAGCAAACGATGTGTTCGCCAGACCCGTGTAAGTGACCCGGTTCTCTGAACCGGCATAACCCGCCGCGCCGTAGACATCGACCAGCGTATCACTGACAAGCTCGGCATCATTTTTCGTGCCGACCGCGATGGATCCGCCTTTATACGCGCTGCTGTACGGGCTCTGGGTCGCCCCCGAGTAAGAAGCAGTCTTGTCCTTCTCTTTGGCCTTTTCTGTCTCGCCCGCCAGAAGCCGGCTGCCTTCTCTGACATGCGCCGTGGTCGTCGCGGCGACGCTATTTGTATTCTTCACATGCGCCGCGCCGACGGCTGCGCCCGTGGAGAGCGTGCTTCTGTCTTTGGAAATCACATGGCTCGCCGCATCGATCGCGATGGCATTCTTATCGTAGAGCGTCTTCCCCGCTGCCTTTTCTTCCACGGTGAGGTCAGACGCATTCGCCTTAATGGTGACCGCATCCAGATCGACCGTCGTCACATGCGTGATGGATGTCTCATTCACGACGCCATTCCCGCTCGCGAGCGCTGCACCGATGCTGCTGACGTTCTTCTTGCTGCTGCTATCCCGCCATGCCTTTTCGGTGACATTTTCTGCGAGAATGGCTGTCTCTTCCGCTGTCGTAATGGTGCTGCCATGCCCTACGCTGACGCCCGCGTCCGATTCAACCTTGACTTTCGTCTCGCCGCCCGTACCGCTGACACCACCCGCGCTGACAGAGTCCATTTCGACATTTTCTGTATCGTTATGCTCCGCCGCGATAGTGGCCTTCTTCGCCGTCATGCCAGAAGAGCTGCCGATGGAAACTTTCGTTTCCTGCGCCATATCGACCGAAGCAAGTCCGACCGCACCGGAAACGACGCCGCCCGCACCTGCGATGGCCTGCGCGTACGCATTGTAGTCCTTCGAGTCCACCGGTTTGTCCATGCGTGCTCGGATCGCGAGCGCTTCATCCGCCGAGAGCTTCGCCTTATCGCCGACACGGACCAACGCTTTGTCCTTCGACTGTGCTTCAGAAATTGTGATACCGACGCCTGCGATGCCAAGGCCGGCAGAAACCGCCCGCGCCTCCAGGGTAGGGGTATTCTTCGCTGTGATGGAAATGTTCTTCCCATGAATGGCGGTCTGATTTCCTACATCTGCCTTCGCTGCCACCGCCGAAGAAAGCGCCACGCCCGTACCGGTTCCGGCATAGGTACCAAGCGCCGCACCGACCGCCTTTGCGGAGAGCTTCGTATCTGCTTCCGCATCGATCTTCGCCTCTTCCTTCGCGTCGATGGACGCCCCATCACCCATACCAGCTTCAGAAGAACCATCGACATGTGCCGTGATGACCGCGCCATTCAGAGCTCCCGACAGCGCAACCGATGCGCCCGCGAGCTTCGCATCGAGGCCTCGTACATTGCTCGAGGTAATAGCCGTTTGTCCGCCGGACGTGATGGACGATCCCGTCCCCGCCAGCGCACGGACGATGTTCTTGTCCATCCAGGTCTCTTCCGTCCCCTGAGCGGAGATACCGCCGGAGAGGGACGCGCCGACGATGTCACTCTTCATCTGGTGGTCAGACGCCGCAGAAATCTTGACATCCCCCGCCGACTGGATAGAAGAATTCTCTCCCGTCTTCGCCTGCGTCAGGGTATCCGTGCGGACGACATTGACCGAGATGCCCGCCGCGCTGCCGCCTGCGCTGACATTCCCCATGATATTGGACACAGCAAGCTTGTCATCGGCTGCCACGCGAACGCTGCCCGCCGAGACCTTACTGCCTGCGCCGATCTGGGCGAGCGTACCCTTTTCGCCCATATCCGGCGTCTCGCTCTGGAATGTCGTTCCCAGTTTATTTTTCACATCCGTAAGCGCATTTGTATTTTTCTGGTACACGTCCATGGCATTGCCCGTCTGGGACTTGTTGATTTCGCCATTCACCCAGTCGTCCATGGAGCTTTCGCCGCCATCCTTACTGGTCTTGCCCGAGAGCATGGCGGCATCGCTGTCACTCATGATACTGCCGAAGCTGTACACCGAGACACTGCCCGCTACGCCGAATCCGCCCACAGCCGCCGCGATAGCATTCGTGGAAATGCCGTCCATATGGTCTGCTGCATCGATCACCAACGCGCCATCCGTGTGGAGCTTGTTATTCCGTCCGAGGAAGGCATTGGTCTGCGTGCGAATCGTACCGATATCTGCCGCCGCCCCCAGTGCTCCTGCACCGACCGCCGCGCCTGCGACCGCACTCGTCATCTTGTCGATATTGTGCTTCGCCTCGACCGTGACATCGCTGCCTTTTTTATCTGCCTGATTGAAGGAAACGTCATCTCCCGTGTACGCCTTGGTGACAGCGGAGAGATTCGTCACATTCACTGCGCCCGCAAGACCGGCATAGAGCCCGCCAGCGGCCTGCACCGTCACATTTGTGAGGCTTTCCTTATTCTCCGCGGAGATCTTCGTCTTCCCCGCGGTATCAAGAGCAGCGCTTCCACCCAGGAAGGCTTCCGTATCTTTAGAAATATTCGTCACGCCGATGGCTGCGCCGCCATTGACGCCTTTGAGCGTTGTCTCATCGCTGGCCGTGACCGCAATCCCCTCTGCATCCGCTGTTTTCACCGAGAGCTGGCTGCTGCCTGCGGCATAGGCTTTTGTGGTCGTCTTCAACACATTGACGCCCACGGTGCCAGAGAGCGACGCCGTGCCGCCCACCGCGCCAGCGACCGTGCTATAGTCCACATTCGTCAGCTGGGATGCAGAAATATTGACTTTCTTCCCGCCATTGATGACCGCTTTCTCATCTGCATAAGCTGCGGTATCTCCCGTAAAGGAAACCGTGGAGTTCGTGAGATCCATGCCGACAGTTCCACCACCGCCGACGCTGCCCGCGGCTGCGCCCTGTGTGAAGTTCGAATGTGCGAGGATATCCACGCCATTCACTGCACTGACCTGCGTATTCTTACCCACATGCGCATCTGTCGTATGCGTCACGAAGGTTTCCGATGCCGCTCCGGCAAGACCTGCCGTACCAGCAGCGCCGAGACCAGCCGCTGCCGTCACGCTGCTGCTGGTGTTATCTGCTTTGACCGTGAGGGTATCGCCCGTGACGTTCGCACCATCCCCCACAGAGGCACTGACCTTCTTATCCACGACTTCGACCGCCGCGGTGAAACCGACACCGGTATTTCCGCTGGCAGCACCACTGCCTGCGACGGTGTTCAGTTTCGTTTCATCCTTGGCAGTGACAGAGACAACACCGGCCTACGTCACTTCACTCTGCTGTCCGATGTATGCTTTCGTATCGGTCGCGATCGAGTGCGCGCCTGCTGCGCCCGCCCCAGCGAAGGATCCTGCGCCGCCTGCGCCTGTCGCCGCGATGGACGTCATGTGTTCCGCCGACTCCGCGTTCACATGCGCAGAAGAAGCATTCGTGAGAGATGCGCCGTCTGCAAGACCCGCGTAGGTGTGGCCCTTGTAGGTCTGGACATCGACAGCCGCCCCGAGGCCGCTCCCTGCGGAGAGGGACACGCCGCCCGCAAGACAGAAGAGTTTCGCGGTGCTTGTCGCAGCTACCTGAGCCGCCTTCTGCCCCGCATCGTACTTGCCCTTGCCGATGGTGGCATCAGTGGTCTGGTTGATGACATTCACGGTGACAGAGCCGGAGCCGGCGAACTGCGAGGTGCCGCCCGCGAAGCCGACAGCGACGGTCTTGGCGGTCTGGTCGCTTTCGGAAGCGTCACCGTTGTAGGCATTGTCTGCTTTGACGGTGATGCCGTCTGCGGTGATGGTCTTTTCCTTCGCTTCATCGCCCGTGAGGCTGGCGCTGACTGCCGACTGGTTCACCATGACGCCGATGGATGCGCCGGCAGAGTTTCCGCCGATCGCTGCACTGCCTACGCCGATGGTCGCATTGCTGCCATTCTTGGCGAGGACGGAGAGCGCCCCTGTCATCATGTCATTGGCATTGGAAATATGGGCATCGGTTGTCGTGTGGATCCAGTTCCCGCTCGCCGAGAAGGCCGCCGCGAGTTTGCCCGAACCTGCGCCCGCCGCCACGATGGACTGGATCTCGCTCGTCTCGTCTGCGGTGACAGAGAGCTTGCCCGCCTTTTCGCCTTCCGCTGTCCCAGCCACTTCGCTGTTTTCCAGATATGACTTCGTATCGCCTTTGATGAGGTTTGCTGCGATGGACGCGCCCACCGCCGCGCCGTTTCCGCCGCCGGATACCGCTACGGCACCGGTATAGGAATCAATCGTGCCTTGGTCTTTGGCAGAGATGGTCGTCGCCTTGTCTGCCTTGAGGCTGCCACCTTTGACGTGCGCATCGGTGGTATTATCCACCCAGTTCAAGCTGATCTGGCCTGCGACGGCACTGCCCTTCGCCGCGCCGCTGCCGCTCGCTGCGATGTTTGTGATCTTCGCCGCATTGTCTGCTTCGACGGTCAGCGAGGTATCGTCTTTTTCCCTGCCTGTGAGCTTGAGGGCCGCATCTTCGGCATAGGCTTCATTCTTGTCCGTGATGGCATTGTACATGAAGCTGCCGGCGATAGCGCTGCTGTTCTGTGAGAGGCCGAGGGCAATCGCACCCGCACCCGTCGTGATCTGGCTGTCATTGCCGGAACGGATAGTGAGTGCATCCGCGGTGACCGCATTTCCTTGCGTATATGCCTTCGCCGCGTCCGTGATGCGGTTCACGGAGACATTCGCCGCTGCGGCAAAGCCGCCCTTCGCCTTGCCGACATTCTCGCCCATGGAGGCATCCTGGCTTGCGACTTTCGTCAACGCGCTATCGCCGCTATCGATGGATTTCTTATCTTTTTCCGATTTTCCCGCATTGAGGAGCGTCCCTGCGAGGTCCCCGATGGAGGACGTGCCAGAGCCCGAAGCCCCTTCCTGCGCATGGAGGCCGGAGCTGCCCGCGCCATTCACAGTGCTCGACTCCATCGTGATGCCGCCCGCGGCGGACATCGCACAGAGTGCGCCGGTGTTCTTCGCGGTGATGCTGACATCTTTCGCAGAAGAAACGGTTCCCAGAAGCGCCGCCTCGGTCGATCGGTCGATGTGGTTGTATGCGATGGTCGCGCCGATGCCTGCCTGTCCGGAGACAGCGATCGCACCGCCGATGTTGATATCCTTCGTATCATCTTCTGCTCTGACGACAATGTCACCGGCAGAGGAAATCATCGCCTTCCCGACCGTGGCTTTCGTGGTGTTTTCGAAACGGTTCACATTCACCGTCCCGTCGATGGCAACGGTCTGCCCTTTGCCGCCCGCAGCCGCCATGGAGAGGTTCCAGCCTTTGTTTTCTGCCGAAACGCTGACAGCCTTCGCATTCGTCACAGTCACGCCATCTTCCACGTTGGCTTCGGCGGTATTCTTCTGGTGCACGGTAAGCGCCGCGCCGCCCAATGCGGCTTTCCCGCCGCCGGAGAACGGACTTCCCCCGATGTCTTCCCAGAAATCGAGACTCCCCGGCTGGTCGCCGATCGGCGCTTTGATGTCACCGCTGAAATTCACGGTGTGAATGTCATTCTTCGCGCTGACGGCGAGGTCGCCATTGTCGATTTCTACTTTTGTATCCTTCTTCACCGTCGCTTTCGCGGTGTGGTTGTACTCCATGATATTCAGTGCCGCCGCGCCGGAGACCTTCTCACCCGCGCCGCCCGTCTGTGTCCAGGAGTCCGTCAGATACGACAGCTCGAAGCCATCGTTCGGATCAAAAATGGTCGCAAGGTCCTTTGCAAGATTCTCGCCGAAGCCTTTGAGATTCGACTGCCAGGGGCGCTTCGTTTCCGCGCTGACATCCACATTTCCTTTGGACTTGATATCGCCCGATAGCTCGGCTTCTGCCTTGTCATTCTGGTCGACATAGTTCACCGCCGCCGCGATACCCGCGCTCTTGTCCGCGCCCTGGCTGACACCTGCCTTCACCTTCGTCCGCGACAAGGTCTCCGCGTGTACATCGACTGCGCTCGCACCGCTTGCTCCATCATAGCCGCGCACTTCGCCCGCAAGGGATGCCTTTGCACTATTGTCGCTGAAGAGGAAAGCCGTCGCGGCATTGAGACCGAGGCCGCCGCCCGCACTTGTCGAAGCGGTCTGGTCAGCCGCACTCGTTCCAGCGTCCGCCGCTTTCTTCTCGGTCGACTGATCGCCCCAGAGCTTCTTGATGCCCGCCATGAGCTGATTGCCCTTACCCTTGGTCGTCGCTACGTCCACGATGTCGTGGATGGGATCCGAGCTGGTGCCGTCATCGCTTTCGCTCTCGCTCGTGATGTGTAGCGTGTCGGGGTCATACTTTCCATCTTCGTCCGACACCGTATTCTCCGCGCTGACGCTGACCTTGCCATCTGCATAGACTTTGCCCTGCACATCGGCCGTTGCCTGCGTCTTGGACTGGATGACGCCGACCACGAGGCCCAGCGTGCCGTCGCCGCTGCTGTTCTCGACCTCGACGGAGAGATTTCTCTCTGCCTTCGCCGATACGTCTACATTTTCTTTCGCCTTCAGCGTCGCATCTTTCGCTACAGTGACGGATGCATCTGTCTTCGCTTCCGCCCAGCCAAGGTCAATCGCGATCGGAAGATCTTCCACGCTGCCCTGCCGTTGGAGATCGATGGCGTTACTGCCTTCCGCAGAAATCGCGAGATCCTTCTCTGCCGTGAGCACACTTTTCCCCTGGATTTCTACTTTCGAAGAAACGTCCGCGATGCCGACATTGATCCCGACGCCGAGAGCGCCGCCCGTCTCACTGCCGATTTCCGACTCTGCCTTCGAGGAAATCGTAAGGTCTTCCGCTGCGGTGAGCTTCGAATCCTTGACCGTCACGCGAGAGTCTGCGCCCGTCTTCACGACAGACGCCAGACTTCCCACCTGTTCACCAAAGGTCTCATGGAGCAGTCCGAGGATGCCATCCTCTTCTGCACCTGTCTTGTACGCATCCGCCGAGCCGACCTTGCCGCTGACTTTTGTCTCCGCGGAAATCGCTACATTCTGCCCTTGGATGGTGGCATTCGAAATCTCGACAGAAGCATCCGCCTTACTGCCCATGAGATTTCCGCCATTCCGTTCTGCGCTGGCGATGACCGACGTGTCGCCACCTGCCGCGTCCATGTATGCCTTGTCAATGACGATCGCGCCCTTGGTCTCGAAAGGCTTTGCCACAGAAGATGCGCCGACTGCTGCGAGCGCAATGTCACCATGACCCAGAGCCTTCGCAACCGTTGCCGATGGTGAGACATTCACCAGCTGATTTCTATACGCCTCCACTGCCTTCTTGTCAGCGTAAGTGTCCGCGTTATTCCTATGCGTGCGGATTTCGCCGCCCTTGACATTCACGCTGCCCGCCCCCAGAACGACATCGCTCTGGGCATAGACCTTCCCCTGAAGCGTGATGTCACTGCCGCCGACGACTGCTTTCGCCTGCGACGCAGCGGACTGCGCCAAATGCTTCTCCATCCCGCCATTGTACAGCGCTTCGCCATACGCCGCATTCGTCCCTAGCGTCAGCCGTCCCACGTTGAATACATCGTTCGCGCCGACATCGATACCGGCATCGGAGAAGAAATACACGTCGCCGCCGATCTTGTTATCCTTGATCGCATTCACGACACCATCAATGTCGATGCGGTTCTTGACTAGGTTGATCTGGCGATCGACCGAGGAGCCGAGCTGGAGATTCGCCACGTCCTTCTGTCCGATACCGAAATCCGTGAACTTGTTCAGGGCACTGCCCTTGTTGACTTGCTGGTTGTAGATGTCATACTGTATGCCGCCGTCTGCGAGCTTGGTCTTATCCACCTTGCCAGAATCCGCCACCGTCACGTCCGCATAGATGAAATTGCAAGCCGCGCCCCAGCCTGCGATGGCAAGGAGCAGTGCCGTCCCTGCACGGGAAAGGATGTTCCCCCCCCGGCGCGTACTCTTCTTCCCCTGATGGGTCTTCACCAGCTCCGAAGCGACCACATAGCAGCCGCGCGTGGCATTCCATACGACTTTGTATATTTTATTCATAAGACGGTCCTCCTTTTGGTGAGAAGATCATGAAGATCGGTTGAATGGTTCAGGGTTCAGGGTTGTGGTGGCGGCTTCGCCGCGAATATGTATGGGGCGATGCCCGAAAGCAGTATTCAAGTCACCAGTCACTAGTCACTCCTAATCCCCAATCTCTAATCCCTAGCTACTCATCGCTATAGGTTTAAGAGGTTCAAACTTGAAGGCGCCGTCGATGATATCCACCAGATTTCTGCTGTAGGAAATCTGCGCCCGCGTCCCGTGATGCCCCCATGGCGTATCGTACATCACCGAGCCGCCCCAGATGCCTTCCGTCCACACCGGGCTCACCGCGAGGCTCGCATCATGCCCACCGATCCCGCGGTACTCCGTATACGCGCCGATGCGATAGCGGCCGCTCTCTTTCTGGCCCGCATTGTCCGTGAAAATAAAGGATGTCAACGGATTCTCCTTCTCCCCGAGCACCAGGTGGAGGTCGGAGGTCCCTTCCTCCTCTCCCGGCACCAGCTCTGCCTGCACTTGATAGGTATTCGTCGAATTATATACGCGGAGCTCATCCTCGAGCCGATCCACGTCCACCAGCTCGCCCGTCTTTCCATGGATGCGCGAGAGGAGCGACTTCTCGGAGATCCGCTGATTTCCCGTGGCGACCGTCTTTCCGAATTTCCCTTCAATGAGCCGGATGTAGACCACGCCGTCCTGTACCTTCTGCGGCGGCAGCACGGCCTGCGCCGTCACGATATGCTTCTCCTGATACAGCGCATTCAGGCGGGCCACCATGTCCGTCAGCTCCTTCACGGTGGCAGGCCCTGCGCCTTTGAAATGGATGGCCTTCCGGATCTCCTCTGCGGAAAGAAATTTCGACGGCGTCACACGGATCTCCTTCACTTCAAAGACCAGCCCGCCCTCTTCGGCCTTCGCCTCCGAAGAATGCACGGCATCCAGCGTGCGGTAGCGGCTCTTCTGGTAATACGACGCCACCTGCTGGTTCGTCTCGCTCATGCGCGACGCCTGATCCGTCACCTTCTACACCGCCGGATCCGTCGGATCGAGCTGCGGCAGTGCCGGCGCAGCGCTCACGCTGCCTGAAAAAAAGAAGGGCTGTCAAAAGACTAAGAGATAGTGATTGTATCGTACGTTTCATGGCAAGATCCTCCATCGGAAAAAATGGGGCACGCAGAAGACCGTCTGCTTTTTCAAAAAAGGGTACAAGATCCCTATTCTGTATCTATTATACAGGAGATTTTTCCTTCTGACCCTGTCACAAGTGACAGGGTCAGAAGGGCAGGAAAAAATTTTTTTGAGGGGATGAGGGACTGGGGACTGGTGGCTAAGAGACATTCGGACATAGCCCGATGGATGCTCCGCAGCGTTTCTGCTCTATGCGCCATGCCTCATGTTTCCTTGCTCTCCGTGATATAATATGATGTAAATATTCTCACCGCACCCTTGGTGCTTCCATTTTTCAAAGAAAGGACCCACTCATGAACACCCCGTTGGGGGCTGACTATAGAAGCCCCACTTTCTGGCAGCGGCTGTTTTTCATCCTGGCCATCACCGTGGTCGGGACATTTCTCTACTCCGTCGGCATCAATGCCTTCTATGTCCCCCATCACTTTCTCGCAGGCGGGCTCACCGGTATCGCGATGATCCTGAACTACCTGACGGGCTTTCCCATCGGTATCGCAAACCTCATCCTGAACATCCCGATCCTTCTTCTTGCCCTGAAGTTCATGGGAAAATTCTATACCCTGATCACCATCATCGGCACCGTGCTTTGCTCCGTCTTCATCGACCTCACCGCGCCGCTTGCCGCCATGTCCTCCGTGAAAGAGCCGCTCGTCTCTGCCATCGCAGGCGGCGTCATCCTTGGCCTTGGCATGGGGCTCCTCTACCGCTACAACAGCAACACCGGCGGCCTCGATGTCATCGGCGCGATCCTGAAGAAATACTTCAATCTGGAGATCGGCTACGTCGTCTTTGCGCTGAACTTCCTGATCGTCATGGCCAGTGCCTGGATCTTTGCCTTGGAGCTCGCCATCTGCACCCTGATCGCGATGTACATCAATGCGAATCTGTCAAGCCGTCTCGTCATCGGCTTCGCCCAGCGGAAAGCCGCCTTCATCGTTTCTGACAAGCCTCTTGAGATCGCAGACGCCATCCTCCGCAACATTCACCACGGTGCGACCCTCCTCTACGGGCAGGGCGCCTTCTCCGGCATGGATAAGCGCATCATCTTTGCCATCGTCGATCTGACACAGATCACGAAACTCCGTCACTACATCGAAGAAATCGACCCGCATGCCTTTCTCTTCATCATGAATACCACAGACGTCATCGGCCGCGGCTTCACAAGCCCGCTCTCCACCGTAAAGACCATGCCGAAGTCCATGCGCTACACCAGCAGCCCTGAGGGCGAAATGGTCCCCACGCGCATGTGGCAGTATGAAATGGACGAAGAAGCCCACCCGAATCAGGGCGAGGCTGAACGTGAAGCTGAGAAGATCGCAAGAAAACGCATGAGCTATCGGAAATAAAAAAACACGCCGCAGGGCGTGTTTTTTTTGGCGGGAATGGGCATATCCTCTTCCACTGGTTGCTGTCCGCTATTTCTGCTATACTGAATGCGTCACACTGCAACTCCTCGCACGAGAATCGTGACAAGAAGGAGGTGCCTTATGGATTTCATCATTACCTTTTGTGGTTCTGTCACAGCAAGCATGATCTCGCATTATCTTTGCAAATGGCTTGACAGGAAAACCTAGCAGTGCTTGATAAGCCTAAGCTCACTTGTGCTTTGAACAAGAAGAACCCCCAAAAGATCTCGCACATCTTTTGGGGGTTCATTCTTTTATGCCTATGGCATCATTACCTTTGCCTATCCGTATCTTAGCACGATTTCCCGGCTTCGTCAACGCTCTTCGCTGCCATTCCAATCCCATGCATCATCATCCTGAGCGGTGGAAAACGAAATATCAGTCACTCCTATGAGAGCTGCAAGTCCCCCGCGGCAGATGGAACGCGAAAATGAGATGATCGTTATTTCACATCGCCTTTTTTTGCTGGGGATGGGAATATCCCCTTTCACTGGCTGCTGCCTGTCATTTCTGCTATACTAATTGCGTCACACTGCAACTCCCCGGAGAATCGTGACGGGAGGGAGGCACCTGTATGGAAAGTATATTCACATTTTTGATTTCTGTCGCAGCAAGTATCGTAGCCTACTACATTTGCAAATGGCTTGACGGAAATTGCTAGCAGTGCTTGATAAGCCTACGTCAAGAAAGAACCCCTATGAGATGTATGAGATCTCATAGGGGTTCTTTCTTTTGGCACCACATGGGTATATTCACATTTGCCTATTCGTATCTTAGCACGATTCACTCACTCCGTCAACGCTGATTTTCTCCTATAAGATGGCGGCGCAGCCGCCACCTGCATTTCTCACTCCGAAGTTTCCTCAGTATCCGCGTATCTGCTTTTCATCCGACAGATCGAAGAGATCTCCGTATCCCGCATTCGCCATCGCCTTCACCGCGTAGACACAGTTCTGCGAGGCAGCGTAAATATAGCGGTCATCGACAGGGACGATGTGTTGGGCCGCGCGCATCTGAGCGATCGCCGGATTCGCCAGAAAATCGTCCCGATATTTCCCCGCCCCCGTCGTATCTGAGGAACGGTCGGTCGAGACAAAGAGCATATCCGGATCCGCCTTGACGATGAGCTCGGGCGAAATGGCCTGCCCATTCGCACCGCCTGCTTTCTCGATCGCATTCTCCAGACGCGCCCGCGTCAAAAGCTCGTGGAACATCGAGCCGGGTCCCCCATAGCGTGTCATCTGCGAGACCAGGTACACCACCGGCTTCTTGTCCATGCGCGCTCCCAGCGTATCATCCACCTCTTTCAGCTGGCGGTCCATCTCGCGGATCACATTCTCTCCGCGCTCCTTCTCCCCGACCGCCGCCGCAATGATCCGCACATCATCCTTCACCTGCTGGATCGAGCGAGGCCCGTCGATCACCACAACAGGGATGCCCAGATTGCGATACATCGTGAGCTCCTCGCCCTTCGTGTATGTCGAAGCCACCACCAGATCCGGCCGCGCCTGCGTCACAAGCTCCATCGACAGCCCCGAGAGAGGAATGGTCATCGGGATATCCTTCGTATCCTCTGCGATATAGGAAATCGCCGGATCACGATCCGCCTCCGTCGCTCCCACCAGATGATCCGCAGTCACGACCCCCAGAAGCATCGTATCGATCGATGCCGAATTTCCCAAGATCCGCTTCGGCTTGCCGGGGATCTTCACTTCCTGCCCCGTCGCATCGACCACGGCATAGCTCTCTCCCTCACCGCTCATCGCTACCTGCTTCACCCCGCAGCCGGTCACAGAAAGGGAAAGCAGGATCGCCAATCCCAGTCCCATTGTTTGATATATTTTCATGCGTCCTCCTATGATAGAAATCTTTGTTGTTTCTAATCATAACATAAAAATACTGTCAATGGCGAGAAAGAGGTTTCGTAGGTTCTATAGGTTCCAAGGAGGGACGGCGCATAAAAATCAGAAGCGCCGTGAATTTTAGATGAGAGGTACTCTCTTTTAGTCCCTAGCTACTCATCCCTAATCCCTAGCCACTAGTCTCCAGCCACCAATTCTTCCAAAGCATC
>OGDF01003823.1_pt1 | contig 17885 bp, 18 predicted proteins | sample 1570141 | NCBI WGS metagenome assembly OGDF01 (sample SAMEA4370581, study PRJEB24528) | human gut metagenome | reverse complement strand
ACCCACAGGATGCCATCCAGCCCCAGGTACACCAGCACATTGAGCGCCACCGCCATGCCCGCGATGAGCACGAAGGACTGGAACACGCTCTGCCGCATGCGGGCCTCTTCCCCGCTGCCGTACTGCATGGAGACAGCCGCGCCGCTGCCCATACACAGGCCCATCAGGATGGAGGTGAGAAAGGTCATGAGGGTGTAGGACGAGCCCACCGCCGCCAGCGCATCCGCGCCGAGGAAGCGCCCCACCACCCAGGTATCGGCGATGTTGTACACCTGCTGCAGCAGGTTGCCGAACATCAGCGGCAAAGCAAACAGCAGGATGCCCTTTGTAATGGGGCCTTTGGTAAGACTGCGCTGCATGGTTCTGCGATTCTCCTTCTTGTTGATGGTATAATGCGTCTGATGCGTCAAATAGGGTTGACAGCCGGGCCGGAAGTTTTCCGAGAATGATCCGGCGGGTGGGTCCCTGCTGCCGCAGGCAGTAGGGCGGGCAATGGAATGGCCCGTTGCATTCGAGGAAAAAGCTCCCGGCGCACCCGTCGGTCAGCCCTGCACCGCAAACCGCTGCCGGTATTCCCGGGGCGTGCAGTGCTTGATTTCGCGGAAGGTCTTTGTAAAATAGCTCAGATCGGTAAAGCCGCACTCGGCCCCGATCTCGCCGGTGCGCAGGCGGGTGGTCAGCAGCAGCCCGGCGGCTTTTTCAATGCGGTACTGTTTCACATACTGGATGGGCGTGGTGCCCAGCAGCTGCCGGAAACTGCGCAGGCAGGCGCTTTCGCTCAGGGCCACACTGTCCGCAATGCGTTCCACGGTCAGTTCCTCGGCATAGTGTTCCCCCACAAAACGCAGCATCTGTTTCATGCGCTGGGCCGCCACCTGCTCCTGCCGGGAGCTGCGGCACTCGCCCACCGGGCAGTGGGCCGCGAGGGTGTGCAGCGCCGCCGAAAGCAGATACCGAACCCGGTTCTCGTAGTCGTCCGGTTCTTCGTCCACAGCGTGCCAAGCCTCCCACAGCCGGGCCAGGACTTCTGCCTGCCAGGGCTCCCCCTTGCTCAGCAGAAAATAGGACGGTACACCGGGCTGCAGCAGCGGCCGGATGAGCTTTTGCCAGTAGATGGTGTCCATCCCGCCCACGAGCCGCGGGTGGAACACCCCGCTGCGCAGCGCTGAGGGACCTTCTGCCGCAAATTCCACCGCATGGAGCACGCCGGAGTTGATGAACACACCCTCGCCTTCCGCCAGACAGATGCGCTTTTTGTCCACGCCCACGGTCACGGTGCCCTCGTAGGCGAGGATATACTCAAAATCCTCATGCCAGTGCCACGGCACCGAATAGCAGGTAAGCCGTTCTTCGTAGCACGCAATCGGGAACAGTGCGCTGCCGTGCTGCACCAGCTCCCGCCCCTGCGGTGTGGATGGGATGCCGCAATTCAATGCCAGAGCCATCTACGGATTCCTTTCCGGGTTTTCAACATTGCCGGGCCCTCTGCGCCGGTTTTGTCATAAAAAACGACCGTTTTTCTTCTAACACCCTGTGACATTGTGTGATATTATGATAACAGCAACGCACAAGAGGCATTGCAAGTATAGCATGCTTGTGGGAGGAACTCAAGCCTATGGTCTCGCTTCTTTTGCCCATCATTTACACTGCTTTTATCAGTCTGGGCCTGCCGGATTCCCTGCTGGGGTCGGCCTGGCCCACCATGTACCCGGAGCTGGGTGTCCCGGTGTCCTGCGCGGGCATCCTTTCCATGATCATCTCGCTGGGCACGATCCTTTCCAGCCTGCAGAGCGACCGGCTGACCCGGACCCTCGGCACCGGCAGGGTCACGGCCATCAGCGTGGGCATGACCGCCGCAGCGCTGTTCGGGTTTTCCATCTCCACACAGTTCTGGATGCTCTGCCTGTGGGCCATCCCCTACGGGCTGGGTGCCGGCAGCGTGGACGCAGCCCTGAACAACTACGTTGCCCTGCACTACAGAAGCCGCCATATGAACTGGCTGCACTGCATGTGGGGCATCGGCACCATGGTAAGCCCCATGGTCATGGGCGCGGCGCTGACCCATGGAATGCACTGGACGGTCGGCTACCGGGCCATTGCCCTGTTCCAGGTCCTGCTCACCGTGGTGCTCGTGGTCAGCCTGCCCCTGTGGAAGGAGCGTCGCACGGAGAGCGGTACCGAAGAAACCGCCCCGCAGGCACTGAGCTTGCGGCAGGTGTTTGCCCTGCCGGGTGCCCGGGAAGTGATGCTCTGTTTCTTCTGCTACTGTGCTCTGGAAACCACCGCCGGGCTGTGGGCCAGCAGCTATCTGACCCTGAGCCGCAGAGTGGCTGCCGAGACTGCCGCCAGCTTTGCCAGCCTGTTCTATTTTGGCATCACCGCCGGACGAGCAGCCTGTGGCTTCATCACCATGAAATTCAACGACACCCAGATGATCCGCATGGGTCAGATCATTCTGGCCGTGGGCGTAGCTGCCCTGCTGATCCCCGGCCCGCAGGCCCTTGCACTGGCCGGTCTTGTGCTGGTGGGGCTGAGCTGCGCGCCCATCTACCCCAGCATCATCCACTCCACGCCGGACCACTTCGGGGCAGACAAGTCACAGGCCGTCATCGGCATCCAGATGGCCAGCGCCTATGTGGGCAACCTGACCATGCCGCCGCTGTTCGGCCTGCTGGCCAACAACATCACTCCGGCCCTGTTCCCCTTCTACCTGCTGGCGCTGCTGGTGCTCATGGTTTGCATGCACGAGCAGCTGGTGCGCAAGACCCGCCGCAGCTGATTATTTGCCATTCTCCTTCTCGTATACAGCAAAAGGCTCCCTGTCCGGTTTCCCGGGCGGGGAGCCTGCTGTTTTCGGGCCAATTACAGGATGCGGCGGCTGATGGCATTGGCCACGGCAAACAGGTCGTCCTGTCCAATGAAGCCGAACTTTGCCTCGTGCTCATCCGCAAAGCATACGGTCAGCTGTGAGGCCTGCAGCGGGTCACCGAAGCCGGCGGTCTGGATGCCGAAGTGCAGCACCTTGCGGTAGGGCAGTACGAAGATCTCCTGCCGGGTGCCGGTCACGCCCTGCATATCCACCAGGATGATGCGGTGAGTGGTAAAAACCACCTGATCCCGCACCGTCTTGTAGGCTCCCACAACGGTCTCGCCGTCCAGCAGCAGCTTCTGTGCATTTTTGCAGATGTCCTTTTCCGGAATGCGGACAAGGTTCTGCATGGGTTTGTCCCGAAATTCCATGGTCAACGCCCCTTTCTGTTTGCTTCATTGTAGCACGCGCCGCCCGGCTTTACAATACGTCCTCTCGCCTTTTGACACCGGATGTGGTATACTGACACCCGGAAGAACGACATCAAATGGAAATGAGGCCCGACTTATGGAGATCATCATTCATCAGGCGATCCTGCATGTGCTGGACACCACGCTGGACGCCCCTGTGCTCAGCGGCAGCGGCATGGAAATGACCGCCGAAAAAACCGCCTATCTGCAAAACCACATCGAAAAGCTGCTGGCCAGCGACGAGATCCGCCAGTGCCGCCCACTGCCGGACTCCGCCTTCCGCAACGAGCTGGAACACAACGGCGACTTTGTGGACCTGTCCTGCCGCATTGCGGGGGTGCTGTTTGACTACATGCATGCCCACACCACCATCCCCGGGGCAGACCTTGCGGTGGTGGATTTCACCCGCGACGGCGAACCCTGGCTGGGCATCCTGAAGCTGAACTACAAAAACGGCTACACCCACTACACCGAGACGGTGGAGGGTGCCCCGGTCAACTCCATCATCCAGCAGCGGGCCTGCCTGCCTACCCAGAGCGGCAAGGTGGAGGAGGGCGCTCTGGTCAACCTGACCGACTATTCCATGCGCCTGTTGGAAAAGAAGTACGACATCGACGGCCACAAGGAGTTCTATCTCTCCACGGTGGTGTTCCAGTACACCACCGCCCAGCCGGAAAAGAAAAAGCTGCAGGCCATTCAGGAGGCCGCCGTGCAGGCCGTGCAGGAAAACTACACCGACCAGCCCCATGTGGAAGCACAGGTAGCTATGATGATCGCCAATCAGGCCGCCGACAACGACAATCAGGTGTCGGTGGAGCAGGTGCGCCGCCAGCTGGAAGAGGACTATCCTCTGGCCGCCGTGCCCTTTGACGACTATGTGGAGAAGAGCGATGTGCTGGACTACGCCCAGCAGCCGGTGACTGTGACCCCCGCCCGCATCCGCCGCATGGAGAGCCGCAGCATCCACACCGCCAACGGCATCGAGGTGAAGATCCCCACCGAGCTGCTGAACGAAGAATCCGAGGTGGAATTCCTGCACGACGCCGATGGCAGCGTGTCGCTGCTGATCAAAAATGTGATCCTGTAATTTTATCGGTCAGACCCCGTGTTCCCTCTTGCGGAGCGCGGGGTTTTGTGCTATATCTATGTTGTATTTATCGTTAAATGCAACATAGATGGAGGAACCCGCAATGGAACTCGCACAGATCACGGCCGGTCAGGTCGTCATGTTGTTTCTGCTCATGGGCACCGGCATCGCCGCTGTGAAAACCGGCGTGCTCAAACCGGAGGGCAAGCAGACCCTTTCCAACCTGCTGGTCTATCTGGTGGTGCCCGCCATGATCGTGAACTCCTACCGTATGGAGTTCAGTATGGAAATTTTGCACAACCTGCTGGCCTCCTTTGGGATGAGCCTGCTGGCCCTGCTCATCGGTACCGGCATCACGCTGGCCCTCACCGCCCGCCGCAAGGACAGCCGTACCCCCATCTTCCGGTTCGCCTGCATTTTTTCCAATGCGGCGTACATGGGTTTTCCGCTCATCTCGGCGCTGTTCGGGTCCGAGGGTCTGCTCTATGCCAGCGCCTATGTGACCGTGTTCAACATTCTGCTGTGGACCATGGGCTACGGCTTTGTGAGCGGGAGTTCCGACCCCAAAGAGGTCCTGCACAGCCTGCTGCACACACCGGTGCTATACGCCATGGTGATCGGCCTTTGCATCTACCTGCTGCAGATCCCGGTGCCGCAGCTCATCGCCCAGCCGCTGGAGCTGATGGCCAACATGACCACACCCCTTTCCATGGTCATCACCGGCATGCTCCTTGCCGCCGGGGACCTGGGCTGCATCGTGCGCAGCAAGCCGGTGTGGAAGCTGGCCGCCGTGCGCATGCTGCTGATCCCCACCGTCTGCCTGGCGGTGTTCGGGCTGCTGGGCTTCCGCAGCATGACCGCACAGGTCGTTCTGCTGCTGGAGTGCTGTCCGTCGGCCGCCATCACCTCGGTGTTTGCGGTGCAGTTTGGCCACGACGAGAGCTTTGCCGCCGGCAGCGTGGTCCTGACCACCCTGCTCAGCATCGTGGCGCTGCCGCTGTGCGCACTGGTGGTCACTCGGCTGTAACGTTTTCACTTCCTGCATTTTTTATGGCCTGTTCCGGCAGACGCAAATCTCCATTTGCACGAATTCTGCCCGTTTTGCCGTCTTTCGGGCCATTTGTGGGCAGTTTTGCCAATCGTTTTTCATTTTACAATGAAATTTTATTTCATCCATGCGTTTCCATACTGAATGCCGCCCGGCGGTCTCTGCAACTTTTTATCGAAATGCAACAATAACACATGGTTTTTTGCGTTTGGATTTACTATTATAGAAGCAGACAGGTGCCCCGCTTCGCTGCGGGCATGGCACCGCTTATCCCGTGACCATCGCAAGAGGAGGATTTCTCATGATGAAGCCCATTTCCATCTGGAAGCAGGAGCTGGCTGATGGCGTGCACACTGCGCGTCTGGCATCGCTCTACTGCTGTGCTCCTGAACAGACCCCCGCACAGGCTGCCCGCTATGAGGCAGTGCTGAACGGACTGGAAGCCACCTTTGGCACCCACGCTGAGGCTGGCTTATACAGTGCCCCCGGCCGCACCGAGATCGGCGGCAATCATACCGACCACCAGCACGGCCGCGTGCTGGCCGGCAGCGTGAACATTGACATGATCGCTGCTGCCGCCCCCAACAGCCTGAACCAGCTGCGGGTACAGAGCGAGGGCTATGATCTGTGCGTCATCGACCTGGCTGACCTTGCTGCCCGCAAGGAGGAAGAAAACACCACCATGTCCCTGCTGCGCGGCGAGTGTGAAGCGTTCCGCCAGCGGGGTGCAGCCCTCTCCGGTCTGGACGTATACGTTGCTTCCAACGTGCCCAAGGGCAGCGGCGTTTCGTCCTCGGCCGCCTTTGAGGTGCTGATCGGCGTGATCCTGAACGACTGCTTCATGACCAAAAAGGTCTCCCCCATTGAGATCGCACAGATCGGCCAGTGGGCGGAGAATGTCTACTTTGGCAAGCCCTGCGGTCTGATGGACCAGATGGCTTCCAGCGTCGGCAACATCATCACCATTGATTTTGCCGACCCCGCCCACCCGGATGTGGAACCGGTGCAGGTGGACTTCTCCAAGGCAGGCCTGGCCCTGTGCATCCTGGATTCCTGTGCCGACCATGCCGACCTGACCGACGAGTACGCCGCCGTGCCCGCCGAGTGCCGCGCCGTGGCTGCCGTGTGCGGCGGTGAAGTGCTGCGGGACGTGCCCTTTGACACCTTCCTCGCAAAGCTCCCGGAGTGCCGCAGACAGTGCGGCGACCGCGCCGTGCTGCGCGCCTTCCACTTCTATGCCGACAACGACCGCGTGGCCCAGCAGGTGGCTGCCCTGCGCGGCGGCGACTTTGACGCCTTCCTGCAGCTGGTCACCGCTTCCGGCGACAGCAGCTGGGAGTACCTGCAGAACGTGATTCCCGCCGGGTACAAGGAGCATCAGGAAATGGGCGTGACCATTGCGGCCGCCAAGCATTACCTGCAGGGCAAGGGTGCCGTGCGTGTGCACGGCGGCGGCTTTGCCGGTACGGCACAGGCCTTTGTGCCGGTGGACATGCTGGCCGACTTCAAAGCACACATGGAAGCCATCCTCGGTGAGGGCCGCTGCCATGTGCTGAGCATCCGTCCGGAAGGAGGCGCTGTGCTGTGATCTCCACTGCCATTCAGCAGCTCGTCAATTATGGTCTGGACACCGGTCTGATCCTGCCCGATGACGAGATCTACATCCGCAACCAGCTGCTCATGACCATGCAGCTGGACGACTTTACCGCCCCCGAGGGTGAGGTGTGCTACACCGACTTGGAAAGCATCCTGAAAACGCTGGTGGACGATGCCGTGGCCCGCGGCGTGTGTGCCGACAACAGCACCGCACGCGACCTGTTCGACACCAAACTCATGGGCGTGCTGACGCCGCGTCCCAGCATTGTGCGTGCCAACTTTGAGGAGCGCTACGAGAACGAGGGCCCGCAGGCCGCCACCGACTGGTTCTATAAGTTCAGCCAGGACACGGATTATATCCGCCGCTACCGCATCAAGCGGGACCTGAAGTGGGTGACCAAGACGCCTTACGGTGATCTGGACATCACCATCAACCTTTCCAAGCCGGAAAAGGACCCCAAGGCCATTGCAGCCGCCAAGCTGGCCCCCCAGAGCGCCTACCCCAAGTGCCAGCTGTGCGCCGAGAACGAGGGCTATGCGGGCCGCATGAACCATCCCGCCCGCGAGAACCACCGCATCATCCCGCTGACCATCAACGACAGCGCCTGGAACCTGCAGTACAGCCCCTATGTGTACTACAACGAACACTGCATCGTGTTCAACAACCAGCATACACCCATGAAGATCGAGCGGGCCACCTTCCGCAAGCTGCTGGATTTTGTGGGCCTGTTCCCCCACTATTTCGTGGGCAGCAACGCTGACCTGCCCATCGTGGGCGGCAGCATCCTGAGCCACGACCACTTCCAGGGCGGCCACTATGAATTTGCCATGGCCAAGGCCCCCATCGAAAAGGCATGGGTGTTCCCCGGCTTTGAGGACGTGGAGGCCGGCATCGTACACTGGCCCATGAGCTGCATCCGCCTGACCTGCGAGAATGATGAGCGTCTGGTGGAGCTGGCCGACAAGATCCTGACCGCCTGGCGCGGCTACACGGATGAGAGTTGCTTCCTCTTTGCCGAGACCGACGGCGAGCCCCACAACACCATTACCCCCATTGCCCGCATGCGGGATGGCAAATACCAGCTGGATCTGGTGCTGCGCAACAACATCACCACGCCGGAACACCCGCTGGGCGTGTTCCACCCCCATGCCAAGCTGCACCACATCAAAAAGGAGAATATCGGCCTTATCGAGGTCATGGGTCTGGCCGTGCTGCCCAGCCGCCTGAAGCAGGAGCTGTTTGATCTGGCAGACGTGCTGGTAGCCCGCACCCCCGTCAGCGAGTACCCCGAAACGCTGCAGAAGCACGCGGAGTGGGCGCAGGACATTCTGGCCCGTCACCCGGAGCTGAACGGCGACACCGTGCACCTCATCCTGCAGGATGAGGTGGGCCAGGTGTTCGCACAGGTGCTGGCGGATGCCGGTGTGTACAAGCTGGACGAAGCCGGTCGTGCCGGGTTCGTGCGGTTCCTTGCCAGCGTAAAATAACCTCAAACTATCACAGGCCCCGCCGCAGATCTCATCGGCGGGGCCTTGCCATACAAGGAGGAAACGTTTATGCCTTATACTCTGGAAGTCTGCGTGGACAGCACGGCCAGTGCACTGGCCGCCAAGCGCGGCGGAGCCGACCGACTGGAACTGTGTGCCGACCTGGTGATCGGCGGCACCACCCCCAGCCTTGCCCTGCTGCGGCAGGTCAAAGCCGAGACCGGACTGCCGGTGCGGGCACTGCTGCGTCCCCGCTTTGGTGATTTCTGCTACGACCGCTACGAGCTGGTCCAGATGGAGCAGTCGGCCGCAGAGCTGGTGGAAGCCGGGGCGGACGGCATCGTCACCGGCGTGCTCACCCCGGACGGCGTACTGGATGTAGACGCCCTGCGTCCCATCTACGCTGCTGCCCGCCGGGCGGCAGCAGCTGCAGGCCGTCCCGTTGCCTGCACCCTGCACCGTGCCTTTGACGTCTGCCGGGACCCCTTTGCCGCGCTGGCCGCCGCAAAGGAACTGGGCCTTGCCACCATCCTTACCAGCGGGCAGGCCGCCAGTGCGCCGCAGGGAGCCGAGCTGCTGCGCCAGCTGGTGGAAGCCGCCGGGAACGATGTGGAAATTCTGGTGGGTGCCGGCGTCTCCGCGGGCAATCTCCCGGCGCTGGCCGCCCAGACCGGTGCCCGGGCGTTCCACCTCTCCGGCAAGCAGGTGCTGGACAGCCGCATGACCTTCCGCCGGGAAGGCGTGCCTATGGGCCTGCCGGGCTTTTCGGAGTTTGAACTGTGGCAGACCAGCGAAACCAATATCCGTGCCGCGCGTAAGGCGCTGGATGCCCTGTAAAAATCGCCCTCACGCAGAAACGGCCTCTCCTTTCGGAGAGGCCGTTTCTCGTTACAATGCCGGTGCTTCGTTGTCCTCATAACCGACCATCAGGCCGCCCAATTCGGCATAGTAGCTGCACAGGCCGCCGCAGGGGCTCACATCCACCTGCGCCCCCGGGAACACCGCGTGCAGCATCTTTTTCAGCCGGTCGGCGGCGTCAGGGTTGCCGCAGTGGGCAATGTGTACCCGGCCGGAGACAAAACCGCGGCCCTTCATTTCCAGCACGATGCGTTCCAGTGCGCCGTGTTCGCCGCGGGTCTTGCACAGCACCTCCAGCTCCCCCGCCTCACTGGCCTGCCCGATGACCCGGATGCCCAGCATCCGCGCCACGGCAGCTACCGTCGGTTTTACGCGGCCGTTGCGGGCGAGGTTGGCCAGCGATTCCAGCGAGAACAACAGGTGCGTGTGCCGGTGATAGGTCAGAATCTTCTCGGCGGCATCATCAAAGGCACAGCCTGCCTGCACCAGTGCCGCCAGACGCTCGGCCAACAGGCGGCATTCCGGCCCGGCCGACAGACTGTCCAGCACGAACACGCGGGCACCTTCGTGCTCCTGCCGGTATTCCTCGGCGGCCAGCTGGGCCGCGTTATAGCTGCCGGACAGCGTGCCCGTGATGGTGACCACGAACACTTCCTCCGCGCCCTCGTAGGCCGCCAGCCAGTCGGCCACATTGGGGCAGGATGTGCCGGTCTTGCCCTTATAGCTGCGCAGGGTCTGGGCCATACCGACCGCATCCAGTTCTGCCGTGTCCAGATATTCGCCGTCATCGGTCACGATTTTCAGCGGCACACAGACAAAGTCCACCCCGCTGAGGGTATACAGGTTGGAGGAAGAGTCCACAACGATCTTGGTTTTCATACAGTACATCTCCAGTTTTATCGTTCAGCGGCGGACAGCCCGCCGGGCTTATTCGGTTTCTTGTGGACATCTTATCAGTTTTTCAAAAACCTGTCAAGCAATTTCTAGTATTTGATAAAAAGTTTTCACACTCCCGTTGACCGTTTCCATTTTTTGCGCTATACTGAAACTCAAAGATTATCCACTGATTGAACGGGAAGTACACTGCTATGAATGCTGAAACCAAGCGCCGCGTTGCGGCCTGCGCCGCCGGGTTTGCCCTGCCCCGGTACCGCGACCTCCCTGCCGTAGGGCTGTATCTGGACCAGACCGTGCAATATGTCAACGCCTGCTTCCGCACCTTTTGCGGGGTAGAGCTCACCCCGTCCATGGTGAGCAACTATGTAAAAAAAGGCATCCTGAGCCACCCGGTCAAAAAGAAGTACACCCGGGAGCAGATCGCCTCGCTGATGTATATCGTGGTCTCCAAGACAGTGCTGTCCATGGAGAACATCGACACCCTGTTCCGGATGCAGCGGGCCAGCTACTCGGCCCAGGACGCTTATGATACCTTCTGTAAGGAGCTGGAGCAGTGCCTGCCCTTTGTGTTTGGCTGCAGCAGCACCCTGCCGGAACCCGCCCCTGACGCCACCGACGAACGGCTGCTGTTACGCAGCACCATCCTTTCGGCTGCCAACAAGATCTATCTGGACTGCTGCTTTGACGCCCTGCGTCAGGAGCAGAACCTCTGGGCGGACATCCTGCCGGACCTGGCGTAACAACAAAAAAAGACCGTGCTCTCCTTTTCCGGAAAGCACGGTCTTTTGTATGTCGGATAAATTCAGGCAGATCAGGTGTCCTGCAGCTCGCCGCGGCTGGCGGCCTTGAGGTAGGCAAAGATGAAGCCATCCAGGTCGCCGTCCATCACGGCGTCCACATTGCCGGTCTCGTAGTTGGTGCGGTGATCCTTGACCATGGTGTAGGGCATGAACACATAGCTGCGGATCTGGTGGCCCCAGGCGATCTCGTTCTGGACGCCCTTGATGTCGTCGATCTTGTCCATGTGCTGCTGCTTGGCGATCTGGTACAGCTTGGCCTTCAGCATTTCCATGGCGTAGTCACGGTTCTGGAACTGGCTGCGCTGGGTCTGGCAGCTTACCACGACGCCGGTGGGCTTGTGGATCAGACGCACAGCAGAGGAGGTCTTATTGATGTGCTGGCCGCCGGCACCGGAAGAACGGTACACCTGCATTTCGATGTCCTCGGGGCGGATGTCCACCTGGATGGTGTTGTCCAGCTCAGGCATCACTTCCAGCGAAGCAAAGCTGGTCTGGCGGCGGGCATTGGCGTCAAAGGGCGACACGCGCACCAAACGGTGCACGCCGTTCTCACTCTTGAGCAGGCCGTAGGCGTTGGCGCCCTTGACCATCATGGAAGCGCTCTTCAGGCCGGCTTCGTCGCCGTCCTGATAGTCCAGCACCTCTACGGTCATGCCGTGGGCCACGGCCCACTTGTTGTACATGCGGTACAGCATCTCGGCCCAGTCCTGTGCTTCGGTGCCGCCGGTACCGGCGTGGAAGGTAAGGATGGCATTGCTGTGGTCGTACTCGCCGTTCAGCATGGTCATGAGCTGCAGCTCATCCACAGCCTTGCCTACGGCGTTCACAGCCTCTTCGGCTTCGGGGATCATGGCGGGGTCGTACTCCTCGTCCAGCATCTCGATCATGGTCTCGGCGTCATCGTACAGGCCCTGCAGCTTTTCAAAGCGGCTCAGCTTGCCCTTCAGGTCGCCCACCTCATCAAACACCTTTTTGCTCAGGTCGGCGTCATCATAAAAGCCGGGGCGGGACATGGTGTGCTCCAGCTCCTGCACACGCTTGCGGGAAGCCTCGATGGCCAGAGCCTCTTCCAGGTCCTTGACCGCCTTGGCATAATCGGCAAGCTGCACTTTCAGTTCGTCAATGGTGATCATTCTCTTGTTCCTCTCGTTCCGGGTTGGATCTACTACATTTAGGGAAGCGGTCTTTCGGGGGTGACCCAAAAGACACAGTTTATACACAGATACTTCATTAGTATACCGAGAATCTGTGGTAAAGTAAAGAGGAAAAACGGTTGATCTGCTGGAATTTTGAAGAATTTCACCTTTTCTTTTGCCAGGTGGGAGAGTATAATACCAGTATGAACCTTATCACTGGAGGAAAACATGCCGAAATATTATGGCTGTCCCTGCGAGGGCTGCGGTGAGCCGCTGACCCTGAAAGATGACATCGTGGTCTGCCCGGACTGCGGTGCCCCCTATCACCGTACCTGCTACGAAAAGCTGGGCCGCTGCATCCACAGCCCCGCCCATGCGGCCGGGTACGAGTGGCATTTCCCGTATCGGGATGCCGAACTGCGCACCTGCCCCAGCTGCGGGGAGCGCACGCTGCGCAGCGAAGAAACCTGCCGCTGCTGCGGCGCTGCCCTGCCCCCGGAGACGGAAGCGGATGAGCAGCTCAATGACCGCAAAGCCGCACAGGACGAGCAGCACGGCGGCTTTGACTACGAGCGCTTTTACCGCCAGTACGAGCAGCAGACCATGGACCCGCTGCACCGCAACCTGCAGGCCGCTTTCGGGAAGGATGAGCTGATCGACGGCATCCCCAGCAGCGACTGGATGACCTACATCGGCACGGCCGCCCCGGCCTACCTGAACGATTACAGCCGGATGCAGCTGCAGCACACCAAAATTTCGCTGAGCTTTTCGGCGCTGCTGTTCGGGCCGTTCTACTTCTTTTACCGCAAGGCCTGGAAGCCCGCGTTTGCCTTTCTGGCCGCAGAATTGCTGCTGTTCGTGCCCACGCTGCTGCAGATGATGCAGATCACCGGCAGCTCGCTGTCTTTGGGCCTGAGCGATTCTACCTATGTGGTGCTGGGCCGTGTGGTGTCGTTGGCCAGCTTTGCGCTCATGCTGGTGCGCGGCATGTTTGCCAAGTGGTTCTACCGCAAGAGCGCGGCGGAGCACATCCGGCGCATCCGCGCGGAGTTCCCGGACGATGCCCAGCGCAGCGTGGTGCTTTCGGCACAGGGCGGTGTGAGCTGGGGTGCTGTGCTGGGGTCGCTCCTGCTGCTGATGGTGTTCGGTGCCTGCTGCAGCATGCTGCTGGGCCCCAATCTGGATGTTCTGCTGAACATTCTCTCCTGATGCGATTTATAAAGGAGTTTTTATCATGAAAAAGGTAACCAAAGCTGTGATCCCCGCTGCCGGTCTTGGCACCCGGGTGCTGCCGGCCACCAAAGCCATGCCCAAGGGCATGCTGCCCATCGTGGACAAGCCCGCCATCCAGTATCTGGTGGAAGAGGCCGTGCGTTCCGGCATCACCGACATCCTGATCATTCTGGGCCGCAATCAGAGCGTGATCGAGGACCATTTTGACCGCAGCCCGGAGCTGGAAGAGAAACTGGCCGCCCCCGGCAAGGAAAAGATGCTGGAGGAATGCCTTGGCATCTCCAATTTGGCCAACATCTATTTTGTACGCCAGAAGCAGACGCTGGGTCTGGGCCATGCCGTGAGCATGGCAAAGCCCTTTACCGGGGATGACCCCTTTGTGGTGATCTACGGCGATGATGTGATCTGGGGCGAGGACCCCGTGTGTGCTCAGCTGATCCGCGCCTACGAGGAGTTCGGCCGTCCGGTGGCCGGTGTTTCCGCTGTGCCCTGGGCCGATGTGAGCCGCTACTGCAGCTTAAAGACCACCCCCATCCACGACAACTATTTCTTTGTGGATGACATGATCGAAAAGCCCAAAAAGGGCCAGGAGTTCAGCAACTACTCCATCCTGGGCCGGGTGCTGCTGACCCCGGAGATCTACGACCTGCTGGCCCACACCAAACCCGGTGCCGGCGGTGAGATCCAGCTGACCGACGCCATGGCCGAGTACGCCCGCAATTACGGCGGCATGACGGCCGTGGAGTTTACCGGCAAGCACTACGACATGGGCAACAAGCTCAAAGTGGTAGAGGCTCAGGTGGAGCTGGCCCTGCAGCACCCGGAGATCGGCGAGGCCTTCCGGGCCTACCTGAAAGAGTTCTGCAAAACGCTGTAAGTTCTGATACACTAAAAAATCCCTCCGGCCGCAGCCAGAGGGATTTTTTTAGTGTCTTTATGCCTGAATCTGACTGGGATGCGGCACGGGCGGGTGCTTGGTGAACATCGCCTTGAGTGCCAGCGGGGTGGCCACACTGGACACCACGATCAGCAGGATGACGGCGGTGAAGTACACCGGGTCCACCACGCCGACAGCCAGACCCTTCTGGGCCACGATCAAGGCCACCTCGCCTCGGGTCATCATGCCCACGCCTACCTTCAGGGAGTCGCCCCAGCTGAAGCGGCAGATCTTGGCAGCCAGACCGCAGCCGATGATCTTGGTGATCAGAGCCACGATGACGAAGCAGACGCAGAACAGCAAGATCTCCGGGGTCAGGCCGCTGATATCGGTCTTGAGGCCGATGGACGCAAAGAACACCGGCGCGAACAGCACATAGTTGCTGATATCCACGCGGCGCTCCACATAGGATGCATCGTCCATGGTGCACAGCACAATGCCGGCAATGTAGGCGCCGGTAATATCGGCAATGCCAAAGTAGGCCTCGGCCACATAGGCCATGCCAAAGCAGAAGGCCAGGCTCACGATGGTGATACGCTGGGTGTGAGGGTTGCGCCGATCCAGCCACTTCATGGCGTAATGGACCACCAGGCCCACACCCACAGCGGTGGCAAAGAACAGCAGGGTGTTCACCAGCACCTTGCCCAGACCCGTACCGGTGCCGCTGCTGGCACCCAGCACACAGGTAAGCACCACGATACCCATCACATCGTCAATAACGGCTGCACTGACGATGGTGGTGCCCAGAAAGCTCTTCAGGTGGCCCAGCTCCTGCAGGGTGGCCACCGTGATGGACACGCTGGTGGCGGTCATAATGGTGCCAATGAACAGAGCCCTGTAAAACTCCGGGCTGCCCACCGCTGCAAAGCCGTAGAAGGCACCATATAATAAGGTGCCTCCCACCAGGGGCACAGCCACGCCCACGGCGGCGATCAGGGTGGCGATGGGGCCTGCCTTGATCAGCTCCTTCAGGTTGGTGCCCAGGCCCGTGGTGAACATCAGCAGCACCACGCCGATCTCGGCGAAGGTGGCAATGGAGTCACTGGTCTGCACCAGGTTGAGCACACAGGGGCCAATGACAAGACCGGCCAGGATCTCGCCCACCACCTGCGGAGCCTTGCACTTGCGTGCTACCAGCCCAAAAAACTTTGCACTCAGGATGATGATTGCCAGATTGCGGAATATCGAGTACATAGATACGCTCCTTTTCCGATTTTTTAAATTTCCCACTTCCCTGCCGCCGCAGCACTTTGTTCCACGGTATCATCAGAAAGCGACTATATTATAGTCCCCTATGTCAAAAAAAGCAAAGGATTTTTTTCAGCACTTTTTTCATCCAAGGGCTTGACAGACGCCGCCGGACTTGCTATAATAAATTGCTGTCTGAACAGACACGCCGCACACAGCCGCAACGCCGCAGCTGTGTGTACCCTTGGTCTTGTGATTGCAAGACCCTTAAGTCCAAAAGGAGGTGCTACAAAAATGGCAAAGTACGAAACCATGCTGATTACCAGCGCCGCTCTCGACGAGGAGGCTACCGCCGCTCTGGTGGGTAAGTTCAAGTCCCTGATCGAGGCTAACGGTACGATCGATTCCATCGACGAGTGGGGCAAGCGCCGTCTGGCCTACCCCATCAACGACGAGGAGGAAGGCGTTTACACCGTGATCAACTTCACCAGCGAGCCCAGCTTCCCCGCTGAGCTGGACCGTGTGTACAAGATCACCGAAGGCGTTATGCGCAGCCTGATCATTGCTCACGAGGAGTAATTCTTCTGTGACAGAAAGGGAGACCGTACTATGTTGAATGTTGTTGCCATCATGGGTCGCCTTGCGCGTGACCCTGAAATGCGTCAGACCACTACTGGCAAGAATGTCGCTTCGTTCCGCATTGCCTGCGACCGTGGGCGCCGCGATGCCAATGGGCAGAGCGTGGCGGACTGGATCGATGTGGTTGCATGGGATCGGCAGGCCGAGTTTGTCTGCCGCTATTTCCAGAAAGGTTCCCTGATCGTTGTGGACGGCCGTTTGCAGTCCCGTCAGTATCAGGATAAGACCGGCGCAAACCGCACTGCCGTTGAGGTGGTTGCCAACAACATCAACTTTGCAGGCCCCAAGAGCAGCAATGCAGGTGACGGAAACGGCTATCAGAATGCCGCTCCGTCCTACCAGAACGCAGCGCCTGCCCGTCCGGCCGCTGTGGAGGCAGCTCCCAGCTATTCCGCCGGCAATGCCGATGACTTTGCCGTCATCGACGACAGCGACGACCTGCCGTTCTGACACGAAACGGTCCATCCGTTAAAAATCCAATAGGAGGTAATAAGCAATGGCTTTTGAAAGAACCGAAGGCTCTCGCCCCGCACGCCCCATGCGTCGCGGCCGCAAGAAGGTTTGCAGCTTCTGTGTCGATCGCATCGACACCATCGATTACAAGGACGTGCCCCGTCTGCGTAAGTACGTCTCTGAGCGTGCAAAGATCATTCCCCGCCGTGTGACCGGCACCTGCGCTTATCATCAGCGCGCACTGACCATCGCCATCAAGCGTGCTCGTCACGTTGCTCTGATGCCCTACGTCAGCGACTAATCTTTAAAACATCAACCCAATCAAAATAATCAGCAATCAGCAAAGGCTCTTTCCCGATGACAAGGGAAGGAGCCTTTTTTGGTGCAATGCGCCCATTTTGTTTTGCGTCGTGGTGTGTTATACTGGCCTTGCACACTCCCCTGCACACACTTTTCAGGAGGTATCACGATGAAACGACATTCTTTCCGTCTTGCGGCGGCGGCTCTGGGCCTTTTGCTGGTGCTGCCCACCGGGCTTCCGGCCTCGGCCGCTTCCTCGTTTGATGCGGGCTACTATGCCACCCATTACCCGGATGTTGCGGCAGCCTGCGGCACGGACGAAGGTACCCTGCTGCAGCACTACATCCAGTTCGGCGCATCAGAAGGGCGCAAGCCCTCCGCCTGGGGCCGTGCCGGTGACACGGACCTGAAGCTGACCGACGCCCAGATCGCGGCCATCTGGTCGCCGGTGCCCATCAAGGAACTGGCCAACTACAAAAGCCTGAAGCGCAAGATGACCGATGACGAATTTGCCCAAGCCTACGAGCAGGCCCGCAGGATCGTAACGCCGCTGGCCTTCAAGAGCCGTGAGGAGCAGCTGGCCGGCATCGCCAACGCCCTGCGCGAAATGGTAGATGACGGTACGGTTGCCTACTCTACCGATGTGCCTCACTACAACGACGCCTATGGGTATCTGGTGCTGCATGTGGCCTCCTGCGCCGGATGCACCCGCACCACCGGTCTGTGCCTGAATATGCTGGGCATTCCCTATGAGCACGTGAACGAAAACCAGTGGAGCCACCAGTGGTGCCGCGTGCCCATGCCCGACGGCACTTATTGGATCTGCGATGCTTACGGCCTGTACTGCGGCCCGGAGCCTGCTCCCTACCAGCACCCCTATCTGTAAGCAGTCCCCTATCAGCACGAGAAGCGCCGAGGCGTCCTCTCGTGCTTTTTATTTTTCCGT
>OGDF01003801.1_pt1 | contig 17966 bp, 19 predicted proteins | sample 1570141 | NCBI WGS metagenome assembly OGDF01 (sample SAMEA4370581, study PRJEB24528) | human gut metagenome | reverse complement strand
CCGTTATCCTCTGTTTCTCCCTGTTCAAATCCGGCGCACTGGCGAAGTCGATATTTAATGCCTCTTAATTTTTTATGCCGATAAAATGTTTCCAGACACTTTCATAGCCTTGTTTGAGTCAAAAAACATCGGTCTAATTTTTTGATAGTTAATTAATACGCTTTCCTTCAAAATTCGATATTATTTTGTTGTAATTAAAATTTTTCATATCGAAAGGAAGGAAACACATGAGTTTTAATGAAGAACAGTTTCGCAGGCTGGTTGACGAAACTGAAAAAACAATTATTACGTTAGGGACGACTGCACAGGCTGTCCTTGACAGACACAGACGTTTCACAGAACAACTTGTAGTTTTTCTGCATGAAAAGGATAGCGAATTTGACCTGCAGTTATGTCTTGATTATGTAAATACTATTGAACATGATCCGGCCTTAAAGATGACTAGCTCCTATATTGATTGGATTGCATTCCACCGTTTTGTGCATCTACTTGCAGAACAAGAACAAGGAACTTTGACATCATGGAGGTATTATCTTACTGCAAAGTCTCCTGAACTACAGAGCAGCGAATTTAACAATGCTCTCCAAAAATATGAGAAATATGAATCCTCTGAACTTGGACTGAAGAAAAATACTGTAAAAGGCAGGATATCATGGATCAGGAAAATGTTTTTATACTTTGAAAGCAACGGTAAGTACAGTCTTAGTGGACTTACCCATGCAGATATTTCAGGCTATCTCCTTTCCGACAGGTTTAAGGGACGTACTCCAAAAGGTTTACACTGTGAACTGTACTGTATTAAAAACTTCTGGCGTTATGCAGAGGAATCCGGATTAGTTGATACAATGAACCTACACGCTGCAATCATTATCCACAGAGTCAACAGTAGCAGAATCATCACAACGTTAACCCACCAACAGGAAATAGATATCTTCGAAGACAAACCGAGTTCTTCCGTAAACAAAAGAGATATCGCAATTGCACTATTGGCACTTCATACAGGATTACGGAGTTGCGATATACGTGCCCTGAAATTTCAGGATATTAACTGGGATAAACAGTATATTTCCTTATTACAACAGAAAACCGGGACACCATTGCAGATACCAATTGATGTGGAAACAGAAAATGCCATCATCGATTATGTCCTCCATGAACGCCGTGAATGTGATTCCGAATATATCTTTGTTACAGGTGTTGGTCCGGTTCAACGACTGAAGCGCAGACATTATCGCATCAGATACCGTGCAAAGGGAACTCCTTCGGAAAATACAATCCCCCATGACGGGCTGCATATATTCAGGCGTACTTTTGCTTCAAGACTCCTTAATTCAGGAACTGCCCTTCCAATTATTTCTGAAATGCTTGGTCATACCGACCAGAATTCTGTGCAGTGCTATCTTTCCACAGATGAGGAAAAAATGAAAAGGTGTTCACTTTCCCTCGCCATGATTCCTTATGAGGGAGGTGCTTACCATGTATAAAAGCGGTTTTTCCATAGATATAGAAAACATGGTTCAACAGCTACGCAACTCTGGCTTGAAAGTGGAGTATATTGATTATTTCCTGCATGATTTTGATGAATACTGCTATGACAGGTATCCTGATGCCGGACTACTCTCAAAAGAAATATCCGAATCATGGATACATGACATGAAATCCGAGTCTCGCTGCCATTATGCCCGCCGAGTCAGAACAATGAAACATCTTGGGGAATACCAGCAATCCATCGGTAAAAAGGCGTATGTTCCTAATTACAGTGTTTGTTACAAAACAAAAGATGAACCCCACTTATTCAGCGATGAACAGCTGAAACAATTTTTTGTCAGTGTTGATTCAGGTGTAAAAACAACAGCTATTTTTCCTTACAACGACCTGATTTTTCCCTGCTTTTTCCGAATGCAGTATTGTTGCGGAATGCGCAGTTCAGAAGTTTGCAATCTCACAATAGGTGATGTGGATCTCTCCAATGGTACTGTCAGTATCTATCGTTCTAAAGGATTCCTAGATCGCAGGATATACATGAGCGACGACTTAGTGAACCTATGCCGGGATTTTGACAGGCATTACTCATCTGTCCTACCGGGACGGCAGTATTTTTTTCAGCCCAGCAACCAAAAACTCTGCTATAACAGTGGAAACGTTGTAAGGGTATTTGACAGCATTCTGAAAAAAGCTGGGATACTTGATGTGAAAGGAAAAAAATTCACTCCCCATGGACTGCGCCATCTGTTTGCAGTACAAAATATCAAAAAATGTGTTGAAGAGGGCGAGGACTTTGCTAACTGGATTGAGTACCTCTGTCAATATATGGGGCATAAACACATCAGGTATACCCTGTATTATCTTCACATAACTTCACAGCTGTTTCCGGTGTATCAAGATAAACTTCGTCAGCTTGAGGAAGGAATAGGTGTAAAGTATGCCGAAGAATAAGATTAAAAAAATGTTTTTCATCTACGTTAAGGACTTCCTCGACAATATGCGGATTGAGCTGAAAAGTGAAAGAACCATACAGACTTATAAGGAATCCCTGAACACTTTTCGTCTTTACATGCACCATGTTTATGGCAAGCAGGTTGATGACATCACTTTTGAGTACGTGACAGAGGATACCATACGCAGGTTTACCAGCTGGGTTGCCGAAAATAACAGTATCGGGACAAGAAACATCCGTCTGTCAGCAATTAAGTCATATCTACAATACGCAGCGGACAAGGATATCGAACTGATACCATTACAATTAAAAGTGGCAAAGATTAAGCATAAAAAAACTTACCCAAAGAAGCATAACTGGCTGAATAAGGAGCAGGTAGTTCTTCTGCTTAATCAGCCTAACGCCACAAAGACAGGCATACGTGATCGTTTTATTATTCTCTTCCTTTTTTCGACAGGAGTGCGACTTGACGAATTTCGTCATATAAAACTAAAAGACATCATAACGGAGGAAAAATATCCTTATGTCATGGTCACCGGAAAAGGGAATAAAAAACGTATTATTCCGGTTTCGGATGAAAGTTTTATGGAGAATTACAACTATTATTGCACCCTACACCACCAGCATAAAAACATGGAAGACTACCTGTTTTTTACGGTAAACCGTGACGGCAGAGGCATGATGTCAGAAGATAATGTCCAACGCATCCTCAAAAAGTATGCTGATATGGCACGAAAAACTGATCCTGCATTTCCAAACGTACACCCGCACATGATGCGGCACTCGTATGGAGCCCAGTTGTATCGGCTCGGCTTATCCCTTGCAGAGATTGCCAAACTGCTTGGACACGAAAATATCACCACAACAGAGATCTATGCAGAGACAGATCTTGCAATGGCAACAGCAGCCCTCAAAAAGATGATTGGAAACCAGCCCGCCCGTGAATGGGATAATCTTTCTGAGGAAGATAAAGTAAAATTTCTTGGATTAAAATAACTATCAAAAAATTAGACCGATTTTTTTGATTCAAACAAGGCTATGAGTAGGCGTTTGGAGATAAATATCGGTCTTATCTTTTAAGAGGCATTAAATATTGATTTGCTAAGGCTTCCGGTCTTGAATAATGAAAATGCAAGAATCACGGTATAAGCCGCTACTGAAAACATTGCTGCATGAAGGTCACTGGATATGGTCATTGCATTTACTAAAACTGCATAAATTCCCACACAGACCATCATGAAGAATCCCTGAAATGCCAGTGCGAACAAGCCTTTTAAATAGTTGTTTCCGATATTGCCCCATTCCTTATTGGTCATGGTGGCAAACGGAATTGGTGCTATGGAAGTATAAAGGTAAATTTCTATCATTCTTCCGTACAAAATAACGGTTATGATGATCGACAGAATCCGCATGGTAATACTGATCAACAGCGTTTCCATGGATAGCAGGAACAAATCCCCCAGTTCCATATCTTCCAGTGCATCCACAATCCTTGTGATTGCTTCCGATGCATCCACCGCAGTGTTTCCTGATATCACCCCGGCGGCATTGTTGACCACATGCTGGCCAACATCAAAGACCGCCATCGTGATATTGAACGTATTTGTCACCAAATAAATGGCTACATACGCCTTGAAAATCCAGAGGAAAATGTTGTAAGTCTCAAATTCATGGAAATTGTTTTTCTGCGTTACCATCGTAATCAGTTCATAGCACAGGACAAATGTGATGATCAGTCCCGCAATAGGGACGATCACCGTCTGGGAAATGTTCTGGATCAGATTAAAAATCCCTGCATTCCATCCCTGCGGTGTCTGTCCCACCTGCCCGGCTATGGTTCCCACCTGCTCATTGACAGACGTGAACATGTTATCCAAACATGACTTGATAAGCCCGATCAGGATATCCTTTATCGCTTCCGTAATTCTCTCAATGATGGTGTTCATCTACCACTCCTCTTAAGAGAACAATGTTGCCAGCTGTGGAATCAGGGTAGTTCCCAGCAGCATGATTCCGGCACCAGCCATCAGCTGTTTGATGCCCTGGCTCTTAGCGCCGGGATTGTCATTCCCATATCCTTCCAGAAGGTTTACGACACCCCACACGCCAAGACCTGCGCCGATTGCGACTACAAGAGTTTTTAAAGTTGTAATTGCACTGCTAAAAAATGCCATATACATTCACCAAAACTGACTTTTTTCAGGTGTTTACGGGAATGAAAAAACACCGACTAAAAAGCCGGCGCACCTAATGTCAGTTATTCCTTTCCTCATTATTTTCCATTCATTCCCAAGGTTACTCCGACAGATCTACTTGAATTACTTCCACCTCTTCTTCAGATTTCGGTGTGTACTGCGGATTTAACTCTTTCTCAACCTTGTATCGGTTCTTCTCGTTTTCATCTGCAAGAAGCCGATAGTTTTTGTGTTTCGTAATATCATATTTGTCTGAGAAAAATGGTCTGGCACCACGGATCAGCAGGATACATTTTCCTCCATCCATGACTGCAATCTCGTCCTCTGTCATCAACTGTTTCCCCAGTTTCTGATAATTCAGTCCAAAAGATTTCTGATTGCTTCTTGTCTCCGAAGTGTTATACAGGTCAATGGTTTCCTTACCCAGAAGCTCACTCATTTCCTTTAATGTGGTCTTCTCTTTCCCACCAAGGAATAAAGTCGTATCACAGTTGCCCAGAATGGTATCTGCACTATCCTTATACATTGCCTTTAACTGGCTCTGTGACTGCAAAATAATAGAAGCAGAGATTTCCCTGCTTCGGATGGTTGCGATCAGCTTGTCAAACTGAGGAATTTGTCCGATGTTGGCAAACTCATCAGCGATGACACGCACATGCACCGGAAGTCTTCCACCATATTCATCATCTGCCTTATCGCAAAGCAGATTGAAAAGCTGTGACTGCAACATCGCAATCACAAAGTTGAATGTGGTATCCGTATCGGACATAATCAGAAACAAGGCTGTTTTCCTGTCTCCGATCTTATCCAGTTCCATTTCATCGTAAGACATGATCTCACGAAGCTCTGCGATATCAAATGGGGCAAGTCTGGCACCACAGGAAATCAAAATCGACTTCGCCGTTTTGCCAGTAACAAAATGTCAATAGTTTTTTAATCACTTTTTTTAAAAATGGGCAAAAAAATAGAGCATATAGTTTATTACCCCATATGCTCTACTTTCATATTTTCTAAAAATTTCTGTAAATGACTTTGAAATAGAGGTCATACTTGAAGCAAACAGTGAGTTTATACGCCCCCTTCCCATTTTTCAGTTCAAACAGAAACTTCTGCTGATTTACAGCAGTAGGTGCAAGACTTACTGCTTCCATACCTCTGTCAAACCATTCTATACCCTAGTCTGCCTTTCCAAGTTCCGCTATACTCTTGCTTTTATGTGGAACTCCCTGTGTTTTTCCATATCCCAGCGAAATAATGATCAGCAGTTTCTGCCCTCTTTTTATTTCTGCTTTTGATTTGCCATACGTCATTGCCACCCAGCAGGTATTAAGACCAAGTTCCGGACATTTCAGCACAATCTTCTCACCATAATATCCCGCTTTTTCCTGATCATTTTTATTTCCGACAATGGCAATATAATTTTTTACATTTTCAAATTTTCCATAATGAGCCATAAAGGAATCAAAACATTTCGGTTCGTCGAAAAAGTCTGAATGGATAATCTACTCTCCGCATTGACATCATTATCAAGGAGCTGATTTCTTCTCTTTTCGATGGTTCGATCGCCTGATTTTTATACTGTCTTACGCTGTGTCTTTCTTTCATGATTTCTAATATATCCATCACAATATCCTCTCTTTCGTTCATCTGATTAAACCAAGTATATCATATCTTTCCGTAAAAAATTCAATGGTAAAGAAAATCAAGACAATCAAAAATAGATAACCATGTTTCAGGTTATCTACTCTTAATTTCTGATTTTTCATTTCAGCTGGTTTTCAGTTACAAAATTTTATTAAAACACCAATTACAATTCCCTTAGATTTTCGACAATGCTTTGCCTCTTGCCGGCATGGTAAAGCACAGCAGGAATCAGCCAGCCCAGCAGGAGAAATACTGGTATAATCAGGATTACAGGCATAATGGTAAAATGATATGTTACAAACCAGAACATAGCACTCATCATATTGCCAAGCATAGGGCTGAGCACCACTGAAAGTATGAGGGATGCTATGATGGAGCCCACCGCATAAAATAAGCCCTCATAAATAAGCATGAGCTTTAGCTGTCTCTTGGTCATGCCCACAGACTGTAATACGGCAAATTCTCTTTTTCTGGACAAAATTCCTGTCATAATTGCATTAAAAAAATTAAGTATGCCCACAAGTCCGATGATAGCACAGAGGGCACCACCACAGATTAAAAACATATTTTTAAACCGGGTAAATTCACGTCTGATAGATGCCTTGCTCTCATACATGAGAGTAGATGTATCTCCTGCTGTGAGCTTTTGCAGATACTGCTCAGCACTTGCTTCTGCCTGAGAATCCGGTGTGTCAAACATATAAAATTTTGGAATGACATCTGTACCGCTGTCCTCCTTAAGCTTCTCTACCGGCAAAACCATACTATAACCCAGACTTGCATAACGGAAGCTGATGGAATCAGGAACCGTCACAAGAGCACATACACTGTACTCCACCTCCTTTGCCTCTTCCTCATGGTATTCCAAATACTCCTCAGGCGTGGTCTGTTGGTCTGCCCGCTCGCCGGTTCGGCTGTCTATGTCATATCCAATCTGGTAGTTTACGGTATAAGTGTCTCCCAGCTCAGGGTAGTTGTTCAAATTTACTATATTGCCGTAATCGTCTGTGGATACAGCTACAGCGATTGCGTGGCTATCCGGGTCAGATAGTGGCTCCAGGGAGCCTTTTACTACAGTAAGCTTATCAAAAAGTCCATCGTCAAAGCCCTCTATACTGACGTCGACAAGTATGCTGTCACCTTTCTGCTCGTAGTGGGAGATTTCCTCCTGCAGCTCTTTACCGCTTAGATAGTTTTCTGCCAGTTTACTATACTGGTCTGTCTCCATCCACATCATAGGGGATATGTCTGCCAGGTCATAGCCGCTTCCAGAGACAGTCTCATCTGTGTTTTCCTTTATCTCATCAATGGTATCTGCTCCTATATATTCATCTGCCGTATTATAGCGGAAATAATCTGTACTGCTCACGATAAAGTCTGCACAGGTTGACCTGTCCACATATTTATCCATGTCAAAGCCGTTGACAAGTGAAAAAAGCACATTTAAAAGAGTTACGGAAAGTGTCAGCGAGACTACAACCAGGATAGTTTTCTTCTTATTTCTGCCAAGATTGGCAAAAGCCATCTGATATACCTTAGCCCCACGGCTGTGGCGCTTTTTCTTTTTGCCGGTCATACCTTCTGTATATTTTGCTGCCTCAACAGGCGATACCTTTGCAGCCATTTTGCCGGGCTTCCTGCAGGACAAAAAGACAGTGATAATGGCAAATACAGCAGAACCGATAAAAATAATCGGCGAGCTGCTGATAGCAGCCTTTGTGCCTATAATACTTGTGGTTTCTAATGCAATAGGAGTTAAAACCGCACCAATGCCATAGCCCAGAAGCAATCCTACAGGAATACCGATAATACACAAAAACAGAGCTTCCTGTGTGATTATGTGCCTTAATTGTCTTGGGGTGGTACCGATTGTCTTTAGCAAGCCATAAAACCTGATGTCCCCAGTCACTGAAATCTGGAATATATTGTATATAATCAGATAGCCTGTAAATATAATAAGCAGGAAAAAAGCAAGGATTGCAGCTACCAGTGAGAAATCTATGTCAGAGCTTACAGATGAGGCAGTAAGTCCCCAGTTCACACCGATTCTGGCGCTGTTCTCCTGGTCTCTTGTATTCCAGTCATAGCCTAAGTCTGTATCTATTTTTTCCATCTGCTCCCTGATATTAAGCTTGGAAGGAAGCATGACATTTAAGTCTATGTCAAGAGCTTCATCACCAGCGGCTATACACTTTTCGTTGATTTTATCTACATAGGCTTTTGATACGTTGATATAGTGAACAGGCATCAAATCGTCATACTCCCAATAGCCGACGAGGATAAAGCTGTCGGTCTGTGGTATCCCGGTGTCTGTTCCATTACCAGCCTGATAAGTAATCGTCACATTTGTTCCCAGCTTCGGTTCTACGCCAAGGAGTCTTAAGGCTGTAGTGTCCATGGCTATTTCATTTTCTTTTTGAGGCTCCTTTCCCGTGGTTGGGGTGGCATAGCTCCACTTGGTACAGTTTTTATCCATGTAGCTTACTTCCGCCGCTACCTTACCGAATACGTCAGAGGAGCTGAAGCCGCACACGATACGCTCACCAGATGCCTTGATTCCCTTGTGGGCGGCTATTTTATCAGCCTGTTCTCTTGATAAATCCTTAAAGTTTCCATCGCTATAGCCACCTGCCTGTCTGAAATTGTAGGTCTCATAGCTTGAGTTTACAGACAGCATAATGGTAAATAATGATGTAAACATCAAAGTTGTGAGTGCTATAGCACAAATTGCAATAATATTTCTTTTTCTGGATGCCCACAGAGACTTGAAGCTAAGTCTGCGGATACATTTTCTGTTCTTTACTCTCATACTGCTCTCTCCTGAATATGTCCATCCTCAATTCTTATTATGCGATCCGCAAGCTGGGCGATTTCCTCGTTGTGGGTAATCATCACAATCGTCTGCGAGAACTTCTGGCTTGTCACCTTCAGAAGACCCAATACGTCCTGACTTGTACGTCCGTCTAAGTTTCCGGTGGGTTCATCCGCAAGAATTATGGCAGGCTCTGCCGCCAATGCTCTGGCTATGGCAACTCTCTGCTGTTGTCCTCCTGAGAGCTGATTTGGAAGAGCGTCAAGTCTCTGGTCGAGCCCCAGTGTCTCTGTTATTTTTTTTACAAATTCCTTATCGACTTTACCGCCATCCAGTTCGATTGGAAGCACGATGTTTTCGTATACATTTAGTACAGGCACCAGATTATATGCCTGAAATACAAAGCCGATTTTTCTTCGTCTGAAAATGGTAAGTTCCTCATCCTTCAGGGAAAAGATATCTTTGCCATCCACGAATACTTTGCCGGAGCTTGGTCTGTCCAGACCACCCAGCATATGTAAGAGGGTGGATTTGCCACTGCCGCTTGTGCCCACAATAGCCACAAACTCTCCTTTTTCTACATTGAGACTCACGCCATCTAAGGCATGTACACAGGCCTCACCTGTTCCATAGGTTTTCTTCAAATCACATGCTTGTAAAATGTCCATATATCCTCCTTAAAAACGAGATAAAATACGCTTCGCGGATTTGACTCGTTGCCCGCGTAAACTAAAAAAACTGTATGCAGCATTTTTCGCTACATACAGATTATTACACAATATTCTTTCCAGATTCTTTCCGGAACTAATTAAATTATTACAGTTTTGAAAGATTTAAGCCGATTTTGGCAGAAACACAGAAAAAGTACTGCCCTGTCCATATACGGAGGACACCTTTATGTAGCCGCCCTCTTCACTTAGAATCTGCCGGCTTAAATACAGTCCTATGCCCACACCTTCCATATTTTTGGTATCTTCTGAGCGGTAAAATCTTGAAAAGATCTTAGGAAGCTCCTCCTCTTTTATGCCGATTCCGCTGTCTTTTATATCAATTCTTACAAACATTTCATATGCAGTAACAGATAGGCTTATAGTGCCCTCGTTTGTGTATTTTAAAGCATTATCGAGGATATTGCAGATGGCTTCCAAAGTCCACTTGCTGTCAAAATAAGCTTTTTCATCAGTATCATGAAGTATAAGCTCAAGCCCTTTAGCCCTGGCTTTGAACTCTGTCTCTTTTACAGCCAGTGTCAGCATGGACTTAAGAGCTTCTTCCTGTGGGGAGAGCTGCAATATGCCGTTTTCAAGCCTTGACAGCTTCACCAGAGAGGCGATTAAAAACTGCAATTTTTCCGACTGGGCATGAAGCTGGACAATATTTTCACGCATCTGGACTGATAAATTGTCAGTATCATCCTCAAGCAATAGCTCGCTGTATAAGAGCAGATTGGCTATGGGAGTCTTGGTCTGGTGGGAAATATCCGCAATTAACGACTTAATCTTGTCCTTTTCCAGCTCCACATTTCTGGCAGAGACCACAGAAGCACTCAGATAATGGGCGAACCTGGTCTCAAGCGAGGACAAGCGTGTCTCGTCAAAGCTTTTTTCAGAAAAATTCCCTTTGGCTGCCTCATTTAACATATTTTCTATTGTATCAATGGTTTTCTTCGTGCGCAGATGGTTGATGAAAATTACAAGTGCTGTAATTACAAGGCATATGCCCACGATACAGATGGCTGTATTATAGTTATTCATTCAAATCTATATCCTATTCCATATACTGTTTTAATGCTGTCCGGTGTGCCAAGCTTGTCCCTGAGCCTCTTGACAGACACAGAGAGGGCATTGGCATCCACAAATTCCGCGCTGTCATTCCAGACTCTGTCCAGAAGAAAATCTCTGCGGAGGTTTATGCCCTCATTTTGAACCAGAAGCCTTAAAAGACGCTGCTCGGTCTTACTAAACTCGATTTCCTGTCCATCTACTAAAAATATCATTCTCTCAAAATCAAATTCATAGCAGCCCTTCTTATATACACTGGCAGAGGTATGTGCCTGTAAGCTTTCCGCCTTTCTAAGCTGGGTATTTACCCTTGCCCTTAATACTGACAGTGAAAAAGGCTTTGTGATGTAGTCATCTGCGCCAAGCTCCAGCCCCTTTACTATATCCATGTCGGTATCGTTTGCGGTCAGGAGAATAACCGGTATAGTTGGATAGTTTCTCTTTAGTTCCTGTAAAAAATCAAGCCCGCTTCCATCCGGCAGATTTATGTCAAGTAATATGAGAGACGGACAGTCGCACAGGAGCTGGTCTCTTGCAGCTTTTATAGTCTCACAGGAGACTATCTTTCTGTTCTCTGTCTTTAATGCCTTGCACAAGCCCTGATTTAAGGCTATATCGTCCTCTAGGATTAGTATTTGCTCCATCTGTATTTCCTCATAGTCAATCAATATTTTAGACTATTATAGCACAGGAGAATTTTATCTGCAGTAAAACTTGCTGAAATTACTAATCTTTCAAGTATTCCTTGCTTGATGCCATATTTCCACCTCAAACTCTGATTTAGTGTTCAAATCATATCACATTCTCAAACATATCTCAATTCCAATTGTCTCTGCCCATCTATTGCATTGCCTTTCGGCTTGCTTCTGTAACCAGCATCCGGTTAATCTTCTCCTGCATGGTTTCCTTTGCATCTTCATTAAAATGATAACGGACAACATAGACTGTCTGCCCGATTTTCTTTGTAAATGTGTTCCCCTCTGTTTTTGTATTCATCATTTTTTCCATAATCATTTTTTCCTTTCTTTCCTGTGCCCGACAGAGAGAGGATTGTCTTTGTCCCTGCCGGAAGTTTATCTGTACACTGACAACATAAGTGTCAACATGGGGTTTGAAACTTTTTACTGGTTGTTTTTTTATTTTCCAAAATACTACTGGAAAGTTTTTTGAATGTTCTTGTTGACACCTGTAAAAAAAGCTGAAACGCCAGTAAATATAAGGGTTTTAGGTGTCAACAAATCTGTCAACAAGCGATAAATTTACAGAAGATTTGTAGCCTTCCGATATCAAAATCAGCCTTTCTCTCTGTCGGGCAGGTCAAATGGCAGCTCCAACTGTTCTGCCTTCGTCAGCTTCGTAAATCCGTCTTTGTCCGGTTCGTTGCCACCCTCTTCTGTTCCTTCCCTGACCCAGCTTCTCTGTCTGCCATATCCTTCCTTTGAAAATCTGTGGATTCCATCCCTCTTCCAGCCGGTGATCTGTGTATCCATAATGGAACAGATCTCATTTGTCTCGAATTTTTTCGGCTCCCGTTCAAAATGGTCAAAGGCTTCTTTCCAAATCTGGACGGAGCATACATGAGTTCCCTTGTAGGCATCTAGCCAGCCCTGAATCATTCCTGCCATCGTATCTTCCTGTGTGAACTGTTTCCGGTATTCACTGATCTTCTGTTCCATTTCTTTTGAGAATTTCAACAGACTGCTCTTATTCTCCGTTGACCAGTAGATTTCCATTGCTTCTGCCCATAGCTGGTCAAAATAGGCTCTGGCTTCTTTTTCATCATCAAGGATATGCTTCTCTGCCTTGCTGCTGTCTATGGCAATCGGCAGGAACCGTCTTGCCCCGGTACGGTCAAAGGGAATAAACTGCCTTGTGTTCGTTGACCCGGCAAAGATACACTGACGCTTCCGATCTTCCTCATATTTATCATAGGGATTCCGGTAAGTGTCTTTCTGCCTGGTCAGGAATGATTTGATCTCTTCATTGCTTTTCGCGCTGATTGCTGCAATCATCTCTGACATTTCCATGATCCAGTGTCCCCGGAGATGCTCATATATCTTACTGTCGTTCAACTGTTTCAGGTCATCAGAAAACCAGTCATCATTCAGTGCAAGGAAACGGAAGAATGTGGATTTCCCGGCTCCCTGCTGACCTACCAAACAGAGCATTTCATCTGCCTTACAACCCGGACGGTAGATTCTGCTCAACGCTTCCATCAGGAAATGTTTCACAACCTCATAGACAAAATCCGAAGCATCAGCTCCCATATACCGTTGCAGTACATAACGGATTCGCTCCTGTCCGTCCCATTCCAGTTGTTCCAGATACTCACAGATTGGGTGGTATGCCCGGCTGTTGGCTTCTATGCGGAGTGCCTTATCCATACATTTTTCACTTGTGAGCTTGTAATACCGTTCAAAGAAATAATAAAAATAAGTCCTGCCATCATCGTCCAGTTTGCAGATTTCCTCATTCCACCAGAGTTTTTTCACAATATCAATCCTGCCTGTCAGCTTGTTGTACTTCATGCTCTCACGCACAAGCGGATCATTTCTCAGCACGACCATATAATTTCCTACCGTTGCTTTCGCAGTTCCCTTTTGTGTATATTCCAGCATCTGTTTCACTTCATCGACTTTACTTTTATCTGCCATCCGGAGCATTTCTTTCATGGCATCTTTCTGTTCTTTTGTAGCAATCTCCTTTATCTTCTCTTTCGCATTGCTCAATCTTCTCCATCTCCTTCCATTTTTCTTTGACAAGGACTTCCTTATCTGCCCTATCCCCGAAGAGCAAAATATCCAGATAATACTCAACAACCGTCAGTTCACTGAGAGAAATCATAAACTTTTCATTCCATTCTTCTGTCCATGTTTTTGGTGCATACTGCTCTTTCCATTCCAGAAGCAGGCTACGGTAATTCAGATATGCTCTCAGGCATCTTAGATATTTTTTCTGCCAGAGTTCTTCCGGTGTCGGCTTCGGCTTTTTTATTGGAACACGTCTCTTGTTCTGCAGTGATTCCCTGTCCTTGCCGGAATAAAGAATCCTAAAATCATCTGCCAGCTTCATAGCAGCATCTTTCAGTCCAATGCCAAACAGTTGTGCTGTAAAATCAATCGCATCTCCCGTACAGCCACACCCGAAGCAGTAATACCTCCGGTCAACTTTCATACTGGGTGATTTGTCATTATGAAAAATACAACGGATCAGTCCGCTCCTGTTGGGCTTCAATCCATACAATTCAACAGCCTGCCGGACAGTCACGTTCTGTTTTACTTCATCAAATAATCCCAATTCATTTCCTCGCTTTCTTATAACTGCTTCCCAAATCCGGGAATCACTTTTTACTCAAAAACAAAAAGGCACTTTGTCCTGTCCTTACGGAATCAACAAAATGCCCTTATAGTTCCAGATCACTAGAACACGATTTTCCTTTATTCAGTTGTTTTCTCTCTGCCTCTTCTCTTTGAATCTTTGCTACATTCTGTGCAAGTCTTTCCCTGATAGATGGCTTCACTTCTTTTTTGATTTCTTCTACAACAGCTTTTTTCTTCTCTGGCTGTTTTAACTGTTTAGTAATCCGTATGACCACTTTTTCCATTGCAGTTTCTATTTTTCTTATCAGCCCGTCCAGTCTTTTTATTGCATAATCCTTTTCTCTTTTGGAAGCCTTGTGTTTCGGATCCTGAATCCACTTTTTAGAATCTTCTGCCAAACGGATATCATCTCTTCTGGTAGCCAGCATTGCTTCTTTTGCTACTTTCTCCACTGCCTTGTCATAAGCTTCACTGGATACTTCATCAAGCAAGGTTTCCACATCTTCAATACGGACGGTAAGCTGTTTCAGTTCCTCTCTCTGTTCTTCAATTAGATCACCCTGCTTGAATATACGGTCTGAATTATTTGCAAATTCTGTATCCTGCTGTTTTATTTTTTCTTCCTGTGACTGAATAATTTCTTCATTTGCACGCACATACCTTGACTGTTTTGCAAGCTCCAGACGATTCTCGTTCACCTTATCAATCTGCATAAGAATTGTTTCCTGTTGATTCGCAATTTCTTCTTTCTGCTTCATACGGATATAATCTTGTTTTTCCAAATACTTTCTTCCACCATACGATGGTTCTTCATCAAGTTCCAGTCCGTGACGTTTACAGATATCTAAAAACATTGTCCGGCAGGCAGAATCAAAAACAACCTTGCGGTTATTTGTCTTTGATCTCTTCTTTTCTGGATCTGGAAGTTCAAATCCAAGTTCTTCCAATGCTGTTTCCTGTTTCGGCTCAATTTCTCCATATCGGTTTGTAGCATCGAAAACATGACGCTCATGAATATGAGGTGTTGCTTCGTCCATGTGTAGCGACCAATCAATAATATGCACGTTAGAGCCAAACCGCTTATCGAACTCTTTCTTAAACTCGTCAAATACTAAAATCAGGGTTTCCACAGAAGCATGTTCATCTATTGTTCCAAGCTGATAGATACTTTCTTCCGGACAGGTCTTTTTGTTTTTCCAAACATCTTCCACTTCTTTGCATCTGTCTGGGTGTCTGGCTTTCACATGTCTCTCATTTTGCTTCATAACGTAATTTCCATAATGCTCTTCATAGAATGCCAGCTCAATTTGTTCAAAAGAAAAATTATTCTCTTTTCCCTGATCTTCCATTGTGGTATATCCCTGATAGCAATCCCAGTAAATATTTTGCCGGACTCTTTCATTGTCGATATGCTCACTGTGTTCCGGATTAAATCTCCGATCATTATGAAGCGGATTGTAAACTCCATTTTTCCCAGATCTGCCATTATGCCTTGTTCCTTTCATTTCACATTTCTCCTTTCTTTCAAGTTGTTTCCCCGAAGGGATTGCAGCGAAGCTGCTTAAAGGCTCTGTCGCCGTTACAGATAGTACCCAGTACCATATGGCGAAACGCCATATCACTGGGCAATGGCTGCCGCCCTTAACCTGCTAAGGGCTTCGCCCCTTAACCCCAGCAAGGTGCTGCCTCCCTTTGCAATCCAGGCACAAAGGACTTCCAGTCCTCTGTACTCCCGGCAGACAAAACGTAATTCCTGCCGCTGTCCCTTCGGCATGATCTCCGTTCCGTCTGTTTTTCAAAAATCCTCTGCATCGGATTTTGTGGAAATATAATAATAGACAAAATAAAAGGCACTAACTTTTTACGGTTAATGCCATTTCCTTTACTCATTCACATTTTCAAATGCTTCCTGTGTATTTGAGAGTCCCATTCCTTTCACTGTTTCAGATAACTGCGATAGCTGTCTATCACAGAATCTGTAACACCGTTTTTGTACACTTTTCGGATATCAACAATTTTTTCATCTTTCAGTGCTTTCAGCCAATCCAACAAATCTTTTCTGCTGTTTACAAAGTTACAGCATCTTCCGTCTGCATATTCAATCCGGTATCTCATAAGCCCCTCCTACACATACACCAATTCATTTAAAATGATTTCATCTACCCGGCTTCTCACATTGTTTGCCCGGCGAACCCATTCCATTTGATCTCTGCTTTTCAATTCCTCTGTAATACCTTCCTGTTCCATGATCTGATTCATGAGAAAATCTCTGTATTCTACGCACTGCTCATTTAAGTCTGCAAGGTAAGTCCAGAGTTCCCCAGTCAATGTCAGATAGGAATATAAGCCACCTTTGTAGTCTTTCAGATAGTTTCTGTGAAGGCTTCCATAAAAGCCAATATCACGCTTTTCTTCCGACACAGCGATCAGTGGCAGATAGATTTCCCCGACAAGGATATAATCCAGACCATTGCTGTCATCGTGAACGATTCTTTCTAATTTACTCATGCTGATGCAACTCCTTTTTTCGGTTCTGCAGGTGGAAGCAGTGATACCGGAACGAACACACCCTTTGCAATATCTTCCTGACGGATTTCCTCTTTTTTTGCATCCATTTCAGCTTTCTTTTTTGCTTTTGTCCGTTCATAGTATTCTTGCTGCTTGCCACTTGCTTTTCTTTTCAGGTAATTCTGATGAAGCCTGTCTTTTCTGGCTTCCCGCTTCTTCATTTCTTCAATTTCCTCTGACGTCATTTCCACCTCACCGAAATGTGGCGGTAAATATTTTCCAATGAAATTAAAATAGATTTCCACTTCCTGAGTTGTCTCAATGCTTCCTTTTCGGTCACGCTCATGAACCACAATCTTTTCTACAAATTCATTCAGCATGTAAGTGGTCAATTCCTCAAAATTTTGGTATTTATCAACCAGAGCAATAAACTTCTCCGCTGATCTGCGACCTTCTTCATAACCTGATAATTCAGCTTCCATATCTGCAATTTCTGCCGACAAATCTTTCTGTTCTTTAGAATATTGTCCGTCAAGAATCGCATAACGTTCATCTGGCAGCTTGCCAAGAATATTGTCCTCATAGATTCTGCAGATCAGTTTTTCCAGTTCCTGCACACGCTTTTTTGCTTCTGCTAATCTGCTTTTCAATCTTATGATCTCACTGGACTGCTGTGAAGTCTGTGCTTTTTTTACTGTCTCCAAAAATTCTTCACGATTCAACTGTGAATACTCCGCAACAGCCTTTAAAAGTTCCTTAATCAGCTCCATAATCACATCGGCATTAATTCTGTGCTGTGTCTGGCAGAGTGTTCCAACCGGAACTTTAGAATATGCAGAACAGGTATATTGTGGAACTCGCTTGCCATTATTTACCCGATGAACATACATCTTGGAACCACAGTCTGCACAATACATCAGACCTGTCAGTGGGTGGGCTTCTCCCCATCCATCTGGATACCTTCTCACATTGCTTCGGATTCTCTGCACATTGTCAAAAGTTTCCTGATCTATGATTGCTTCCTGCGTGTTCTCAAACACCGTCCAGTTATCCTCAGATACATAATGGCTTTTCTTATCCTTGAAATGCTTTCTGGTCTTGAAGTTCACTGTATGACCAAGATACTCTCTTTTCTTCAGAATACCTGCAACAGTAGAAGAGCCCCAGCCATAAGGATCTTTGATTTCTTCTACTCTGCCTTTCCATAATCCGGCATCTTTCTTTGCCATATGAACCGCTGGTATCTCAACCTTATCCTCTTTCAGTGCC
>OGDF01003798.1_pt1 | contig 17977 bp, 11 predicted proteins | sample 1570141 | NCBI WGS metagenome assembly OGDF01 (sample SAMEA4370581, study PRJEB24528) | human gut metagenome | reverse complement strand
CTGCCGCGGCCGCTGCCGCCGCGCTCACGCTGACCGCATCCTGTGCGCTGGCCGCGACGGCCGACGCAAAGATCGTCGCCCCGAACACCGAAAAGATCACCGCGCCGTTCGCCGGTACGCTCCTCCCGTTTGACGCGGAGCTGGGCGACAGCGTCTCCGCGGGCGAAACCCTGTTCACGCTGGACACCGTCCCGGTTTATGCGGCACAGGCCGGCACGGTTTCCGCCGTGTTCGCCAAAGTGGGCGACGACGCGAGCGGCGTGGCCGCGCACTACGGCGCGCTGGCCGTGGTCGAGCCGAAGAACGCGCTGTATATCGACGCTTCCACCGAGCAGGCCTACGACGACGCGGATAACCGCTACATCCACGCGGGCGAATCGCTCTACCTCAAAATGGGCAACACCAAGGGCACGGGCGTTGTGACCGGCGTTTCCGGCAAAAAATACACCGTAGAAATCCTCACCGGCGATTACGACGTGAACGACACCGTCCGCTGCTTCCGCGAGAGCACCGCGCCCAGCGACAGCGAGGTTGGCCGCGGCAAGGTCACCCGCTACGCCGATGTGCAGGTGCTCGCCGACAGCGGCCGCATCGCCGCCGTGCACGTCAAGCCGGGCGACACGGTGGAGGTCGGCGACCTGCTCTTCGAGCTGGTGGACGCGCAGAGCGCGAAGAACGCCTCCCGCAGCGTCGCCGCCGGCGCAAGCGGCGTCATCACGCTGATGAATACTGTCTCCGGCGCGCAGGTCTACCGCGGCCAGCTTCTGTGCGAGGTGGCAGACATGAGCGCGCTGGAGCTGAGCGCCGAGGTGGATGAGCTCGACCTGAACAGCGTCGCCGTCGGCGACACGCTGACCTACACGCTCGACACCTTCGAGGGCGAAACCTTCGTCGGCACGGTCACCAAGATCTACGCCGTCGGCACGAAGAAGCAGAACGCGACCTATTTTGACGTTCGCATCACCCTGCCCAGCGGCAAGGCGCTGCTGCCGGGCATGAACGGCACGGTCACGATCAACAAATAAGCGGCGAAGCAAACCCTGAAGGGGCGAAATCCCCTCGAACTCAGGACAAAGGAGGCTCTCCCATGGCGCAGCCCTTCTCCCCCAAGCAGCGCGACGCCATCCGCGAAAGGCTGAAGGAAAGCGCGCGCAAATATGCCGTCAGCACCGGGGTTAAAAAAACCTCGCTGGATATGCTGACGGCGGACGCGGGGATTTCCAAATCCTCGTTCTATAAATTCTTCAGCAGCAAGGAGCTTCTGTTCCTTGAAATCGCCAACGATTGGGAAATGCAGGTCATCGCCGCGGTGAACGAATCGCTGAAAACCAGCGTCGGCACGGACGACAAGCGCCGTGCCGCGAACATGGTCTACACCGCGTTCACGACGATTCACGCGCTCGGCATCTGCAACTTTCTGTGCGACGACCTGCCGAAGCTGGCGCGCTTCATTCCCGAAGAAGAAGCGCGCTCGCACTACCTTTCCTCCGCGCAGGGCATTTTCGACATGCTCCACCACGCCGAAATCCACTTCACCCAGCCGGACGAGGTTGTGCTGGCCGCGATTCAGATTCTGTATCTGTCCATCATCCACATTAACCGAATCGGCCCGAACTTCTTCCCCGCGCTGCGGCTGCTGGTCGTGGGCGCATGCGAGGAGCTGGTGGCGTAACGGCCAAACCGTTCGCCTCTCTCGACGGTCTAATGCGAGGCTGTCAAGCTAACAACGCGATATTTCAAGAAAAACTAAGTATTTTTGCCCGAAGGTTTCCAAAGAGGTTTTCGGCTGTTGCCGCCAGTGGCGGAAACAAACAGCAGAAAACGGAAAGCCCTTTGGTGGGGCGATGGGGCAAAGCCCCATATCCCAAAATGCTTAGATATTTGTTTCTTGAAATGTTCGGTTTAAGCTTGACAGCCTTTTTTGTGCAGCGAAACTCCTTGGGGAAAAACACACCGATTCGTCCCGCTTGACAAATATCCGAAATCGGACTATAATATCCCCACACAAAATCCGATTTCGGATATTCTGAGGTGAACGTATGAAAAACATCGGCGCGGAAAAGCAGCTTTCCGAATATAACCACGTATATAAAGAAAATACCGCCATCTATCGCGATCTGAGCATCCGTCTGGGGCTGAACGAAAGCACGTTCTGGATTCTCTATACCCTGCGCATCGAGGAACCGCCCGTCACGCAGAGCGACATGTGCGCCATTTTGGCTTACCCCAAGCAAACGGTCAATTCCGCGCTCAAGAAGCTGGAGCAGGAAGGGCTGCTCACGCTCTTCGGCGAGCGCGGGCGCGGCGGCAAACCCATCCGCCTGACGGAAGCGGGCGTAAAGCTGGCGGAGCAGACCGTCGATCTTGTCATCGAGAGCGAGCAAAAAGCGCTGCTCGATTTTTCCGTCGAGGAGCAGGCGCAACTCCTAACCCTCACGCGCCGCTACAACGAAGCGCTTTCCCTGCATTTTGGCGCCATCGGCAAGGAGAAAAGCCATGAGTAAACCGCGCATTCAGCTTTCCGATCACTTTACCTATTCGCGCCTGCTGCGCTTCGTCGCGCCCTCCATCACCATGATGATTTTCACATCCATTTACGGCGTGGTGGACGGGTTCTTCGTCTCAAATTACGTCGGCAAAACGCCGTTCGCGGCGCTGAATTTCATCATGCCGTTCATCATGGTACTCGGCGGCACGGGCTTCATGCTCGGCACGGGCGGCAGCGCGCTGGTTGCCAAGGAGATGGGCTGCGGCCACACGGAGAGAGCCAACCGCATTTTCACCATGATGATCGGTTTTGTGGTCGTCACCGGCCTGATCCTGACCGTGCTGGGCGTCGCCTTCATCCGTCCAATCGCCCGGCTGATGGGCGCAAGCGAGAGCATCATGGCGGATTGCGTGCTTTACGGCCGCATCACCATTGCGTTCACAACGGCGTTCATGCTGCAAAGCGTGTTCCAGAGCTTCCTCGTCGTGGCTGAGCGGCCGCGCGTGGGGCTGCTGGTCGTTGTCGCGGCGGGCGTGGCGAACATGGTACTCGACGCGCTGTTCATCGCGGTCTTCCACTGGGGGCTGGCGGGTGCGGCGCTGGCGACGGGCATCGGCCAATGCATCGGCGGCGTCGTTCCGGCGGTGTATATTCTCCGCCAAAAGGATCTTCCGCTTCGCTTCGCTCCCTTCAAATTTGAGGCATCTCCCATCCTCCAAGCCTGCGCAAACGGTTCTTCCGAGTTTATGAGCAACATTTCCACGTCGTTCGTCTCCATGCTCTATAACATGCAGCTTTTGCGCATGCTGGGCGAGGACGGCGTTTCCGCCTACGGCGTGCTGATGTATGTGCAGCTCATCTTCATCGGTACAGCCATCGGCTACAGCATCGGCTGCGCGCCGATTGTCAGCTATCACTACGGCGCGGGTCACCACGATGAGCTGAAGAGCATGCTGAAAAAAAGCCTGACGCTGATGGGCATAACCGGCGTCGCGCTGACGATGCTTGCGCTCGGTCTGGCCGCGCCGCTGGCGAAAATCTTTGTCGGCTACGACGAAGGGCTGCTTAACCTGACGCGCCATGCGTTCTCAATCTTCTCCTTCTCCTTCCTGCTTTCCGGCCTCAATATCTTCGCCTCCGGCTTCTTCACCGCGCTGAACAACGGCCTGATTTCCGCGGTCATCTCGTTCGCGCGCACGCTGGTGTTTCAGGCGGCCTGCGTTCTGCTCCTACCCGCAATGTTCGGCGTGGACGGCATCTGGTATGCGACGCTGGTTGCCGAGGGACTGGCCTGCCTGTTGTCGCTGTGGCTGATTGATCGCAAGAAGCACTTCTACCATTACGATAAATGAGCAAATCCGGAATTTTGCACACATTCCGATAACAGGCGCAGCGGATTGCTCAGACGAAAAAAAGCGCCGCCTTATTCGCGACGCTTTTGCTTTCTTTATTTACGCTTCTTCCAGCTTTTTGAGCGCTTTTCTGAACTGCGTGCCAAACATCACCATGGTGAAGATCACGGCGAGCGTATCGGCGACAGGCTCGGCGGTGTAGACGGCCATCGTCCGGTCGGGCAGGATGTGCGGCAGAATGAAGATCAGCGGAATCAGCAGCACGAACTTGCGCAGGATGGCCACGATGATGGAGCACGGCGCGTTGCCGATGGAAACAAACGTCATCTGGCAGGCAATCTGAATACCGAAGATGAACAGCGCGCCGCAATAGATGCGCAGCGCCTTGGCGGTGAAGGCCAGCAGCTCGGCGTCCGGCGTGAAAATCCCCGCGAACGCCTTCGGGAAGAGCATGATGCCGCCCCAGAGGATGACCGAATACGTCAGGCTGGCCTTGAGCAGCGCGAAGAACGTCTGCCGGACGCGCGCGGCGTTTCTCGCGCCGAAGTTGTAGCTGGAAATCGGCTGCGCGCCCTGCGCCAGCCCCTGCAGCGGGAGCATCGCGAACTGCATCACGCTGGTGAGAATCGTCATCGCGCCGACGGCGATATCGCCGCCGTATTTGAGCAGCGAGGAATTGAAGCAGACGGAGATGATGCTCTCCGTGCTCTGCATGATGAACGCGGACAGGCCGAGCGCGATGCACGGGGCGAGGAGCTTCATGTCGATGCGCATATTCTGCGCCTTGAGGCGCAGGCTCGTCTTTTTGCCCATCAGGAAGCTGACGACCCACGCGCAGGAAACGCCCTGCGAAATCACCGTCGCCAGCGCCGCGCCGCGAACGCCCATGTTCAGGCCGAAAATGAAGATCGGGTCGAGCACGATGTTGCACACCGCGCCGATGAGCACGGTCATCATGCCCGTCGTCGCGAAGCCCTGCGCGGTGATGAACGCATTCATGCCGAGCGTCAGCTCCACGAACAGCGTGCCGAAGGCGTAGATATTCAGATAATTGTCCGCGTATTCAATCGTGTTTTCGCTCGCGCCGAAGGCCAGCAGAAATTCGTGGCCGAACAGCAGCAGCACCGCCGTCAGCGTCAGCGAAATCGCGATTTGCAGCGAAAAGCTGCCGCCCAGCAGCTTTTCGGCCGTGTCGCGGTCGCCGCGCCCCATCGCGATGGAAGCCCGCGGCGCGCTGCCGGAGGCGACCAGCGCCGCGAACGCCGTCACGATCATGATAATCGGCATGCACACGCCCACGCCGGTCAGCGCGAGGCTGCCGATGCCCGCGATGTGGCCGATGTAGATGCGATCCACGATGTTGTAGAGCATGTTGACCAACTGGGCGATGACCGTCGGAATGGCCAGCCGCATCAGCAGCCTGCCGACCGGCTCCGTGCCCAAAAACGCCTGATCTCTGGTTTGCATATCAAACAGATCCTTTCTCGTTGATGTTTCGGATGTTTTCCGTGATGACGCTCAGGCAGTGCTGCCCCGCCGCCAGCTCCTCGGGCGACAGCCCCTCCAGCATGCGCGCGGTGAACGCCGCCTGACGCGCCAGCCCCTTTTCCACCACAGGCGCGGCCGCCTCCGTCAGCACCAGCCGGCATTTGCGCCGATCCTCCGGCACGCCCTCGCGCGCCAGAAAGCCGAGCTGCACCAGATTCTCGATGTAGAGCGAAACCAGCGCGGGCTTGAGCTGGCGATAGGTGCAGATATCCCGCGCGGTATCGTAGCCGGGGTTGTTGTGCAGAAACAGCAGGATATCCATCGCGGTCTGCGCGACGCCGGTTTCCTTGCAGAGCGAGCGCATCTGCGCGGCGTAAGCGTCCTCCAGACGGCGCGCCATCACATAAAACTGCGACGCGGTCATCATGCTTCCGTCGTCCCCTTCCCTTCAAAACGATATTTCAAAATTGAACATTTCAATTATAGACAGATTGATCCCGTCTGTCAAGCGCAAATCCCGCTCCTTTTTGACGATTTGCGGAAAGGCTCTGCCCGTTTTTGTTATAACGCGCTAACAATTATTCCCCGCAAAAAAAGCACAAACGGATTGACAAACGCGCACTGCCTGTGCTATGCTGATCCCCGTTAAAAGGGAGTAGTTGAAAAGGCATGGTCAACAAGCCCCGGCTCGTCCGCCGGTGGTCATGCGCCTATCAAAAATAGGTAATGAGACTTTTAGCACATCACATAGGCTGATGGTGCGGAAAGTCTTTTTTTGTACGATCAAATGCCTGTAACGCTCGTTTTGGGAAAGGGAGAATCGTCATGGCCATCAATTTTACGGGCTCCAACCTCTTCACCGTCCTGCTGCTCTTTGCGGCCGGGCTGGTCTTTATCATCAAGGGCGGCGACTGGTTTGTGGATGCCGCAACGTGGATTGCGGAAGCGTTCGGCATTCCGAAATTCATCGTCGGCGCAACGGTCGTCAGCTTCGCCACCACGCTGCCGGAGATGCTCGTCTCCGTCTTTGCGGCGCTTGAGGGCAACGCGGATATCGCCGTGGGCAATGCGGTCGGCTCTGTGACGGCGAACACCGGCCTGATTATGTGCCTGTCGCTGGTCTGCATGCCCTGCCTGATGACGCGCAAGCAGTTCGGCTTCAAGGCCTCGCTGCTGTTGGCGACGATCGCCGTGCTGTTCGCGTTCACGCGCAATGGCCAGCTCTCCGTCGCGCAGAGCGTCGTCATCCTGTTCTTCTTCGCCGCGTTCCTCGCGGAAAACCTGATGGCAGGCAAGCGCGAGCACGGCACGGAGAACGCGGAAAACCGTCCGCAGATGACCGGCAAGGCGCTGGCGTGCAACCTGCTCGGCTTTGTGCTCGGCGCGGCGACCATCGTGCTCGGCGCGCAGCTCCTGATCGACAACGGCTCCGCGCTGGCGAAGATGATCGGCGTGCCGGATTCCATCATCGCCGCGACGATGATCGCCATCGGCACCTCCCTGCCGGAGCTGGTGACAACCCTCACCGCCATCCGCAAAAAGGAATCCTCGCTCTCCGTGGGCAACATCATCGGCGCCAACATCATGGATTTGACGCTGATTATGCCCCTGTGCTCGCTGATTCAGGGGCGCGCGATGCTGGTTGAGCGTCAGGGCATGCTGCTGGATATTCCCGCCTGTCTGGTCGTCACTTCGGCGGCGCTTGTGCCCGCGCTGATCAGCGGCCGCTTCAAGCGCTGGACGGGCTTCCTTATCGGCGGGCTGTACATCGCCTATCTGGCCGTCATGTTCACCTGCTTCGGGGTATAAACGGGTTCATTCACCTCCGCCCACGTCTGCAAAGCGTCAAAGTCCTGCAGACGCGGGCGATTTTACGCCATTTTTCATACGCAAAAAAGGCCTCCTGCTGCGGCGCTGCAAGCGCGGCAACGGGAGGCCTTGTCTTCTATCGGCGGGGAATATTTTTCTCACAGCCCCAGCATCGAGGTGGCGATGAGGAAATAGATCATCAGCGAGCAGGCATCCACGATGGTGGTAATCATCGGGCTGGCCATCACCGCCGGGTCAAAGCCGAGCTTCTTCGCGCCAATCGGCAGCAGACAGCCGACGATCATCGCGATGATGACGGTGCAGAACAGCGTCACGGACACCACGGCGGCGATCATCATGCTCGTGCTGGTGAAGATGATGATGCGCAGGAAGTTGACCAGCGCCAGCGCCGCGCCGGAGACGATGGCCACGCCGATTTCCTTGGCCAGCACGTGCGGCCAGTCGCGCAGCTCGATTTCGCCCAGCGCAAGGTTGCGGATGACGGTAACGGAGGTCTGGCTGCCGGAGTTGCCCGCGCTGTCCATCAGCATCGGGATGAACGCGGTGAGCAGCACCGCGCCGGAAAGCAGCGTTTCAAAATGGGTGATGATGGTCGAGGTGAACGTCGCGGAGATCATCAGCAGCATCAGCCACGGCAGGCGATGCGCCACCAGACTCCAGACGCTGGTTTTCATATAATCCTCGTCGCTCGGGATGATAGCGGCCATCTTCTTGATGTCCTCGGTGTTCTCATCCTGAATGACGTCAACGATATCGTCGATGGTGATGATGCCGACGAGGCGGCCTTCTTTATCGCAGACGGCGATGGAGGTCAGGTCGTAACGGCGGAAATCGTCGGCAACGGCTTCCTGATCATCCGTGGTGGCGGCGCTGACGATATTGGTATCCATGATATCGCGGATGCAGGCGCTTTCCGGCGCGATAATCAGCTTGCGCAGGGAAACCTGACCGACGAGCCTGCGCTGGTCGTCGATGACATAGCAGGTGTAGACGGTCTCCTTGTCGATGCCCGTGCGGCGGATGTAATCCATCGCCTTGCGCACAGTGAAGTAATCGTGCAGATCGACATATTCAATGGTCATCAGGCTTCCGGCGCTGTTTTCCGGATAATTGAGGAACTGGTTGATGGTCTTGCGCGTACCCTCGTCGGCGTTCTGCAAAACCTTTTTGACGACGTTGGCGGGCATTTCTTCCAGAAAGTCCACCGTATCATCCATGAACATATCGTCCACCAGCGCCTTCAGTTCGGCGTTGGTCGCGCTTTCGGCGATGAGCTGCTGCTGCTCGCTGGTCATGTAGGAGAACACGTCGGAGGAGATATCCTTGGGCAGCATGCGGAACACGCGCAGCACGCGCCCCTCGTCCTCGATTTCCTCCAGCCCTTCGGCGATATCCACCGGCGGACATTCCGTCGCCTTCTGCTTAAACTCCTGGAGCCTGCCTTCGTCCAGCAGCTTGATCATTTCCATAAATTCCTTGCGGATTTCTTCTTCCATGGGGGATTCCTCCTATTCATTTTTCGTCGTTCTGCTTTGCGAAAAATGCAGGTTTGCCCCAAAAACGGCATAAAAATGCGCGCGGCAACAGACCGCGCGCTTCCGTTTTACAAATCCGCTTTATGCGTGAATCGGAAGGAGCGACGCAGCCTGTTCCCGTCGTTCTCGGGGTTTGCCCGCAAGGCTACTGGGATAGTCGTCCACGTCGTTCACCTCCGAAAATATGCTGGATCCTGTTGATCCGATGGTTTGCGTTTCCGCATCCCTTTTGAGCCATGATTACAATACTGCGATTTCGCGGCAATGTCAAGGCAAAAACGGGGAATGAAACGGGATTTAAGAAAGATTTAATATTAACCCCATTCAAACGGCCGCCTTTCGCGAGCGGCCGGGAATTTGGTCGATCATGTTTACACCTGATACCCCATCCCTGCCCGAACCAGATACAGCACGCGCTCGCGTACCGGCCTGCCCGTGATGCCCGCGAGCGCCTGCGCGTACAGCTCCAGCTGTGGCCGATGGCGCTCGATCGCCCCGGCCGCGTCCGCGTCGGTCTTATAATCCACCAGCACCCACGCGCCGCGCTCGATAAAGCAGCAGTCGATCACGCCCTGCAAAAGCTGCGCGCCGTCCTCGGTCTCCCGGCGATAGGTGAACGCCCATTCGCGGTGCAGCTCCCCGGCGGCCAGCATGCGCACGCCCAGCGGCGAGGCGAACAGCCGCACGAGCAGGCGCGGATGCACGGCGGCCAGCTCGTTTTCGCTGACGACGCCCTTTTCCAGCAGCGCCGCGCGCTGGCGGTCGATCTCCGCCGCGAGGTCGCGCGTCGCCCGCAGCGCGTCCAAATCGAGCATGCGCATCATGCGGTGGAACGCGGTGCCGATCTGCGCGCCGGTCATCTGCTGCTCCTCCATGAAGCGCGGCAGGCGCATCAGCGGCGCGTCCGGCAGGGGCTCGTCCTCCTGCGCGGCGCGCTTTTCATCGCGCAACACGGCGCTGACCGTCGTTTTTCGCACGGCGGTTCTGACCCCCGGTTTGAAATTCATCAGGCGGGTCAGCGCCTCGTCCTTCGGCGCGGCGGCCAGCTCGGCCAGCAGGCGCAGCACCACGTCTTCCGTGCGCCGGGGCAGTTCGCCCGCCGCGCCGCCGACATGGGCGAACACGCGCCACGCGGAATTCCCCAGCCGAACGGCTTCTTCCCGGATGGTCAGGCTCGCCCCGGCTTCGATCAGCGCGGGCGCGATCATGTCAAGGCCGGTATGCATCTGCGAAATGTCCGCGCCCCGCCATGCTTCGGGCGGCTTATCCCCGGCGACGCTGCCGACCAGAATCAGCCGCTCCCGCGCGCGCGTCAGCGCGACGTAGAGCACGCGCACCTCCTCGGCGAGCTGCTCCCGCTGCGCTTTGACGCGAATCGCGCGGCGCAGCAGCGTGTCGCGTTCGCTGTTCATCTCCGTGTCCACGCACGGCAGACCCACGCCCAGCTCCGCATCCATCAGCACCCGCGCGCGCAGGGATTGCCCGCTCATCCGCCGCCCCAGCGCCAGCACAAAGACGACCGGAAATTCAAGGCCCTTGCTCTTGTGCGTCGTCATGATGCGCACCACGTCCTCGCTCTCGCCGATGGCGCTGGCGCTCATGCTGTCGCCGCCCGCGCGCAGCCGCTCGGCATAGCGCAAAAACGCATGGAGCGATCCGCCCTGCGTGCTGGCGAACGTCCGCGCCCGCGCGGTCAGCAGGTGCAGGTTCGCCTGCCGCGCCGCGCCGCCCGGCAGCGCGCCCGCCCGCGCCAGAAAGCCCGTTTCGGCATAGATGCGCTCGATCAGCCGATCCACGCCCTGATTGCGCGCACAGAGCCGCCAGCGCGCGCGCTTTGCCTCAAACGCGCGCAGCTTCTCGGCCAGCGCGTCGTCCATCTCCTCGCGATAGCGGCGCACCGCCTCATGGTAGGGCGTTTTGACGTCCGGCGTATAAATCCGAATCTGCGCCAGCTCGCTCTCCTCAAGCCCCAGCGCCGGGCCGCGCAGGGCGGCGAGCAGCGGCTCGTCCCGCGCGCCGTTCTCGATGGTCTGCAACAGCGCCGTCATGGCGCGAATCTCCGGGATATCGAAATACCCCTCGCCCGCGTCGCAGAACACCGGAATTCCCTCCGATTCCAGCATCTGCGCGGCCAGCGGCGCGCTCCCGCGCACCGCGCGCATCAGCACCGTCATGTCACGATAGCGCAGCGGCCTTTCCGTCTCGGTTTTCGCGTCGTAAAACGGCGTGCCGACCAGCTCGCGGATGCGCGCGGCGACAACCTTCGCCTCCCGCTCGACGGCGGCCAGCTCCCGCTCCGCGTTCTCGTCCTCCTCCGCGCCGTCCTCGCCGGGCTGATAGAGCACGTGCAGCTCCACGGGCGGGTCGTCCTCCCGCGCGGGCAGGCCGCAGAAGAGCTTTTCCCGCTCGTCGTACTCGATTTCCGTCTCCTCCGCGCGCATGATGCGGCCGAAAACCGCGTTTGCCGCCTCCAGCACGTTCGCGCGGGAGCGAAAGTTTTTCTGCAAATCAATGCGCCGCTCTTTTTCGCGCTCCGGCAAATCAAATCGCGCCGCCTTTTGCAGAAACAGCGACGGCTCGGCCTGCCGGAAGCGATAGATGCTCTGCTTCACGTCGCCGACGAGGAACAGCCCGTCCTCCCGCGCAAAGCTGCCGACGATGGCCTCCTGAATCGCGCTGGAATCCTGATATTCGTCGATGAACACATATCGGTATTGCGCGCGGAGCGACGCGCGCACCTCGGGCAGCGCCAGCGCCGCGAGCGCGTTGTGTTCGAGGTCGTTAAAATCCATCATGCCGCGCTGGCGCTTGGCCGCCGTGTAGAGCGCGTCGTATGTCTTGGCCAGCTCGGCCAGCCCGTCCAGTGGCGCGGCCGTCATGCGGATATCCGCCGCCGCGTCCTCCAGCGTCAGCGCAAAGGCCGTCTGCACATCCGCGACGGCCTTTTTGAGCGCGTCGCGCCGCGCCTTCACCCGGTCGGCGATATCCTCGTCGAACAGATCCGTCTTTTTCTTTCGCCCCAGCGCCGCGAACGTCACACCGTGCAGCGCGTCGTGCAGCGCGGCATAGCCGTCCGCCGCCGCCGCGGCCAGATCCGCCGTGAGCTGCACATCCATGCCGCAGGCCGCCGCGTAATGCAGCGGGCCGTTTTCCCCCTCGCAGAGCGCCAGCGTCTCCCGCGCGTTGGCGCAGAGGCGCTCCAGCCTGCGCCCCGCAAAATCCGCCAGCAGCCGCGCGGCGGGGCTTTGTTCAAACGCCTCGCCCGTCAGGCGCACCGTCTCCTGCGCGCGCGCAAGGAACGCCCACGGATCGGGGCGCGTCATCATAAACCGATGCAGCGCGAACGCCAATTCGCTCAGTTCCTCCTGCGTATAGCACCTGTCCGCCGCGAGGAAAGCGTCGCTGCCCACCTCGTAGCAGCTATATATCGCGTCCTCCATCGCCTGATGGCTGAGCACGCCGCACTCCTGCTCGTCGCCGATGCGAAAGCCGGGGTCGATGGAAAGCGCCTGAAAGTGCTCGCGCAGCAGATTGCCGCAGAACCTGTGCAGCGTGGAGATGCTCGCGCGGGAGAGCGCCATCACTTGTTCGCCCAGCGCCGGATCTTCCCGCGCGGCCTTGCCGAGCGCCTCGCCGATGCGCTGGCGCATTTCGCCCGCCGCCGCGTTGGTAAACGTGACGACCAGCATGTTTTCAATCGGGCAGCCCTCGCGCACGAGCTGCACGATGCGCTCCACCAGCACGGCTGTCTTGCCCGAGCCCGCCGCCGCGCAGACGATCAGGCTGTGCCCCCGGTCGGCGATGGCGTCGCGCTGCTGCTCTGTCCATTTCGGCATGGTGATTTCCTCCCCCGACATTCAAAATATAGCTCATTGCCATTATAACACAAAAGGCCACCTGCGCCCTCATCGTTTTTTACGCACGAAAAAGGCCGCCTCTCTCAAGAGGGGCGGCCTCGTTTAGCGCCTTGGCTCAACGTCCATTATGCGCTTATTCTGCTTTGAGCGTTACAGCCGGACGAACCAGCGCGCCGGAATTGACGTTAACAGAACGCACCATTGTCATCTGAGACCCATCCTCGGAGAACGTAATCTCGACAGTATCTACAAACGCCATCGACGGATATCTCCACGTCAGCTGCAGCGTCGTGTCATCCTTCCATTCGCCATACGCCGTGTACGGTTCGATTTCATTTTGATACTGATGATGCAGATAATTGCCCGTCATGGTCGTGCTGCCATCCATCCATTCGCCAATGCCGTTGCGAATCGTGTGTTCGCCGCGCTGGTCAACCATGATGAAATCGATGTAGCCTTTTTCCACGTCCAGCTTGATGCTGGTGATCCCGTCCTCGTTTTCTTCGGCCTTGAAGACCTTTTCATCCACTTTTTCCGCAATCGGGGAATCCGTCAAAATCGGGTTTTGCAGCAGGCTCAGCGTCTGTCCCTTGGCGGCAACTGTCGCCTGCATGGCCTTATCCGCCTTGGCGGGCGCGATCATCGCAGAATTGATGATATCGTATTCTTCATCTGTCTTCTTGGTACCCGCCGTTCCCGCGACGACCATGTTGAGTTCCGGCACAAGAATGACGATCTGGCCGTATGCGCCTCCTGCGGTGTAATTTCCATCATGCTTATCCGTCCAGTGGAACGCATAGTCTCCCTGACCTTCATAAACTTTGTCAATGCCGATCGCCATCCGGCACCATTCTTCCGTGAGAATCTGCTTTCCGTTCCACTGACCCATATTCAGGAACAGATTACCCACCTTCAGCATGTCCTCCGTCGTGCAGGACACGCCGTTGCCGCCAGAACAAATTCCCTCGGGGCTGAGATCCCACGTGAAATGCTCCATGCCAAGCTCGCTGAATCCGCTTTCAAGCAACAGCTCCAGACAGGTCTTGCCCGTCGCCTTTTGCACCATCGCCGAAACCGCGTAGGCGTTGCCGCTGGAATACTGATAATGCGTACCCGGTTCATACGGCACAGGCTCGGCAAAGAACGCTTCCAGCCAGCTGGTCTTCAGCGGACGCCACTCGCTGCCGCTAATCATGCGGCCATATCCGCCGTTCATCGTAATGAGATAGCGCAGCGTCACCTTTTGCAGATTTTCACTCGGATTTTCCGGCGCAAGCTCGGGGAACATGTCAATCAGCCGATCATCCAGGCTCAAATCTCCGTTCGTCACAGCCACGCCTGCCGCAGCGTTTGTAAACAGCTTGGTCAGCGAATGAACAATATGCGGCGTATCCGGGCCGTAGGGATTCCAAAATCCTTCAAAAATCACTTCATTATCGACCGACACCAACAGGCTGTGCATTTCGATTCCCGCCTGTTCAAGCTGGTCAAGCATATCGTATAGATAAGAAGGATCGATGCCCTTTTCAAGCGGCGTGGTTCGCGGTAATTTTGAACTTTTAACCGGTTTCTCATACGTGTACGCCATTGCTGAATTCATCGTAGCCAGTATCGCGATCATCACGAGAACAGAAATCACCAGTTTCTTCACTCGTATTCCTCCTTTAATTCATTTTTCTTATTTTGTGCTCTTCCTACTACGCCAAACAGGGTATTCCGGACTGCCCTGCGAGCTTCTTCCCTCTTTTAAAATCATTATATTCAAGCGTTACTTTTGTGTCAAATATTTCTTTTCTTATAGAATCCATAACAATTATGTATATAGCCTCCAAATTCATTTCTATCTTTTTGACAATTTTCGTTTATCATCTAATATCAAAAATTGCCTTTCATTTATTAATTAAAGTGCTTTCATTCAGCCTATAGCGCTTATCGTGCCGAACAGAAAAAGCGCCTCTCTTAAAGAGAGGCGACAGACTGTTTTCAAATGTGTATGGCCATCAGTCCGCGTTCTTCCTGCGGTCGGCAAAGTTTTTCAGCAGCACGCCGCCACTGACGGCCAGAAGCAGCAACCAGAGCGCCACACGGCTGTCATCGCCCGTCTTCGGGAGGTTATTGATCGCCTCTTTGCCGGGCAGTTTTTCGATCACCGTCTGCTCAAGCGTGATTTCGTGCGCGGCTTTCGCGTCGCTGTAATACTTGCCGCACTTTTCGCAGTGCCAGTATTCGATATTGCCCGCGCTCTCCGCCGTCGCCGCTTTTGCGTCCACGTGCGTCAGATTCGCATGCGAACACGGCTGTTTCGCGACAATCGTATCTGCAAACGAGATTTCCTTTGTCGCCTGCGCGTCGCTGTAATACTTGCCACAGTCAGCACAGTGCCAGTATTCGATATTGCCCTCGGCGTTATCGGTGGCCGCCTTTGCGCTGGTGTGCTTCAGGTCGGTATGATTATCCGGTGCAATGCTTGTTTTTTCGCTCACGACTTTTCCGCACTTATAGCAGGTACGAAGAACCTCCCCTTCTTTGGCGCAGGTAGCATTTCCCTTAATGACATCAAATTCCGGATTATAATCGTGAGTTTCGTGATAGCAGGCTTTAAAGGTGATATTCAAGTCCTTTGTAACATTCGGAATAGAAAAGACAACAGGTTTTCCGTATCCATCAAAGGAATAAGTGAAATCTGTCCCCAGTTTCAAGCCTTTTCCGTCTTTACCTTCAACGAACAATTCATTAAAGGTAAGCCCCCATTGCTCCGTGCCAACATAATATTTTTCACTGGCAAGGTAAAGATTAATACTGAAATCCTCGCCTTTTTTCAGCTTGTAGGTCGTATCCTTCAACGGAGCAAACCCTGTCGTATCCGCAAAGGTTATAAGGCAAAATGTGGCTTCCTTTTCAAAGGCAGCATAAAATGTCTTGTTTTCCGTTACCGTTCCCAATGAAGAAAGCGCATACGGTGAATTCTTATTTGCTGACCATCCGACAAAAGTATAGGTATAATCTTCGTCTTTGATGACAGGTTTGTTGCCTTGGAATGTAATCTCTGTTCCATAATAGCCTTTATAGCTATACAGAGTTTCGCCTCCATCATATGACTTGAACGCAATATCATATTGATTTCTTGCGTAATAGAGGGACAATTGCAGTTTACCGTCTCCGGTTATTGTGCCGCTGTCAGATGATTTGGCACCATCATATGAAAAACCATTTTTAGTGTATGCGGAAGAAGGTACAGTTGCTGTTGTATCTGTCTCACCGGCTTCGGTTCTTGTTATGTCCGGAACTTCCTTATATTGCCCATTTACATCCATATAATAGATGTTTACTGTGTAGGGTGTATTACCATTTGCTTTCCATTTTGCTGTATATGCTTGATTTCCAACAGTTCCTTTTGTAATCGTGACGGTAGAATATACATCCGATGTACCGCCTGCTACCCAACCGATAAAATCGTACCCCGGTTTTGTTGGAGTAGGTAGTGTAAAATCGTCACTTTCAACATTGAAAAGTGAATATAATACACCGTCGCCCTGCTTAATTTCAGGTGTTGTAATATCATTAGAAAATGTTCCGCCATTTAGGTAGTAAAACACATATTGCTGTTTCGGCCGCCAGTGCGCAGTCAATGTTATATTGGATTGCCATTCTGTCATAATATCCAGATATTTTGACGGCGTTTGACTGCTATCTTTATCACAAGTCCAACCAATGAAATCGTAGTTTTCCCGCTCCAGATTGTTGTTCAACGTATCAAATGGTTCGTCAAATCCGATCTTATAGTACGGTGTTGCATCGTTTGTCTTGTAATAGTATGAGTAAATACTTTCATCAGGTGTGTTTTTCCAGCTTCCACCATTTAAATCATAAGTAATAGCATACTTAGTTGATGTTGAGGGAGTGGATTCTCCCTCTTTTACAACTGTTCCATCACCGGAGGACTTTTCTTTCAAAGCGCCGATAAGCCTATCCGGCACACCGTTTCCACACACAATTTTTCCGGTATTTACTACACCGGAAACGTTAAAATTACTAATATCGGATAGATATAATGTGCCGGTGTTAACAAAAGAATCTTCCAAGCCCAAGTTGTAACAGCCACTGATTCTTGCAGTTCCGTTATTTTGGAAGGAACAACCGGAACTGACACCAAATGTTGAATCGGAACCGGTAAATGTAAACTCGCTGTTATTTACAAAGCTTGCCTGATAACCAAGCGTAAAACCATTGGAAATATTAACCGTTCCGTTGTTTGTAAAGGTTTCATTTCCATACCAGCACCACATTTCAAATGAGGTATCTGTGTATGTTTCGCCGGAATTGATTGTTTTGCCATAATAGAGCGTCGATGCACTCGCCGAAATTGGCAGAGCCGTAAAGATCATCAACATTACCATTATGAACGGTAGTATTCTTTTTCTCATAAGAGCCTCCTGTGTTTTATTTTTATTTTTTGAGGATAATTGTCGTAATCCGTATCATCCCTTCCTTTTCGCAAGCTGCATCAGTCCTTTTTTCGCCGCCTCGATCTGCGGCAGGAACAGCGCCCGCTCATTAAAAATCATATAGTTGTTCAGCGCCAGAATAGACAGGTGGACATACGGTTCTACCTCCGCTGCGGTGCAGCCGAGAATCTCGGCGATTTTTTTCGTATAATAAGGGTAGCGACCTGCAAGCTGTACAAGGTATGGCTTGACTTTGCTTCCGTATTCCTGCGACACACATACGCTGACCAGAAAACGCATAACCGGAGACAGTTCATCCGCAAGAGTGCCGAGATGGTTCATCATATTGGCAACATCTTTGATATCTTCAAGGGCAATGCTGAACGCACCCTGCTCAATGCGAGAACTTGCTTCTTCGGCACAGGCCAGAACCATCTCTTCTTTTGTGTCAAAATAGTAATAGATCCCGCCGTTTTGCAGATTGTTTGCATTGCAGAGATCTGTGGTGGTCGTTACCGTCAGCCCTTTTTCAACAAAACAGTCAAGGCATATACCGATGATTTCCTTCGTCCTCTCAGCCTTCTTTGATGTTTTCAAGACAAAAAAACTCCCTTCCCGCCGAATATAATCTATCATGATATATTATAGTATACTCTCTCTCCTTGATAAATCAAGTATTTTCTTGAAAAAATATAAATTCCACACAAAAGCTATTAAGCTTCTTCAACTGTACACAAAACTTTATGACTTCTTGAATACTTCCCGAAAAGGAAAAGCCGCCGTCGCTTGACAGCAGCCTTTCCGATTGTTTGTTATGCGTAAATTAAATCGTTTGAAACAACCTCCATAGCGGTGTTGCGGATGCTGTTCATCTTCTGTACCCACAGCATTAGGTGTTCTGCTTTGAGTGCTTCCGTTACGCCCTCCTTTTCGGCAAGGTGTTTTATCAGCCGAGAGAACAGTTCCTCTGCTTGCTCGTTTA
>OGDF01003770.1_pt1 | contig 18082 bp, 9 predicted proteins | sample 1570141 | NCBI WGS metagenome assembly OGDF01 (sample SAMEA4370581, study PRJEB24528) | human gut metagenome | reverse complement strand
CTCGCGTATCTGTCTTCACATGCAACTAATCGCTATTTTATCCCGAATTGGGGTATTGTTTCTGATTCGATTGATGGCCTCCTGCGCAAGCGGGTCGCCGATGTTGTCGAGCGACGGTGCTTCGTTGATAGCATAGGCAATCCGTCGGAATTCGTTATTGTCGCTGCAGATGGGGCTGCTGTCTGACTCGGCGTCAAGCCATGTCGTGATGTTGCCGTTGCTGTCTGCTTTGCGGTTCCATATCCATGAACCTCCGTCGATTTGCACCTTTGTGTTGCCAAGGATGTCGGCATACGTGCCGGTGTCGGCTATGTCCTTCTTGCCGAGCACCTACTTGTCGACAGTCAGCTCGCTGTCGATGTCAATGTCGCCATATCCTCCGCCATACACGTTCTTGCCCAGCATTCCGCCCTCAATGTGCACAAGCGTGTTGCCGTCGACTGTTCCGTATTCGCAACCGCCGTAGATGTCGCCCCAAACGCATGGCACCACATTGTCGGTGCCGCTGTCAACGCCCGGATTGCTGTTGACCACGTGTACAAGCGTGTTGCCGTTGATGCGGCCGATGTTGTAGTATTGGTTTGCTTCAGCCTTTTTGCAGCCCACACCTCCGCCATACACGTTTCCAAAAATGTTGCCGCCGCGGATGTTGACAAACGACCGGTAGCCCTCGGCTTTGTAGCTGATGAATGAGCCGTCGGCTTGGTTGAGCGTCGAAGCGCTTGTCAGCAAGTCGGGCGAGTAGTAGTCGGAAGGTTTCATCTCTTGGTAAATGCCCACATTGGCATTGTCGCCGCCGCCGTACACGTTGCCGTAGATATTGGCGTCGTCGGCAACCTCCACCATGGTTGTGCCGATGACACGCGCCACGGTTATGAAGTGGGTTGAAGAGGCTGTCTCAGGCTTCAGTCCGGCACTTCCTCCAAACACGTCGCCGTGGGTGAAGGCACCGCGCATATATACCTCCGTGTTGCCGCCAATCTGACCTGTGGTGTTGTCCTCGGTCGACGCGATGTCGCCGAAGCCGCCGCCAAACACACGGCGGATAAACGTTTTTCCGTCGACAGTGACTTTGGTGTTGCCAGCCACAGTGCCGGCATATCCGCCGCCCAACACAGCCCATACGGTGAAGTTGGGCGCTCCCATTGAATTGTCGAGCGAAGGATCGTTTGGGTCAATATTGCCGTCGTGGCCAGGGCCGTTTTTGCCATAGTCGCCGTCAACGTTGACGGTTACATTGGTGCTGCCAACGGTCGTCAGACGTCCGTATCCGCCGCCGAAGACACTGAAGTGAGGATTCTCGTTGTCGGTGTACGACTGTTTCCATTCGTCGGTTATCAGCAGTTCGTAAGGCGTCATGCCTTTCTGCATCATCACGGTGGCAAGGCCGGTGCCGTCGGCAGGGGTTGTTGTCACATTGCCGTCGGCGTCTTTGTATGTGCCCACGTTGCAGGCAAGATTGCCGCCGCCATAGATGTTGTGGGGATTCAGAAACTTGCCGTCGGCATAGAATTTTGATTTTTCGTATACAGTGTCCTCCGTGGCAGGCTCGTCGCCGGCGTTGTCGATGTCGGGGTCCCAGATGTAGAATATGTTTTCAACCGGATCCCACATCTTGAACCATATCACATTAATCGAGAAGCTGTCGTCAATCGGACCGTGGCCTACGTTTTGTGTGCCGCCCTCGTCCTGCGCCAGGGTCACGTTGGTGTTGCCGAGCACGTCGGCTGAAGTGACCGTGCCGTCGGTGATGTCGCCGTATCCGCCGCCGAACACCGGGCAGTAGAAAATGCCGCCGTTGATGTTCAGCTCCACGTTGCCATAGGTCTTGCCGAGGGCTTTGTAGTTGCCGGAATTGCCGCCGTAGGGGTTCTGCGAATAGAAAAAGTCAGTGCCACGTCCGCCGGCGAAAATGCCGTTGGTGCAATGAAACTCACCGCTGTTGATGGTGATCGACGCCACTGTGGCGCCAACCTTTCCGTAGACATTGCCTCCGCATTTGTTTGGAGTGGCGGCGGTGCTCGACCATAAGCCTTTGCTCATAAAACCGCTTCCTCCGCCATAGATACCGTCGATAGGGTCGGTGGTAGAGCCGAACTCTCCACCGTTGATTACAATCTTGGTGTTGGTGTTGGTTGGGTCGACATATGTGAATGACTCGAAATCATCGTTGTTGTAGCAGTGATACGTCACCAGACGGTCTTTTGCAACGGCATACGGACCGTAGAGCATAACGTCGCCCGATTCATTCCAATAGGCGATGCTTTTATCGGGAGTGTGGCTGTCGGCATTGTCGTCGCCTTCGCCGATGCCGTTCATACCGCCTGCGCCAGCACCGTAGATTCCGCAGAAGATGTTGTCTTTCTTAGTGTTGCCGGCAGGCAGAATCTCGAATAAGCCGCCGTTGATGGTGATTGTGCTGTAGCCATAGAACGGGTTGTTGACAATCACGTTGCCGGTGTGTCCACGACCGGTGCTGCCGCCATACATCTCGGTGACAATCACGCGGTTGTCGATCCATTCGTCGTTGTTGTGTTTTGAAGACGCCGGGTCGAGCAAGATGTTTGCACGTCCCATATAGGTGTTGTTTGGCACGTAGTAGTCAGTGCCGTTGTAGGGGAGGATGAAGTCGCGCTGCGCACCCAGCGAACCGTTTACGACACGCGCCACCTTTCCGCTTCTGATTATTATGTCGACATCCGCATACATGGCACCCTCGTGGCTTCCGGCGAGAATGATACCGGCATCGTAGTCGCTCTTGCGTTTGCTTGTTTCTCCCTTGATTCCCCTTTCCGGGTTGTGGGCATCGTTCCATTTGCGGTCGATGTCCATCTCGATTGTGCACTTTATCGGCAAGTTTGGAGTTCCCATCACTCCATTGTAGTCTTTCTCAGACGATGTCTGACGTCCGCCCGCGCTGATTGCGGAGTAAAAACCGGATTTGATTGATATTTTGAAACCCTCCTTGCCGTGAGGCATCGACTGCTCGAATGCCTCGATTCTCTCTTTTCTGTCCAGCGGAAAGAAACGTCCGTCGTTGTTGAAGCCGCCGAAGATGTGGAAGGCTGTGGTCACAGCGCCGTCGATGGTGCCGTAGTTAGGCGAGTTCTGCCCGAAGCCGGTCATCTGTATGCCTTCGCCCATCTCAAGGTTGTTGTACTGGCAGTAGATAATTTTGTAGAAATCGCCGCCGTTGTTTGTGACCGGGTCGTTGTTGAATGTGATGTATTCAAATCGGGTGTCGCCCCATATCGGCAGACCCTTTTCGGCACCATAAATCTCGATAGTGCCCTTGTAGTCGGTGCCGTCCCAGTCGCCCGTGATGGTGGCGTTGCGGAAAAGAGGGGACTCTCCCTTTGCGTTAGCCCAATCGTCAAACTTCAGAATGCTTTTGCCTCTGTTGTTGCTGGTTATGTTGAAACCTGTGTATTGACTGTTGGTCACGTCGGTATGGCTTGTGCCCATCAGCACGATGATGTTTTCATCCCAAGTACCCGTCTTGGCGAGCTTGCTGTAGGCGCCTTTCCACGTCTTCATTGCCTGTGTCGGGGAGTAGCCCCACTCCTCGTCGTCGTTGTCTTCGCCCTGTGCGTAGGTTGTGCCGTTGATGCTCACCGCCTCAGGACATAGGTACACCACGATAGTCACTTTGATGTTTTTGTGGAAAATGATGTTGCCACCGCTCTTTACGGTAACCGTACAGTTGTATTGGTCCTTGTTGGTGGCAGTTTCCGGGCGTACAAACTCGTTGGACGTTTCCGACAGCAAGGTTTCTTTGTCGTGCCATTCGTATGTGATGTCGAGCCCGAGTTCGTCGTTTGTGAAATTCTCTTTCGTGTCGTTTTTCACATTTATGATGTATGTGCCGGGCTTGGTGTCGTAGTCGAGTTCGGCAGTGATGCCGATAGCCTCGACGAGTACGGTGTTGGTGCGCTGGCTGCCGTCGACGGTCATGGCGTAGACATACTGGGAGTAGGTTTGTCGAGGCAGGGTGAACGGGTTGCAGGCAGTGCTGTTTACCTTTTCGCCCTCAGTGTTGTCGGTCGATGCATACCAGTTGTAGACATCGGAAGTGGTTTCTCCGTCTTCTGTTGTCACGGTGAGCACATCGCTTGTGCCGCGCTCCGCCTTCAGGGCAATCGAGCTGAAAGAGAATCGTTTGGAAGAGTTTGAATATAACCACGGCCTCTTGTCGAGGTTGTTTTGGTTGATGTACAGGTTGTTGAGCCCGGCAAACGTCTTTCCGAATGGCTCTCCTGTGGTGGCGTCGGTTGCCGATATGTCTTTCTCTACGCCGTATTGGTTGTAGGCGTAGGTGTCGGCAGCCTTGTTGGCAGGAGTGTAGTACCATGTATCCTTCACCTTGCTTGCAAAGTTGTCGGCGTCTATAAACGCCATCACGCTGGCTTTTTTGCATTGGGTGGTGTTGGCGCTTGTCTTCAAGCCGGCACCGTGCACATAGATGTTTCTCGGCCATACGACATAGCCTGTTTGGTTGGCAAGTTTGCTTGCCGCACCGAAACCGCATGAAATTGTCACTTGTCCTTCCACACCGTTGAGTGCAGCATTCCGGAATACATCAATCTCCGTGTCTGCGGAGATGTTGAATATTCTCAGACTCACGAAGTTGTTCAGATATCCGGCTATACCTCCAATTCTGAATTTGGTCTTTGTCGAGAAACTCTCGTTGTTGTCGGTGATTTTTGAGTTGCGGATTATGATGTTGCTGAGTTCCGCGTTCTGGGTCATGTCGGCAACCACAATGCCCATCTTTACCGTGTAGTTGGCGTTGTTGAGAGGCATGTGTGCCTCGAGCTTCTCTATTCGGGCGTTGTCGATGATGAGGTTTGTGACAGCCGCATATTCATTCTCGTTGTTGCCCTTGCCGTTGAGTCGGGCGAACAGACCCCACGAAGCCTCTTTGGCTGTGTTGAAGCTCCATTTGATGAGCAAGTTGCTGACGGAGTGCCCGTCGCCGTCAAACTTTCCGGCGAAGAAATGTCCGTCGGAAGCCTTCGCGATGCCTTGAGCCGTGCCGATAGGAGTCCACAGACCCTTGCTTAGGTCGATGTCCTTGGTGAGTTTGAAATATTTCTGAGAAAACATTTGTAGCTCGGTGCCGTTGTTCACTTCATGCGCCAGTCTTGCCAATTCCAAGTCGTTGCTGATGAGGTAGGGCTTTTCCTTAGAGCCGTCGCCCTCGGTGCCGTCGGGATATAGCTGGTAAGAGTCGGCATAGAAATGGTTGCCGTCGTAGTTCACGCCATAGGCTTTCGGCTCGATGCTGAAAGCGATGGTCTGCGATGTGTTGTCGGCAGACGTGATTGTCACATCGCCGCTCCGAGTCTTGTTGGTCAGCGGCAGCGTGATGGTCTGTCCGCTGTTGGAAATTCCGTCGGTTACACTCTTTGAGTCCACTGTCCAAGCGAAAGAGCTTCCGGCAGGGATGTCGGCGGAAACGATGGAATATGCGACCGTGCCGTTTTTGAAATCCCATGAGGCTTTAATGTCGTTGCTGCTTAATCCTTGAGCCATGGCCAGATTGACTCCGGCAATCATAAGCATGAGCAGAGAGAAAAAAACTCGTGATATGCTATGTGTTGAATGTTTTCTCATTTTCCAAACACTTTATTGTCGTTATCTATTGTTAGTCTATCAATAATTGACCCGTATAGGTATCCTCGTCGGCAAGCACATACAGGTAGCGTGGCTGTATGAGGATGCGTATTGGGTTTATCATCGCAGGCTTGCCTGTTGTGAGGCTGCTGAAATTATCCTTGTTGATGGTTATCCCGGATGTTACGTTCTTTCGGGTGACGATGGTGGAACCGTCCTCCGCTATGAATTCCACGTCGTATTTGACGTTGATTACAGGCAGGAATTTGGCATCGGGTATGGTGTAGATGTCGGCACCCCATTGCGTGTAGCCGGCAGATGTGACAATGACGGTCTGGGTGTTGTCGTCGTAGTCCGCGGAGCCGTAGCCTTTGTAGGCAATAGGGAATGGTGTCTCTACAAACGACTGACGTTTGATGTCGCTCCATGTTATTGCAGAGGCAGACCAACTTTTTGATGTTGTATTCCAGACGTAGGAACGCGATATTGTGCACGATGTGGAGAAGCTGCCTGAAAGCGTCACGCTCTTGATGCGGAAGTGGCGGATGGCGTTCATCTTGGTGCCGAGCATGAAGAGCAGCTTGTAGCCGGTGAGTGTCTGGTCGAATTTCAGACTGACCGTTCCGCCTCCGTTGCTATCGGAGATGGCACCTTTGCTGCTCGGGACGGCGCAGATGATCGGCGCCGCCTTTGTGTCGTAGATTACCGGCACAGGGTTGCCGCCGTCGCTCATGGCGAACGGAAACGAGAGGGTATATGTGTTGTTGGCGGTGCGCAAAAGAGTGGCGCCGCCTGTATATGGCATATATGCGAAGAAGTCGAACGACGAAGCCTTGGTGTATTCAGCCCAGCGCTTCTTTGTCGCAGTGTCCCAGCCGTATGTCGCCACGTTGTAGGTGGCAGTTTCATTGTTGAATATGGTGTTTGCAGCCGACGCATAGCGTTTCGGCATGTCGTAGTATCCGAACGTGCCCATCGTTGCGGGATGGCGCGTAGGGTCGTAGGCCTCGTAGGGGTTGGCGCGTGTCGCTGTTTTTTGCGGTTGCGCCGAGAATGAGATGTATCCGTGGTTGTCGGCTTGCTGTATGGGCATGTCGGAACCCTCGCAGGCAGAAAGCGTTGCGAGAAGCGCGATAGCGGTTATTTTTGAGATATGTTTCATTCTTGTAGTCAATTCTTTTTACCAGTCTTCAGTGCCTGAGCCGTTGTTTTTTATGTCGGCACCGGGAAGCCATTGCTCCACCATCAAATCGTTGAAAGAGATGCTGTCGCCAGTGTCGGACAATTTGAAAATATATGTGTATTGGCAGCCCGCCTTCCACTGCATGTATTGCGCCGGCACTGTAGCCGACACCGTTTTTCCGCCAATGTTGATGGTTATGGTGTATGCTCCCTGTTCGTAGGGGATGTTGGCGAGCGGCGGCACGTAGTACCATTTATTGTAGAGAGTAGGGTCTTTGAGGATGTGTATCTGGTCGCCAGCCTCCTCGTAGGGAGTGGTGAGAACCAGGAGTCCGGACGCATCAGCCGCTTCCGACTTCGACATCGTGAGAGTCGGAAATGTGCCGACCGGAATTCCGGTGAGCGGATAGGCGGCGTCGATGGTGCCGCGGAGAGGGGTGTCGGCATTTGCCGGAGTGTCGACGAAACGGCTGTCGCGGAACTTGATGTTGCTTATCGCAACGTTGGTCGTTCCGTCAGGATAGGTGAAGCGGAAGCGCACCTTTGCGATTATCGGCGCGAAAGTCAGAGCGACGCACGACCCGTATGCCGGTGATGTCGACGAAGGGGAGGCAAGCCAAAGGCGGCTTGCGTATGGTGTTGAAGTAGCGGTTGCTGCTTCAGAATATTCAAAATTAAAAGACAAGGTAGCGGTAGCGTTGTCGCCCGAGCTGACCGAAGTCTTTACATCTGGATTGAAGGGACTGTATGCGAAAAAGCGGTAGCTCGTTGCCGAGTAGTCCCAATATTTTATTGTTTGCAGGGTGGCAGTTATAGGATTTTCAATGCCAGCATATTCCCAGTCGGCAGTGTTTGTCGTAGAGCTGCCGGCAGAGCCCTGATTGTATGACATTTTATATCCGTCCATCACAATTTGCGGCGATGACGGGTTCGGGGAGTTTGTTGTGGTTTTATATCCCCATGTGCGGAACGTCTGGAAGATAGTCTCGAGACCGTTGCCCGCTGCTTTTGTTTTTGCATCCTGCCAGTTGTTGTTGGTGCTGCTGAAGGCGATGCTTGTCTGTGTATTGTCCGGTTCGGGCACTATTGGTTCGTCCGGCTCGGATTGCGAGCAGGAGAATAGGGAAAGTCCCAACAGAGGAAATATTAGGATGCGATGTTTCTGCATGTCTTCTTGTTTTTTTAAAGACGGGCGGGGGAGAAACCCCCGTCCGACATATAAATGTGTCCGAGGCGTGTGAAAACACACCTCAGACACAATGTTTTTAGTCAGAATCCAAGGCGTGAGCCATGGAGAAATAATTAGTTATTGACAACTTTGACAATCTTGTATGACTTTTTGGTTCCATTGTCGTATTCAACAGCGTAGTATGTTTCTGTAGCCGGGTCGGTTGCAACACCTGTCCACTTGAGAGCATTTACTTTGAGAGTGTAGCCAGGACCTGCCGGAACTTCTGTTACGGTAGTGGCAAAACCATCAGCAGTCTCTGTCACAATCATCTTCTTGCCAGCGTAGTCGGTAACAGTCCAAGTCTTTTTAGCAGTGTCGTTTGATCCTTTCTCGAGAGCGTTGGCAACACTTGCTTCGTTGATAGTCTGAGTAGCACCGCTTTCGAGAGTTACGGTGTACAATTTCTGAGGAGCGACGGTTTTTGCAGCGGTTTCGCCTGCAGCAGGAACATATACAGTTGCATAGATGTCGGTGCCGTTGACATATTCGTTGCCGTTGGTAGTAACTTTGTTGTCCTTGTAGCCGTATGTAGTGAAGCTGTTGTCAGAAACAGTAGTGATTGTTTCCTGGAGACCGTTTGCCTCGTCGTCAACAACAACGGCGTCGAATGAAATGGCAGTCAAACCAGTGCTTGTGCCGCCGGTAGAGCCATTGGTGTCCTGAGAAATCTTGAAGATGTAAGTGTAGGCATATCCAGACTTCCATTCAGTGTATTGGGCAGGAACGGTTGCAGTGGCACCCTTCACGTTGATTGTCTCGTTGGAACCGTCGACAGAAGTGAGCTTGTAGTCGATGCGCAGAGTGATGGCGCTTGCCGCACCTTCCGACGGGAGCACGTTCTGATAGCCGGTGCCGCAGTAAGAAGGTGTCGCTGCATTCTGGCTGAGGTATGTTGTGCCTGCAGAAATCGTGCCTTCGGCCTGGTTGTTGTAGTTGACAGCGCCGAATTTTTTAGAAGTCAATACGCCAACCTCACCTGCAACCGTTGATGCAGTGAATTTCACGTGAGCCTTGTTGTAGTCTTTCTCAGTAGCGTGTTTGGTACCTGTTGTAGGGAAGTATACTGTCAATGTGCCGGAGTTGTTGAATTTTCCGATGAGTGTGCCTTCTGGGTTGGTTGTGGTGCTAGTAGCTTCGGTGTCGGTATAGAACTTCACGTCGCTGATCACATAACCTGGAACAATCTCGAAGAGAGCCATGCGCACCTTGCTGGCAAGGTGGCGGAAGGACATTGATACAGAGGTCTTGTTGTAGTTAGGCTCAGTAACGGTCTTCATGTCGGAAATGTAGCACTCGCTGAGAGTGTTTACGTTGCCGGAGAGAGTGTAGGCGGCGTCCTTAAGGTGGCCTTTGTCGACGTGTGTCGGAGTGGCGTATTTTGACGCCGCATCTTTTTTACCCATTGAGAATGCGATGAAGTCGTAGGATGCGCAAGAGTGGTCCCAATACTTGATGGTCTGCTGCGATGCTCCGCTCTGTGCGAGAGAAGCGGCAGGCTCGGTTCCCTTTACCTTCATGTCCTGATTAACATACTCCCAACCAGCACGGTTTGACTCGGTAGAGAATGCTGAACCTTCTTTGAAGTTCACGTTGTAGTGGTCGAAAGCGTATACTTCATTGTTGGCTTCGGCTGTCTTGTTGCCTTTGAAACCGACAACTACAAAGTTGTTTTCGAGAAGTTCTGCGGCTGCGTTGCCCTTTGTTGTGGCGCGTGTGATTTTGCCCGTGTCGCCACCGAAGTTGATTGCGGAGGTGGCTCCATTTTGCTCATTTCCCTGAATTTCTCCCAAGAAATCGTCGCTTGAGCAGCTGGCGAGAGCCAATGCCGAAGCGGCTGCGATAAAAAACTTGTTCATAAAATAAAAAAATTAAAATAGTTCGTATTGTTTATTATATATTAAATTTATTGTTGATTACATGTCGAATATCCATTCTTTCTCTTCGTAGTCCTCCACCACAGCATCGAAGCCGGAGCCTCCGGACCGGTTGGGGACAGGCACCTTGTCCATGTCGAGCTCCACCGTGATTACCCCTCCCCGGAACAGCCGTCGCGCCTGGTCGGTGACGTCAAACACGAACGTGGAGTCTTTGCCGTTGTAGAACTGCATTTTCACGTCAATATAGTGGCGGTTGTTAAGGTCGGCATCCCTCACTTTCTGCAGCGATTCCAGATATGCTCGCGCGTCAAGCTTGCTCGGGTTTAGTTTCGGGATGCCGAAAGTAAGCACCTTTCCGCCTATCACGTCGACCTTGTCGCCGTTCTTGTCGGCAACGTCCTGCTTCATCCGCATGAAGAAGTTCACTGTGATGGCGTCAGCCCCCGTCACGCCTGTGTTGAGGTTTGCGGAGCGAGCCATGCCGCTTAGATTGGCGTTTCCCTCTACGGCTGTCACCTTTCTGCCGTTGTGGTCGTTGTTGCGCAGAATCACTTGTACCAAAAGATGTAGGTTACGGGCTGTAGCTCCATCTCGAGCTGCCGTACCCAGCAGTTGCGGTTCTCGTTGAACGTGAATCCGTCCAGATTCTTGTTTATCTCAATTCCTCCATGGTATCCGGCAAACATCTCCTCCGGCTGATAGAAGGAGCGCGTGAACTGCGGCGAGTTGTAGAGCGCCGGGTATATTGTCTGTCCGGTGTAAGCCGTGACGTGGTCGTAGGTGGTGTTCTCATCAATGCGAACACTCTGTACCCCGTCGGGAGTGTTGATGTTGTTCCATGCAAGGATGTCCCAAAAACCGAAATCGTATTTGGCTTGGACGTGGTTGCCTACAATCGAGTGCCTGTAAGGGGCATTGTGTGCACCGAACTGGACGTTGCCTGTGAAATAGCGGCGCACCTCGAAGGCGTCAGGCTCTGTGTAGCCGATAGTGCCAAACATTTCCTCGTCGGTGTTGTCCCATCCGTAGATCCACTCCGCTTGCCAGTCGTATTCGGTGTCGTACTTGAAAATGTAGTTCCATATCACTTTCAGGTCGAGGTCGACGGTCGGTATCTCCATATCGATGTCGGCGCCGCCCTGGTGGAGATGGAGCTTAGGCTCGCGCACGCATCCCGTTGCGACAAGGCATAACAATGCAAAACACATGACGACAGCCTTGTTGCAGGCTTTGCGGCTTGCATCAAGGATGATTCGTGATATGAGTTTTGTTATATTGCGCATTGTTGCTATGTTTTGTCTAATAGTTGATTGTCGTTTCTCGGTTTCTGAAACTTACGCCTTTCTTGTTGTTGCGTCTGTAGAGCAGGTCGTAGCTGAGCGTTATCTCCACTCTGGTAGGGCCAAGCCACGAGAAGCGGTGCTGCCTCTTTTGGAAATCCTTGGCATCGCCGTACCACTTGTAGTAATATTGCTCTTTGTCGGTGTCGGGGTCTACGGGGCATTTCCACTGATAGGGGTCGTAGTTGGTGCTGAGATATCCCGCCTGCAGCCCGAACTCCAGCTTCCAATGTCCGGAGCGACCTAACGGGACGACATAGCCTATACCCAAACCAGCGCCCCAGCCTTCGCCTTCCCATCCGCGTTTCTCATCGAAGCAGATGTTGTATAGGTACGCGTGCGCGTATAGACTGAGGTATAAACCTCTGAAAGCCGCGCCTTCTCCCGGTTTGCGTTTGCGGATGTCGCCGCTGCGCAGATAGTAGCGGGTGTGCAGCTGATAGTTCCTAACCTGAAAATATTTATGCTCATCATAGTGCTGCCACCACGGGCAGTCGAAACTTGCACCGTAGGTGAAATGACCATGAAGCGGATAGTATTCTAGAGCAACGTTGGGGATGGGGCAGAATCGGTCGTAACCTGGCATATAGGCGAAGTCGAACAGCACGTTTGACTTCACGCTCAGCACCTCGCGACGCGGCAAAGCCGAGGCGGGTGTTGTCGCTGGGATGATGTATGCCGGTGTGATGTCGGCGGTCTGAATGTGCAGATGGCAGTCGGCGACAGTTGCCGGAATGGTTGCTGCTATAGGTCGTGGAGCCAGGTCGTTGCTGTCGATGTTGGCAAGCCTTTTGTCAACGACAATTATTCTCACTGCGCGCAGTTTCGGGAAATATTCTTTCAGCAGGTAGCGCCATAGCTTGCCGCCGTCGTGCCGCTTCATAGCCGCCTTAAGACGTTGGGTGTCGTTGGCGTAGAGAGTGATTAAGGAGTCGACGTCATGGAATTTGGCGTCGTGTTTCAGCATCATCATGGTGTAGAGCAGGTCGTAGTCCTCAGCCACAACGTCGTATTGGATGTGGTCGGTGCCGATGCCGTAGCTTCGAAGCAGAGCGTCGACCGATGCGCGACGTTGGTTTGCCAGACGACGGTTGTTGTCGTATGGACCTTCTGGAGAAGCGGCGGCACGTCCGAAAACAATACCCCTATCTCCCAGCCTTTGAAGCTCTGGGATAAGCACATCGGTAATCCATTCTCTATCTTGGTCGCTGATGCTGATTCTGTTTACAACAAATTTTATTGGACACGAATTTTGGATAAAGATGCTGTCGGCGGTTATTCCTTCAGCAGCCATATCCATTGCGAAACCAATAATTATTGTAATTATCAGTCTGGTATATCTCACTCTTTTTTACCTGTTCCTTTAAACCTTTTTATGCCACAAACACTGATTAAAGTTGGGAAGTATGGTGCCGTGACAGACCTATATTAATCGTTAATGTGTTGGTTAAAATCTAACCTGCTTTTAGTAGCGGATGCAAATTTACAAAGAATACAAATACGGGGGGGAATCTAAATATTTTTTGTTGTTGATGATGTTATTTTATGTTAACGAAGCTTTGGCTTGGAGATATTCGGCGAAGATGCGGGCTGCGCTTTCAACCTTGGCAGCGCAAGGACGCGACTTGTAGTATTCGGCTGTGCGAGGCGATGCCTCGTAGGTCGACACTGCTTTGTCGTGGCCTTTCAGTCCGAGAATTTCGGCGCAGATGAGCGAGCCGTTTTGCTCGCGCGATTTCTCAAGAAGCTGTTGTACAACCTTGTAGCAAGCCGATTTGCCTTCGCGGTCGGCACCGTCGGTCTGACCGCAGTCGAGTCCCGCAAGCGACACGATGCCCGACACGGCGCCGCACATCATGCGAAGCCTCCCAACGCCGCCGCCGAAACCTGCGGCAATGCGTTTTGCGAGGTCGTCGCTGAGTCCGTAGATGTCGGCGAAAGCAGCCACCACTGATTGGCAGCAGCCATAGCCTTGCATAAAATTGTCGACAGCGCGCTGCACGCGCTCTTCAAGTTCCGGTGATAAGGTAGTATAGTCCATAGTTATGAAAACAGTTCCATTTGCTCTGGAATGTTGGGGTTCGCGTGACTCTTTTCCGGTTCTTTATGATTCTCTATTTCGGGTTCTTCAGGCTCTTCGGCAACGATTGGAATTGCGTTTGTCGGCGGTGTTGGCATCAGCCAGTCGGAATATTCGGTTGTGTAGTCGATGGCAGATATTCCCGACAGCGGAGCCGCATGGTGTTGAGCCTTTTTCTTGGCTTTCTTTTCTGCCTTTTGGATTGAAATCTCGTTTTTTGCTGATTCCAGCTCGTCTTTCAGCGCCACAATCTGTTGGCGGAACTCCTGCTCTTTGTCGGCATAGTGCTTTTTGTTGCGTTCCAATTCCTTTTTCAACTGCTCGTAGACAGAAGAAATCTCGTCTTTCGTGCTGTTGAGGTCGTCGATTTGCAATTGTTTTTGCGACAGCTCATTGTTGAGTTTCTCCACGGTGTCTTCGAGCTTGGCGCGAGTGACTTCGATTTCAGCCATCTTTGCGGTGTCGCCGGTCTCGTTAAGTTTCTCGTGCAAGGCGTAGAGCTCGTCGTTCTGGCTTTGGATTGTGGACCGCATGCTTGCCAACTCATTGTTGCGCACGGCAAGTTCGTTTTGGAGCTTTTCCAGTTCCTCGCTGCTTGTCGCTGGGGCATTTTTCAGCGCTAACATTTCATCTTCGGCTTCGGCGAGTTTGCGTTTTGTCTCTTCCAGCTCTAAGGTGGCCTGCGAGAGAGCCGTAATACGTGCCGTCAGCGCTTCTGCTTCGGTTTTGGCGTTGCTTTTTATGGTTTCGAGTTCGGCGTTTAGACGCTCGATTTCCGCCTCCTTCTCGTTTGCGTCGTCGGGTTGTGATGACAATTCGGCAATGCGCGCCTCCTTCTTCGCCACGTCTGCTTTGGCGGCAAGGATTTGAGCCGCCGAGTCGGTGGCCTTGCGTTCGGCGTCGGCTTTGATTTCGGCAATTTCGTTTTGCAGATTCTCGTTTGCCGCGCGCAAGTCATCGTTGTCCTGTCGCAATGCCTGCAGTGCCTCATCGTTGACAGCCGCCACTTTGATTTTGTTCATCAGACTTTTGCATTCCAGCTGATACTGCTCGCGTTCAGCCTCCGCTGAGGCAGCGCGGTTTTCCAATGTCGATATGCGGTCGTTGAGCGTGGTTTTCTGCCTGTCAAGGCTTAGAATGCGGTTTCGCAGCTCTTCGTTTTTCGTCTTGTATTCGTTCATCTGCTTTGAAGCCTCCGACGATTTGTTGGCAAGGTCCATACGGTCTTTTTGCCATTGCTGGCGAGCGGCTTCCTCCGCTTCCTGCTTGATTTGCTGCAGGAAGTCGGTGAGCGTTGATCCGATGAGGCTTCTCACGTAGTTGGCTTGTGCGTCTTTGTCGATGCATTCGCGCACGTATTCCGGCAATGACGTGTTGAGCACAGAGGTTACCTTGTCGACCACTTCATCGCTTATGGCGTCTTCAACATCCTTCTGTGAGATTTTAGCCACTTCCGGAACAGGCGGTGGCAATGGCTTTTCGTTTTCTTTTTTGAACGGGTTGATGTAAGACGGCGAGTTTGTCTGCGATGAGTTCTCGTTGCCCATATCTTCTTTGTCGGGAAAACCCAACATTGCTTTTAGGTTGTTTATGATTGACATATGTTCAGTTATCTTCTGTTGTTGGTTTTACAATGATTCCTAATCCCGTCTTGCCGTTTATTCCGATTTGCAGCGGTCGGCTGAAACGCACGGAACGCAAATGGTCGGACTCGTAGACGGCAGGCATGTTGTCGAGATATTCAATGTCGCAGATGTCGCCGTTCTTGTCGTTTATGGTGAAATACCCGACGCCGAATGATGTGAGATTCTGAAAGAAATGCGTGCCCTGGCTTGGCTCTATGCGGTATCCCGGCAGTGCCGTTTCTGCAATCACGCGTGCGGCTGAGATGTGCGCCCATTTCACGGGGATGCCCAGTGCGGGGTCGCTTGAGCCCCATCGTCCGGGACCTATCAGAATATATCCCTTGTCGGCTTCTACGTATGACTTGTTGAGCTTCTCTATCTCGCGTGCCACCATAGGGTTGTTGAACGAGGAGAAGTTCTGCGTCTTGACATACACCACGTCGGTGACACCGTCCATCATGCCGTGTCCGAGAGCGCTGGATGTCTTCATGATTAGCTGGTTGTCGGATGTATGCATGATTTTCTCATCGAGCATTTCTTTGCGGTCGACAATTGGACGTATCTGCAACCAATATACGTTGCCTTTTGTCTCTCCGTGCTTGTCGATGCATCCGGCAAATTCGATTTCCACCGGACGACGCATCTCTTTTTCTCCTTCGGAAAGCATGAAGTCTACAATCTCAGCAAGCGGGAATGCTTTGTGTTGCAGCACGTTGGCGAATGTAACCACGCGGCGTCCGTTGCCGTACTCGCTGTCGCGAATCACTTGGTCGTAGGGGTCGAAAGTCGACACCATATAGCGCAATGAGCCATTTTTTGCCGCGTCCTGCACACGTATTTTCTTTATGTTGAACCCGTCGTCGACCTTGAATCCGCCTTCAACATCTTTAAGGTCGAGGGCGTAGAGTTGGGTCTGTGTGTCGCGCAGGGCAAGGTCGAGAGTGCTTGTTTGCAGCACTTTGTCGGGATGTCTTGGCGAAAAACGCAGTGCCAGACCTCCGTCAACGATGTATTTTCCGAGGCCTACGGCAATTTCTGCCACTCCGTCCTCGGGCATCTCGTCGTTGATGGGGTAATAGTTGAGCGAGCGGCCCACTCCTGCAAACGATGGGTAGTAGTATCCGTCGTGCTCCGCGCCAGCCACCTCTTGTATGATTATAGCCATCTTTTCTTGGTCGATAAGATTGCTTGTGGCGGTCATGTATGCTTTGCTGTCGGCATAGAACACTGACGCATAGACGCTTTTTATGGCGTCGCCGAGCAGATGCAGCATCTCCTCCTTGTTGTCGAGACGCGGCACCATATATGTGGAGTATATGCCGGCGAAGGGCTGATAATGCGAGTCTTCGAGAAGGCTTGAGCTGCGTATCGCCAACGGCTTGTCGATAACCTCAAACAAGGCAAGAAAGTCGTCTTTAAGCTGCGACGGCAGTTTTGCGTTTATGAAACAGCGCAGAATCTCCTCGTCGGGGGCGTCAGACAGGGCGATGGGATATAGGTTGTTTTCTTCCATGAATTGGTCGAAAATGTCGGTGCAGAGCACCACCGTTCGCGGAATTGACACAGTAACGCCGTCAAAATTGTCGCATATCGGATATTTCTTTATGATAGAGTCGATGAAAGCCAGGCCGCGTCCCTTGCCGCCAAGTGAGCCTTGGCCGATGCGGGCGAAATTGGAGTAGTAGTCGAAGCGGTTTTTCTTGAAAATGGCAACGACTCCTTTGTTCTTCATCCTGCGGTATTTCACAATCAGGTTGAAGAAGAATTTCTTTACCTCTGCCGCCTCGCTGATTTCGCGGAAACGATGGGCTTGAATGATTTCGGCGATGGGAAACATCGCGCGCGAATACAGCCACCGCGAGATGTCGTTGCGTGAGGCGTGGTACAGCAGCGACTCGTCTGGAATTTTGAATAGGTTGTCCTGAAACTCTTTCAGGTCGGTTATGCGCATCACTTCCTCTCCGGTCTCGGGGTTGCGTATCACGAAATCACCGAAACCGAAATTGTCGGTGATGATGCGCCCAAGGTCGACAGGAAACTTCTTGGAATTCTTGTCGAGAAACGAGATGCCCATTTCTTTGGCGTAGACTGCATTCTCGGTCTCTGACGATTCCATAATGATGGGGACATAGGGGTCGATTTCCTTTATCTCTTTGGCAAGGCGGATGCCGGCGTGCTTGTCCTTCTCTCCGTCTCTGCTGAACGACACGTCGGTGATTACGCCGAGAATCTCGTTCTTGTACTTGTTGTACAAAGTCATCGCCTCCTCGTATGTGCGTGCCAAAATGACTTTTGGGCGTCCGCGCATACGGAGCATCTGCTCGTGCTCATTGAGCGCTTCGGTTGAGAAAATTAGCGATTGCTTCAGCAGAAACTTGTACAGGTGGGGCAACACTGATGAGTAGAAGCGCACGGAGTCTTCCACAAGCAGTATGGTTTGGATGCCCACTTCAAGAATGTCGTTGTCGCTGTTCATCTTGTCTTCCATCAATTTGATGATAGCAAGAAGCAGGTCGACGTTGCCGAGCCAGCTGAACACATAGTCGACGCCGGAGAAGTCTTCGTTGGCAAGACGCCGCGACACTTCGCGTGAGAATGGAGTCAATACGATAAACGGAATGTCGGGATAGCTTGACTTGATGTTTTTGGCTTCGCGGAATGTGAGTCCGATGTCGTTGCCAGGCATCGCGATGATTAAATCGAACGACTTGCTTCTTAAAAGATCGTGGGCGTCCTCGTAGCTGCTTGCCTGTGCCACACGAGGGGGAGAACTCAGATTGAGCGATGTGTACTCAAAATACAGCTGCTCTTCGATGCGTCCGTCTTCCTCCATCATGAAGGCGTCGTAGGGCGAGGCGATGAGAAGCACGTTGTAGATGCGGCGCTGCATCAAATCTTGAAAAGCAGTGTCGCGCAAGTAGAGTTGACTAAGTTTAGCCTCGTTCATTCGTTCTCGTTTTTCTATTCTTGTACAAATTTACGGAAATCTGACGTATTATAAGAATATTTTGCCATGAATGTTTATAAAAATATGTCTGCTCTTAAATATATAATAATGTGTGTAAATAATTGGGGCTTGTTTCTGTCGCAAAAGAAGGAAAACGGGGTGAAAAAAGTTTCCGAAATAAGTG
>OGDF01003768.1_pt1 | contig 18099 bp, 19 predicted proteins | sample 1570141 | NCBI WGS metagenome assembly OGDF01 (sample SAMEA4370581, study PRJEB24528) | human gut metagenome | reverse complement strand
ATTTAATTTGCGGTTTTATTACTTTTTATTATGGGTAGAGTTTGCGGTTTAACAAATACATTATAACCATGTTCATAATATGGTCTTCCAAAAGGCATCATATTTCTATTATCTACCTTATAACCGTGAATAATAATAGCTCACTTATGCGTGTCTTGTGTCTTATAATTACCTGAGAGTTTTAATTTATCCTTACTGATAATCTGTGTTAAAGAAGTTTCTTTATAAAAGGCATCTGCTTCATTTCACTCTCTTTATTTTTTATCATAATTAATTCATTCTTATTTGATGCATGGACTGTTGTCTTCACATTTTGTTCACTCGAGTTACTAGCAGGAGACAAAGCATAATTCACAAAATAATGACCTACTCCAATACTTCCACAGAATGTATTGTATACTAAAGTTAGTTTGAAATTAATAGTTTTAATATCAAACAAATAAAAACATATACAAATATATATAATATGTCAATGTCAGATTTTTTCTCAACATTATAAGAATTTTAAGTTATATTTGAACAATATTTTTTGGGAAAGGAAAGGAGAGTATTGTGTTAAACAACTATGTTTTAAGATTAAAAAGTGAGTTTAAGGGGTATAACTCACAAAAGTTAGTAAAGGATATACTTGCAGGCTTAATTACATCAATTGTCGCTGGTTTACTCATTGGGGGACTATCAGGTGCCTCTTATCAGATTTCAGGCCCTACAAGAGCTATGTCAGCCATTCTTATTTACTTATCTACTACTTATGGTTTACAGGGAGTATTTGTAGCCAGTTTTATTTCAGGGGTCATGTTATTGATTGCTTCATTATTTAAATTTGGTAAGGTTGTATCTTTTATTCCAAGTAGTGTTATTACAGGTTTTACAAGTGGTATTGCGATTATCATTGCGACAGGACAGATTGATAACTTCTTTGGTGTGACTTCTAAAGGAGGCAATACAATTGAAAAGCTTCTATCTTATTTTAAATTAGGTTTTCCTATCAATAAGTATGCTTTAATGGTTGGCTTACTTGTTGTCTTTATTATGTTGATCTGGCCTAATAAATGGGCAAGTGTATTCCCATCATCTTTAGCTGGTATTATTATTGCATTAATTGTAAATATCGTAGGACAGTTCGATGTAACAGTTGTAGGTAAGATTCCTACTACATTATTTCCAGATGCAAGACTATCTATTTCTAGTCTGAATCTTACAACTGTAACTCATCTTATTATTCCTGCTTTTAATATAGCGATGCTTGGAATGATTGAATCATTACTATGTGGCGCAAGTGCGGGTAAGATGAAAAATGAAAAACTGGATGCAGATATGGAATTATTTGCGCAAGGTGTAGGTAATATGGTCATTCCATTTTTTGGTGGGGTACCAGCCACTGCTGCTATTGCACGTACAAGTGTCGCAATCAAGGCAGGTGGACAGACAAGATTAGTTAGTATCTTCCATGCGATTGCATTACTTATTTCTATGTTTGTATTAGGTCCTTATATGTCATATATTCCTTTATCAGCTTTAGCTGGAGTACTTTTCATGACTGCATGGCGTATGAATGGGACGAAATCAAATCTATATTTAGAAACCGTATTAAAACAAGCATGACACAGTTCTTAGTCACTATGCTTGCAACAGTTGTCTTTGACTTAACAGTCGCAATTGTATTAGGTATCTGTGTTTCAATGTTCTTGTTTGTGATTAATAACTCTTCATTACATGTTGAAACAAGTACCATTGAACCACATAGATTAGATAAAGAAATCAATTATAACCATGCTACAACACGTGTTGTTTATGTCGCAGGACCTTTATTCTTTGGAAACCAGGATCAGCTCTTATCAAAAGTAAGAGAACTCATCGATGGATGTGATCATATCATTCTCTCAGTAAGAGGTGTTCCTTCTATTGATGATTCAGGTATTCATGAATTAATGGATGTTGTAGAGTTATGTCGTGCACATAAAGTACAGTTCTATTTTACAGGTGTACAAAATAATGTCATGAGACAGTTAAGAAGACATCATTTTGATGCATATGTAGGTGAAGACATATTCTATTGGGATGTTATTAAAGTTATAGAAATGTTGGAAGGAAAGTAGGGAAACCTACTTTTTTTCATAAGAAAAGAAGTGCCATGCACTTCTAGATAGACAACATATTAATAAGAATTTCAATAAACATACAGGAAATACTTTCATTATCAATAATTGAATTATGAGATAAATAAGAACCAGGTAATGTAATCGTATGTTTAAAATAATCAGATAAAGGGGCTTTCTCATTTAAAGTAATTAAATAAGAGTTCTCTGGTAATGTATCCTGAATATTAGGAACAAGATAATGAAGAACACCATTCTTACTTCCGTTAATAGAGAAATAAATAAATAGACTCTCATTATTGACTGCATTTAAAAGATGTGTGAACTCTAGATAATCCTGTGCTAAATAATTCATATAGCCTAGATCCTGTAATCCATAGCTTAATTGTTTAGCTGGTAAAGAAGAATAATGCATCCCACAAATAGAAATATTATTTGCTTGTTTTATATCTTCAATCAGATGTTCTATGACTGTTTGATTCATCATCTTAAAATGATTCATAGTATTGATATAGTGATTCACCAATGATTCAAATTTAGATCCATTATCTTCATGATGTGAATTCTTTAAATCATTCATTAATTCAAAACGGAAGTCTTTATAACCTTTAAAACCAAGACTCTGACAAAATCTTAAAACAGCAGAAGTAGATGTCTCTGCCTGATTTGCTAGTTTTGTGATTGTATAGGACTCCACCTGTTCGGGATGTTCTAGTATATAATCACATACCTTCTTCTCTGCATTGCTGAATTGTGTCTTCTTATGTTCAATAGTATTTAATAAATTCATTTTAATCACCTGTTTTCATTGTATAGAATCATGATAATATTGTCAATAATGCTTGACAAAACTATTAAATAGTGTGAATATTATCATATATGAATGATAATATTATCAAAAGGAGATATGAATATGAAACAATTACCAGAAGGATTCTTGTGGGGTGGAGCCACTGCGGACTTTCAGTATGAAGGTGGATTTAATGAAGGAGGAAGAGGATTACTTTCTCATGACTATGAAACAGATGGTTCATTAGAACATCCAAGAGCTCATACTTTACAAAGAGCAGATGGTTCTATCATTAGACCTAGAAGCTCATTCTTTTATGCTGATCCAGTACCACAAGACGCAAAACCTATCTTTTTAGATGACCAGTATTATCCAAGTCATCAGGCTGTAGACTTTTATCATCACTACAAAGAAGATATTGAACTCATGGCAGGCATGGGATTTAATGTATTTCGTTTTTCTATCTGCTGGAGTCGTATTTATCCAACTGGAGATGAATTAACACCTAATGAGGAAGGATTAAAGTTCTATGATGATGTCATCAATGAATTAGAAAAGCATGGCATGGAACCACTTATCACAATCTGTCATGATGAAATGCCTATGCATCTCGCTATTAAATACAATGGCTGGGCGAATAAACATGTTATTGATTGTTATGTGAAGTACTGTCAAACATTATTTGAACGTTATGGTTCTAGATGTAAATACTGGCTGACATTTAATGAAATCAACGCAGTCAGAGGATTTGGTCCATGTGGCACAAGAGAAAGTGATGGCTATACACGTTATCTAGGTGCACATCATATGTTTATTGCAAGTGCAAAAGCAGTCATTTTAGGTCATAAGATGATGCCTGATTCAATGTTTGGGGCAATGTATGCGATGAGTGAACTCTATCCTGCAACATGCAAGCCAGAAGATATGTTCCACCATATGTTAGAAAGAAGAGAAAACTGGTATTTTATTGATACAATGGCAAGAGGTTATTACCATCCTTACGCAAAAGAAGTATGGGCTCACCATGGTGTAGAGTCTCTTCCTATTACAGATGAAGAAAAAGATATCTTGAAAGAAGGACAATTAGACTTTGTTTCATTCTCTTATTATCGTTCAAATACAACTAAAGAAGGAGATCCTTGGTTTAATGTAGGTGGATCTAGTAACCCTTATCTAGAAAATACACCTTGGGGGTGGCCTATTGATGCGTTAGGATTACGTTATTGTATGAATGAAATCTATGATCGTATCCAGAAACCAATCTTTATTGTAGAAAATGGTATGGGTGCCATTGATGAAGCCGATGAGAACGGATATGTAGAAGATGATTATCGTATTGATTATCTAAAAAAACATCTTTCTGCAATGGCTGATGCTATCAATGAGGATGGTGTGGATTGTTTAGGTTATACAATGTGGGCACCTATTGATTTAGTTTCACTATCCACTGGTGAAATGAAGAAACGCTATGGCTTTATTTATGTAGATATGGATGATAAAGGACATGGTACACTCAAGCGCACAAAGAAAAAGTCTTATAACTGGATGAAGCATATTATTGAAACAAATGGAGCTGCATTAGATGACTCGAATAGTGAATAATCACTATTCTTTTTTTGTATTCGTTTACATATAATGACAAAGTCATTACAAATCATAAATAGTCTTAGTGTATAAGTAAGGCTATTTAACACCTTAAAATAGGTGTTTTAAAACTGCAGTTTACATACAATTTAAAAATATACGATATATACACATGAAAATGAATTATTCACAGTTATGCACATTATGCACAAATATTATATAAACTGATTATGTAAGATTACAGTTAAAAAAGAGTTAGAAACATTGTATTAGATGAAATAAGTGTTAAAATAGAAATGCAACCGATTACAAAAAAGGAGATAAAATCATGAAAGCATCTGATGTAATGAAAAGACTTTCTAGTGGTGAAATGATTTCTATATTAAAGGAAATCTATTCAGAGAAATTAGATCAACAGATACTCAGATACAAAGATGCCGTCCAGTCCTTTATTGATTATTTTGGTGATCAGGATATTATGATCATCAGTGTTCCAGGTAAATGTGAAATTGGTGGCAATCATACAGATCACCAGCGTGGACGTGTACTTGCATCTGCTATTCAGTTAGATTCTATTGCGGTAATTGCGAAACAAGAGCGCTATGCAAAAGTAATCTATAATGAAATGAGTATTAATGAAATAGATACAGAAAATATAAAATATAATGAAGCCAAGAAAGGTACAATGGAATCATTGATCAATGGTGTTTTATTTGGATTGAACCAGAAGAATTATCATATTGGTGGTTTTAATGCTTATATTGAATGCAGCATTCCTAGAAATGTAGGTCTAGGTTCTAGTGCTAACTTTGGTATTATGATTGGTACAATTATTAACCATTTATATAATGAAGGACAGATTGAAAATAAATATCTTGTCCAGATTGGTCGCTTTGCGACAAATACATTTTATTGTAAACCAAGTGGTTTAATGAATGAATGTGTCTGCTGTGTAGGTGGATTTATTAAAGTGGATTTTAAGGATCCTAATTCACCAGATATTTGTAAACTAAATATTGATTTTTCTAATTTCGATTATACTTTATGTAGTGTGAATTCTAATCTGATTAGATCAGATAATACAGTTGATTATGATGCAGTGCCTGCAGAAATGATTGAGGTCGCTCACTTCTTTAAGAAAGATGTCTTAAGAGAAGTCTCTTTTGATGAGTTTATGAAGAATTATCGTATTGTTAGAGCAAGAGTAGGAGATCGACCAGCACTTCGAGCACTTCATTTCTTTAAAGAAGAAGAACGTGTTTTAAAGCAGTCAGAAGCTCTTGAAAGGGGAGATTTTGATACATTCCTTAGATTAGTGAGAGAATCGGGCGATTCTACTTTTAAAGCACTTCAGAATATTTATCCACAGGGAAGTACACGTTGTCAAAATGTTGGAACAGCTATTGTCTTAAGTGAGAATTACTTAGGTGATGATGGAGTTGTAAAGGTCAATGGTGGAGGATTCTCAGGAACCATGCTTGCCTTTGTGAAAACTGATAGATTAAAAGACTATGTTGCTTATATGGATTCTATTTTAGGAAAAGGATCATGTTATGTGATTCATACAAGAGAACAAGGCGCAATTAGATTACTATAAAGCAGTGAAAAACTGCTTTTTTTTCATAGTGTTTGTGATATAATGTTATCGACATATGTCAGTAACTGGAGGCGTGTATGGTTAGACCAAAGAGATCAAGGACAATTACAGGAGTTCCTGACTACAATATGTTTGTGCCTGATGGCATTCCTCAAAGAGGCTATATAGAGCTTGCTTTAGACGAATTTGAAGTCATACGCTTAATTGATTATAAATCTTATACTCATGCCAAGTGTGCTAAAAAAATGAATATCTCACGTACAACAGTCACTGAAATATATGCCGGGGCAAGAAAAAAGATAGCACGTAGTATAATGGAAGGCTATCCTTTAAGAATTGAATGTAATGAATGTGCAAAAAAGGCAGGATATCCTGTGATAGACGTAAAAGGAGAACATATTATGAGAATTGCAGTAACTTATGAAAATGAATCAGTGTTTCAACACTTTGGTAAAACTTCACAGTTTAAATTATATGATATTGAAAATAATGAAATCAAAGAATCACAGGTTGTAGGTACAGAAGGATTAGGTCATGGTGCATTAGCTATCTTATTATCTAATATGAATGTAGATGTATTGATCTGTGGTGGTATTGGTAGAGGTGCTATTATGGCATTAAGTGGTTCTAATATTAATGTAGTGGGTGGAGTAACTGGTGATTGTGATGCTGCAGTGAAAGCTTATTTAGCTGGTACTTTAACTCCTGATGCAGAAGCAACTTGTGGATGCAGTCATGATAATTGTGAATGTCATCATGAATAGTAATTGACAAATAAATAAAACGAGAATAAAATCAACACTGTTGAATGCTCGGATGGTGGAATGGTAGACACGCCAGTTTCAGGTACTGGTGGTTTATGCCGTGTGGGTTCAAATCCCATTCCGAGCACCAATGGTCCAAGACGTGGGAGACCACGTTTTTTTAGTAAGAGGAGGTTCTATATGAAAAGGTTATTAGGTTTATTCCTTATCTTTGTACTTTGTATAGGCCTGACTCCATCTGTTGATGCTTATTCCAATGATCTTGTTCAGTTCATTGGTGATTCATATACACAAGGTTATTCAAGTGATGGTATGATCGTGGGATATAATTTATGGTATGTCCAGGCATGCCGCAAAGCACATCTGAAATATACTTCAGCATCGTATGGTGGTGTAGGGTTTGTGAAAAAGTCTGATGGACGCACATTTAGTACTTTATTAGATGAAGGCAAAGGTAAAAGAAATGCGAAATATGTAGTCATTACAGGTGGCTATAATGATAAGGATTTTTCTTATAAGACAATTAAGAATAAAGTCTATGAAACAGTAAAAAAGGCACAGACGCTCTATCCGAAAGCAAAGGTCTATGTAGGTATGACAGGAGATTCTGTAAATAAACATTTTAAGACTGTTATACAGGCATATAAGGATGGTACAAAAGAAGCAGGAGGTATTTATATTACTAATAGTGAAAATGCCTTAAATGGTAATCAGAGCTATTTTTCATCCGATGGTCATCATCCTAATAAATACGGACAGCGTGCTCTTGGTGAAACAATAGGTGGTTATTTCATGAAATGTAATAATGTGCCTGTCTATACAAAAGCGGCTTCTATTAAGATTGGTGCAGGTATTTATGCAGTTAAGAATAGACACTTTATAAATGTCACAGGGCTTTATGATAACTATTATATGGTCAATGGTATTGTAGATACATCTAAGACAGGTATTGTAGAAAATGATGGTGAATATTATAAGGTGGATGAAGGTAAAGTAGATACATCATACACGGGAATCTGGTCTTATAATGATCAGCAGTATTATCTTACAAATGGTCATACAGATAAGACTATGACAGGTTCTATAAAAGCAAATAAAACCTGGTATTATGTAGAAAATGGTGTTGTTGCGAATAAGGATACTTTAATGCAGATTGATGATCAATGGTATTATGTACATCAAGGTAAGATGGATAAGAGCTACACCGGATTAGTAGAATACAATGGACAGAACTATTATGTCGTGAATGGTATGGTAGACTTTAGTAAAACAGGCATGATTCATTTGAATGGTCAGTTATGTTATATTAAGAATGGTGTTTTAGAGAATAGCTATAGTAATTCTAATCTCTATAATGGTTCATGGTATTATATTCATGGTGATGAAATTCGCTGGTTAAAGTGAACACTATTGACAAAAATATAAAACAAGAATATATATAGAAACGTGGGTATCCACGTTTTTTATATGGAGGTAATTATGAAAAAATTAATAGGTGTTTTCATTTTTCTGCTTATTTGCATGAGTTCACCTGTTTATGCAGAGAATCATGATCTTGTACAATATATTGGAGATTCTTATACTGAAGGTTATTCTAGCGATGGAATGATTACAGGAGATGATGTGTGGTATGTTCGGGCAAGTCATAAAGCAGGACTTGATTATACACAGGAATCTTATGGTGGTATAGGATTTGTTGCTAAGTTATCGAATAAGACATTTAGTACTTTATTAGATGATGGAAAAGGGAAAGATGCAAAATATGTAGTCATTGCAGGTGGCTATAATGATATGGCTTATTCCTATGACACTATTAAGAATAAAGTCTATGAAACAGTAAAAAAAGCCCAGAGATTATATCCTGATGCAAAGATTCTTGTTGGTATGACAGGAGATGCTACAAGTGATCATTCACGATTTAAGAATGTCATCCAAGCATATAAAGATGGCACAAAAGAAGCAGGTGGTCTTTATATCACCAATAGTGAATATGCCTTAAATGAAAATAAGAATTACTTCGCATCAGATGGTTACCATCCTAATGTGAAAGGTCATCAAGCCATTGGTGAAACAATTGGTGGCTATTTAATGAAATGCGAAGATATAAGAGTCAATTCTTATGCCTCTACTATTACTATAGGAGCAGGCACTTATGCCACTTCAAATGGTCATTTTATGAATACAACAGGTATTTATCACAATTACTATATGGTAGATGGTATTGTGGATCAGTCCATCTCAGGTGCTATTAAGTATGAAGGTGAATATTATAAAGTGGATGCAGGTAAAGTGGATACATCTTACACTGGTCCATGGAATTATAATGGAACAACCTATTATTTAGTGAGTGGTCATACAAATAAGAATATGAATGGTCCAATAAAGAACAAAGGTTATTGGTATTATGTGGAAAACGGTCTTGTGGTTAACAAGAATACGATCGTGTACTTTAATGGAGACTGGTATTATATTCATAATGGTAAGCTAGATAAGGATTATACAGGTTTAGTAGACTATAATGGAAAGACATATTATGTAGTTGATGGTGTAGTGAATCATTCATGTAATGGATTGACTTATATTAATGGTGAATGGTGTTATATCGTTAATGGTGTTTTAGATACAGGTTATAATAATCTGATTCTTTATAATGGTACATGGTATTATGTAGAGAATGGTAAAATCAACTGGCATTATACAAATCTTGTACAGTATTATGGTACTTGGTACTATGTGGAAAAGGGTAAGATCAACTGGAATAAAAATACATTATGTCAGGTTAATGGTCATGGTACTTGGTATTATGTAGAGAATGGTCAAATCAATTGGCATTATCAGGGATTGGTTTACTGTAATAAAGAGTGGTACTATATTAAAAATGGTGTTCATCAAACAAACTATTCTAGTCTTGTACTTTATAATGGCACTTGGTATTATGTGAAAAACGGTAAGATTGACTGGTGTTATACAAACCTTGTACAGTATCATGGTACATGGTATTTTGTAGAGAATGGCAAGATCAACTGGGGTAAGAATACATTGTCCCAGGTAGATGGACATGGTACTTGGTATTATATTGAAAACAGTCAGATCAATTGGCATTATACTGGTTTAACACAATATTTTGGTACATGGTATTATATCCAGAATGGTGCATTGAACTGGTCTTATAATGGATTGGTGTATTATCATGGGACTTGGTTCTATGTCCATAATGGACAGATTGACTGGAACTATTCTAATCTCGTTTTATATAATGGTACTTGGTATTATGTAGAGAATGGCAAGATCGACTGGAATAAGATAACTTTATCTCAGGTTGATGGGCATGGTACATGGTACTATGTTGAAAATGGACAGATCAACTGGTCATATAATGGCTATTACAACAACCATACAATTCATAATGGTGTTGTATGTTAGGGGACATGATGTCCCCTTTTTTATGCAAAAAAAAGACTATGAAATCAGTCATAGTCTTATAGAAACATTAATAGTAATCCAAATGCAAAGAAGATAAGAATAAGATAGATTACAACCTTAATACTCCACTTAAAGATATAGTACATAAGAATAAATGGAAGAAATGCGAGAAAGAACATCATTGATAATAATGTACTTAACATAATCATCACCTCATTCTCATTATAACATTATTTTCCAGAGTCACCATAGTTTTTAAGTACTCTAGCACTTGGGTCATTGACATCACAGTTTTCCCAAGTCTTATTAGGCATCCAGAAATCCTTGATCCATTTGGCTTTCCCTGGGTAATAAGATTCAAAGATATCACGATATAATAGAGATTCTTTAGTAAATGGTGTGCAGTAAGGATACTTATCCTCAGCATTTTTAACATCTTCATCTGTATAGAGTGAATCAGCATATTCTTTTAAATAATCCACCATAGAATGTCCAACAGCATCAGAGAAAGCTGCTTTTTCTCTAAATAAGATATCCTGAGGAAGATAGTTTAAACCTTCAAAAGCATGTCTTAAGAGATATTTACCTTTATTGTATGTGTTCATCTTCTTCTTTGGATCAATACGCATTGTATAATCTACAAAATCAAGATCTGCGAAAGGAACACGACCTTCTAAGGCATTCGCACTAATACATCTATCTGCTCTTAATACATCATACATATATAATTCTCGCATACGTTTCTGAGATTCTTTCTGAAATTCTTCAGGACTAGGCGCAAAGTCTGTATATTTATAACCAAATAATTCATCACTGACTTCTCCTGTTAAAATAACCTTTAGATCAGTATGTTCATGAATATATTTACATAATAAGTACATACCAATACTTGCACGAATAGTTGTAATATCCCATGTTTCTAATGTGCGGATGACTTCTCTTAAAGAACCGAGTACATCTTCTTTAGTCATGATTACTTCTGTATGATCAGTACCTAGAAATTCAGCTACTTCTTTCGCATACTTTAAGTCAATTGGATCTGTTTCCATACCAATCGCAAATGTCTTGATAGGTGTATCAGTAATACGTTGACCAATCGCACATACTAAAGATGAATCTAAACCACCAGATAATAAATAACCAACAGGGGCATCACTCTGTAATCTCTTCTTAACGGCTTCAATTAGTTTAACACGTAAGTTCAAGGCGATTGTTTCTACATCATCATTATGCATTAATTTCACATCAGCCACATCATTGAAGCATATAAACTTCTCACCATCATAATAATGTCCTGGTGGGAAAGGCATGATTTCTTTACAGACAGGCATTAAAGCTTTAGCTTCAGAACCAAATGCGATAGTCCCTTTTTCAGTATATCCATAAAACATCGGACGAATACCAATTGGATCTCTTGCAGCCATCATCTTGTCAGTTAATGCATCATATAAGCAGAATGCATATTCACCATCTAAATATCTTACAAGTGTATCTAAACCATATTTTCTATATAAAGGAATTAATACTTCACAATCACTAGAAGACTTAAAAGTATATTCATCCATAATATTCTTCTTTAATTCTGGATAGTTATAGATTTCTCCATTACATACCACAATAGTATGATCATCAGAAAAAGGCTGCATACCCTTTTCGCTTAAATCCATAATAGCTAATCTATTAAAACCAAAAGTTTTATCGAATAATCGAGAAGTCTCGATCATATCTGGACCTCTGCCTTCAATCTTTCCTAAAGCTTCATCAAATACATCAATTTCTAGTTCTTTAGAACCTACTGTTAAAAAACCACACATTTACATCTTCCTCCCTATACTTGAGTCAAAAAAAACTCGCTTTGTGGTGCGAGTATCTTACTAAGTCGTTGAGTCTATAACTAAGTACAGACATACTTCAAAGAGCATGCGATACCCGCCAGCGGTAACGTCGCTGAAAGAACGTTCTAGCCTACTTGCATTATGCTTTGGGTAGACAGCTCAGAGGTGTTCTTCATCTATCACTTAACTGTAAGTCTTCCACCATCACTTACTCGCTGGAGTCTCTGTCATAGAATACTCTCCTCGTCTTCGCCTTTGTTGGGTTTAAGTATAATACAAAGATTTATTCAACGCAATAATAAATTATTATAAAAATGTTAAAAATTAATCGTAATTTAGCATATATACTAATTTTTGAATAATTATGTCGCTATATGTAAAAAAATCATTAAAGATTATAAATGTGGTAGAATAGAGATAGACAAGGAGGAAAGACCATGAAAGCAAGAACGTATTCCATCATAGAATTCAAAAGAATATTAGAAAACAATGGTTATCGATTCCTTAGACATGCAAAAGGGGACCATTGTATTTACTCTAATGGTGAACGCACTATTACTATTAAGAGGACTCATGTGAATAAGATGATTGCCCGTAGACTTATTAAGGAATATGATTTAAAGGTAGATGATTAGCATCTCTATTCACAAAACTTAAGTATGAAAATAACCTCTAGACGAATAGCCTAGAGGTTGTTTCTGTTTCTAGTAATGAGTCAATAATTTGTATTTTTTGATGAAATGTAGGAGTTTGCATAAGTACATTATTCAATTGCTTAAAAAAATATTTTATTATAAATTAAATAGCAGAACAGATATTAATTTATATCAATATAATACGACAATATTATGCACCTAAGAATTTATGAAAAATAGATTTTAAACATTTAAATTGTCTATAGCAATGTTTAATATAATAAACATGTTAAATAATCGTTGACACAAAATATTATACAAGTATAATAATATTGTACGAAAAGGTGGAGGTATTCAAAATGGCGAATAAGGAGTTTAGTAATACGATAAGAATATTAAGGAGTAATAATAATTTGACAATGCAGGAACTTGCAGACCAATTAGGTGTAACTAAAGGAGCAGTGAGCATGTGGGAAAATAAGGGAATTGTACCACGTGATGATATTTTGATGAAAATATCAAAAAAGTATAGAATTTCAATTGATAAATTACTTGGAAACAATCTTATGGATGTGGATGCTTCAAATGAAAAGTTATCATATATTCAAAGAAATTTGGATAGATTAGACGATGAACAATTGAAAAAGGCTGAGAATGTATTAAAAGTTGTATTTGATGATATTTTTGATGATGATGAAGGTGAAAATGATGATTTATAATAAAGAAACAAAACCTAGATTTAAAAAAAATAGTTGATGAAGTTAATTTGATATTGTTGTCATCAAATAATATTCAAAGTTTTCCGTTTTCAATTACTAAAGTAATTAAAGAAAAAACAGGAATTGTTTGTAGAAACTATGAAAAAGCTGAAACATATGGAGTAGATATAAGTGCATTTGGTTCAGAAGATGCTATAATTCAGAACTTTCGTGGACGCTTCATCATTTTCTTTAATGATGCACCATATATTATGAATGAAAGAAAAAAATTTAGTTTAGGGCATGAATTTGGGCACTATATGATGAATCATGATTTAAATAATAAGAGTGATTATAGTTTATATGAAGTTGAAGCTAATTTTTTTGCTGCTCAATTGCTTATGCCAGAGCAAGTAATTAATGAATTACGTAGAAGAGGAATGCAAATAACACAAGAATATTTACAAAGATGGTTTGGAGTTTCTAAATCAGCTGCAAAAAAAAGAATAGAAACATTGAGAAAGGTAGATTATACACATCGTACGGATGAAGAAAAAGAGATGGATAATTATATAGTTTCGAAATTCCAAGATTTTATCAATAAAATAGCACCAATATCCAATTCATTTTTAGCATATGATACATATGATGAAGAAAAAATGCAAAATGAACGAGATCATTGGTATTAGAATATTATAAAAATCACATGATATAAACGATGTGATATAGGAGGTGGTTAGATATGAATGTAAAAATAAAACGTATTAAACATGTATAAAAACTGTTTAATACGTTTTATGTGAATGTGTTAATACACAATTCTTCGACCAAATTGAGTATATCACATTCACATATGGCACATCAATGAAATTTTACTATATCAAAAGTTCAAATTATGAACTTAGGAGGATGCTTATATGAATGTGAATAGTAAAAATAAAAGACTTAATCCTTTGTTTATGAGGAATCAATTTAAAGTTGAGGGGAAGTTTGGGATTCCCCTTGTGAAAAAACAAGACATATCATTACAAGATATTTCACTTATTGCTTGTTCTGATACGCAATCAAATGCTTCGGATTTTAATAAGCAATCTGGCGTTCATTTCTTTGTTGATGATTATCGCTTTGAAAATATCTATAGAAATCCTGAAAGGTCTTTAAAAAAGTATAGCCAATACGCTTTTCTCTTGACACCAGATTTTTCAACATATGCCGAAATGAATACTTGGAGGCAAATAGAAAGTATTGCTCATAGCCGTTGGGTAGGAGCATATTGGCAAAGTCAAGGGTTGAAAGTTATCCCGACAGTTACATGAAGTACACCTAGTAGTTACGATTATTGCTTTGATGGCATAGAAAAACATTCTATTGTTGCAGTAGGTATGATTGGTTGTAAAAATAATAGATTCAATTTTATGAATGGTTACAACGAAATGTTGAAAAGGATTGAGCCTGAAAAGGTTATTTGTTTTGGAAAACCATTTGATGAAATGAAAGGGAATATTATAACTGTAGACTATTTAAAGTCAAGAAAGGTTGTGAGATAGTATGGGTGGCAGAGGAACTTTTGCAATAGGCAATAATGTGGATTATACTTATGAAACTATTGATAAAATATAAGGTGTTAAAGTATTGAGTGGAAAGAATGGTAAGCATGGATTGCCAGAAGAATCTCATTCAAGTACTGCATATATAAAGTTAAAACCAGATGGTACATTTCATGAAATGAGAATATATGACGAAAATCATTATTTAATCAAAGAGATAGCTTATCATCCAGAACCTGCAATAAATAACGGGGACAGAAAACACAATATATTGCATGTACATGATTATTTAGAAAGAGATAATTTTAAAATTCGACCTGTCCATCTTATAACAAAAGAAGAGTATGAAAAGTACAAAAAGTTTTTTAAGGGAGTGCCTCAATATGAAAAATGGTAATGTTCAGGAATTTGTAGATCATATACATTATGGTGATGAATTGTGGTTCCTATATAATGATACAAAATATTTTCTAGAAGGGTGGATAGAAAATGATATATTAGAGTTAGTGCTCTACGAAATGAAAGAAAACGGTCGGGACTATAAGTGGAAAGGTGACAACAATAATTATCCTGTGGAAGATTTTTTATCAGATAGAATTTTTGATGGAAAGACTTTTTGGGAAATAGAAAATGATATTACGTGGGTTGATTGTTAATTCTATGCTGAAAACAACATATTAATGCTTCTTCTGCGTTTTATAGACAATAAAAAAATTGAAACAACCTCTAAGCAAGTACAATGGCTTAGGGGTTGTTTTATGCTGCATTTCTACCAATAAATTTCGACTTATTATGAAAATGTAATAATTGATAACTTATCCCGACCTATAGATTTCTATGATATAATTCATGCGTGGAACAGCCGTATACGGTAGGTGGTTATCCTTGGTCGTTATGACGAAGGTACGCAACCCTTCGTGATTCTTCTCTTAAGTTGAAAACGGAGGTGATGCCTAATGACAACGTATGAAATAATTATGATTATGTTAACATGTTTAACACCGATCATATCTTTATTGACACTTGTTGTTAGATTACTTCTTATCATTATTGATAAGAACGAAAAAAAGTAACTACCTCGCTCCTAGGAAAAGTTTGGGGTAGTTACTTACCAAAAATAAATCCAAGGACAGCCGCTTACTGGCTGTTCCTTCTTTCGTTTTTATTATAGTTTACAACAAATTTAAAGTCAATATATGTGACTATGAGTGATGCTCATAGTTTTTTTGAAAAAAATTTAACTTTTTTTGAGAAAAAAACCATCTTCTAAGTGTATAGGTAAGTAGAGGGCCAAAGGAGGTGGTGATTGTGAAATGTCCTGTATGTGGTAATGAGGATGAACACTATATCAGCTATATCAATAAGAGACCTTATTGTAGAAAGTGCATAGCGTTTGGACGTACTTATTTAGATGAATCTTATCCAATACATACGACTCCTTTAATAATGACTGATGCGTCCTATCATCTTTCTTTTACCTTGTCGTCCCGCCAGCAGTTCATCTCTGAACAACTGATCACGAATTATGAGAATGCCACGAATTCTATTGTCCTTGCTGTATGTGGCTCTGGTAAAACAGAAATCTCTTATGCGATAATCAAGCATGTGATTGAAAAAGGGGGACGCGTATGTTTCACAATCCCTAGAAGACAATTATGTATAGAATTACATGAAAGAATTCAGAAGGATTTCCCTCACTTAACCATTGGTCTTCTATATGGGGGCTATCAAGAGAATAATGATGCCCCCTTAATCATTTGTACTACCCATCAGCTCTATCGATTTGTATCTTCTCCTTTTGATTTAATTATTATGGATGAAGCCGATGCATTTCCTTTTTATGGAGATGATGTATTGAACTCTATCTTTTATCATGCCTCTAAAAGGTATATTAAATTATCCGCTACATTACTTGAGGAAGATATTCATGATGAATGTGTCATGATCATGAATCGACGCTACCATGGTCATGATCTGCCTGTTCCTCATATTTATATCATTCCTCAATTTTTGTGGCTCATATCCTTGAAATATTGGGTTAAGAAACTGTTAGAAACGCATCTTAGAGTACTTGTTTATGTACCTAGGAAAAGTGATGCACAATACTATGCAGACTTGTTAAGGGATACATATAAAGTACAGGGTGTGAGTTCAGAGTCTCCTTATTTAAATAAATATACAAAGGATTTTAAAGAAGGATTATTAGATGTCTTAATCACCACAACGATATTAGAAAGAGGAATCACAATAGAGGATGTACAGGTGATTGTATTAGAAGCAGGAGATCGTATATTTGATGAAAGAACATTGATACAGATTGCGGGAAGAGTAGGAAGAAAAATAGGATATGAGGATGGAAGAATATTATTAATAGATAACCATTATTCAAAGGCAATGAAAGGATGTATCAAAACCATTCAATCTCTCAACAGGATGTCTGTTTGATCTGTTTATCCTCAATATCTAAAACATCTTCTTTTCATCAATTATTTTCCCATCACTGTATCTGTTCCTCCTGTTTATCTTTATTTAAGAGAATTGATATTAAGACAAACTTTCAAGGTTATCCGCTACGCATATTATATGCTTACAATGATTTCTTCCGTACCCTGCTTTTTCGTTATAAGGGACAATATGATTATGCTTTAAAGGATGCTTTCTTAGATATGTACAAAAGAGAACTACAAAGACGCTATAAGGATTATTTGATTGTTGTTGCACCAAGTGCTTCAAAGGCGAATGATGTGCGTGGTTTTGCTCCCAACCAGGCCATTGCAATGACAATTCACTCTCATGTTTTCAATGGACTCTATAAGAAAGTGAATTATAAACAAAGTGACCAGTCTTATACGCAAAGAGCAGGGATACGTGATGTGATTGGATTAAGGGGTGGATTATTTCTTAAAAATAGGAAAATACTTCTATTAGATGACGTGATGACTTCTGGAGAAACCATTAAGACTTGTCTTAAATTAATTGAAAAAGAAAAGCCCCAGAAAATCGAAATATTGATCCTCGCAATAAAAGAGAAATACCTTGTAAACTTGGGAATAATTAAACCCGAATTGCAAGCAGAAACTGGAAATAAGAAGATAAATTAGATTTTATAGAAAATGGTATTATCAGT
>OGDF01003767.1_pt1 | contig 18100 bp, 18 predicted proteins | sample 1570141 | NCBI WGS metagenome assembly OGDF01 (sample SAMEA4370581, study PRJEB24528) | human gut metagenome | reverse complement strand
TGATGAAAAATGATTTTTGTTATTTACCCTCTCTACTTGACTGGGGGCTAATCAATGTCCGCGCAGGCGGCTTTTTCGGGCATAAAAAAACTCGCCAGCCACAGCCAGCGAGATCGCAGATTTGATTACTTTCCGCCAAACAGGGATTTCAGCTTTGCGCCAAAACCTTTCTTCTGAATGCCGAGCAATTTGTTGATTTCGTCACGATAGATGCTTGGGTCCAGTGCGCCTGGGAGCGCTTCCTGGAATTCCCCGTTGTTGATGATGCAGGTCTGTGGCACCCCAACCAAGTTCCAGCTCTTAAAGAGCGCGCGTGCATCTGGATCGTGAATTTCCATATTGTAAAAGTGCATTTCTGGATGATCGGAATATTCATCCGCGATCTTTTCCATATTTGGCATCAGACGGCCGCATACAGAGCATTTCTGCTTTGTAAAAATCAGAAAACATTTTTCCTGATCGGCGACGATGTCATTGTATTGTTGAATGGTGATCATTGGAATTTCCATGGGTCAGCCTACCTCCTATAGTCATTTCTCGCTATTCTCCCTGATACTATCTTAACATTATCCATTCGCGTTGACAAGGAATACTCACCTGAAAAATACGCATCATTTTTCATGATATTTTATCATCATTATAGCTTTGCAGTAAAATTACTGCTACGCCAAGAGCATTTATGCACCTAGGGCGTTAGGCCGGCAAAAAGCCCTCGCGGCGCAGCAGCGCCTCAAGGTCATCATAGGTGTTCAACAGGCAGGCATCACGGCGCAGTGCCGCCGCATGCGGCAGGCCTTTGACATACCAGCCGATCTGCTTGCGCATTTCCTGCATGGCGATGCGTTCGCCTTTGTAGCGGCAGGCAAGCGCCGCGTGATCCAGCATCACCTGTGCCCGCTCTGCCAGGCTTGGTTCCGGCGGCAGCGGCTGCCCCTGCCAGTCGGCGAGCAATTCCGCAAAAAGCCAAGGCCGCCCCAGCGCACCGCGCCCCACCATGACACCGGCGGCACCAGTGGTTTCAAGAATGGCACGAGCGCTCTGCGCATCCACCACGTCGCCATTGGCAAGCACCGGAATATCCACCGCCCGCACCACCTCAGCAATAGCCTGCCAATCGGCCTCGCCGCTGTAGTACTGGCTGCGGGTGCGTCCATGCACCGCCAGAAAATCGCAGCCGGCCGCTTCCAGCCCGCGCGCAAAATCGGCAAGGTGCGGGTCCCGTTCCTCCCAGCCAATGCGAATCTTTGCCGACAGCGGCACATCCACCGCCGCGCGCATGGCGCGAATGATCGCAAAAGCCACTTCCGGCGTGCGCAGAAGGCCCGAGCCTTCACCGTGATTGGCCACCTTCGGCACCGGGCAGCCCATGTTCACATCGAGCATCTTGGCACCATGGGCCACCGCCAGCCGCGCCCCTTCGGCCATGATCTCCGGCTCGCTGCCAAAAAGCTGCACCGCAATAGGTTCTTCTTCGTCAACGAGGTCGAAAAGTTCGTAGCTTTTTTTGTTATTGTAATGCAGCGCCTTGGCACTGACCATCTCGGTCACTTCCAGCCCCACACCATAACGGCGGCAGATCAGGCGCATGGCCTTGTCGGTCACGCCTGCCATCGGCGCCAGCACAAAAGGATTCTCACTAAAATTGAACATGCACGCCTTCCTTTCCAAGGATTATTTTTTCTTTGAATCGGCAGCATTCTGTGGACCGGAAGAGAACCAGCCCCAAAGCGCAATGAGAATCATCACGCCAAAGAAGATGACATGCCAGAGGGTGCTTTCCGGAAAATCTGCTGGCAGCACCGCAATGCGCTCATGCGCCAATGTCACAATGACGAGCTTGATCCCGACCCAAGTTACCAGCATGAAGGCTGCTTTTTCGAGTTTAGGGCGCTTATCGAGCAGCTTCACAAAAATCGTCGCTGCAAAACGCATCAGCACCACGCCGCAGAGGCCGCCGCAAAGCACGAGGATGAATTCGCCAGCGTCCATGCCGCCGATGTGGCCCCAGCCAGTTGGCGGCAGAGAAATGGCGATGGCCACTGCTGCCAGAATCGAGTCCACCGCAAAAGCAATGTCGGTAAATTCAACCTTAACGACCGTTTTCCAGAAATCTTTTCTGCTATGCAGGTAGGTCTGCGGTTCGCCCTTCGGCATGTTTTCCATAACGTCATCGCCGTCTTTTTGCTTCTTATTGTATTCATAGAGATTGTGCAGCCCCACATAAATCAGATACGCCGCACCCAGCGCCTGCGCCTGCCACACATTCGCCAGGAAGGAAACGAAAAAGAGCGCCGTGAAACGCAGAATCACAGCCCCGATCAACCCATAAAACAGCGCTTTCTGGCGCATATTTGGCGCCAACGGGCGCACCATCACCGCCAGCACAAGGGCATTGTCTGCCGACAGCAGCCCTTCCATGGCCACAAGAACAAAGAAAATAAAAATATACTGGATCATCAGTCCGCCATCCAAGGCGCCAAACAGCAATCCTTCCATGATACGACTCCCTTTCTTGATACAATGTTTTCAAGCAACAATCTATGATGCACCGCCTGCTGGCACCAATCATAAACGCCAGCGGCCTTGCCCGGCGTCTCCCACAGCGAGAGACACCTGGCAAGGCACGCGGAATATTTTATTTGTCGTTGTCGGCATGACCGGCATCGTCTATAGCAGCTTCTTTTGGCTTGGAAGAAAACCAGCCCCAGAGTGCAATGAGAATCATCACGCCATAGAAAATGACATGCCAGAGGGTGCTTTCTGGGAAATCATGCGGCAGAATGCCAAGACCATCGTGGGCAAGCGTCACAATGACGAGCTTAATCCCAACCCAGGTCACCAAGAGAAACGCTGCCACTTCCAGCGATGGGCGCTTGTCCAGCAGCTTCACGAAAACCGTGGCTGCAAAACGCATCAGCACCACGCCGCAGAGCCCGCCGAGCAGCACCACAAGGAACTGGCCGCTGTCCATGCCGCCGATGTGGCCCAAGCCCGTCGCCGGCAGAGAAATCGCCAGCGCCACGGCAGCGAGGATCGAATCCACCGCAAAGGCGATGTCGGTGATTTCCACCTTGGCAACCGTCTTCCAGAAATCTTTCTTGCTGACCATGTAGTTGCGTTCTTCATCTTCCGGCAGTTTGTCTTTCGAACTTTCGTGGCCTTCTTTTTTGCTCTTATTGTATTTGTAAATATTGTGAATCCCGACATAGATGAGGTACGCCGCACCGATGGCCTGTGCCTGCCAGATGTTCACCAGATAGGACACGAAGAACAGCGCCACCAACCGCAGCACCACTGCCCCGACAAGGCCGTAAAACAAGGCTTTCTGACGCAGGTTTGGCGCCAATGGCCGCACCATGACCGCCAATACGAGGGCATTGTCGGCAGAGAGCAGCCCTTCCATGGCAACCAGCATCAAAAGGACAAAGAGATATTGGATCACCAAACCGGCATCCAGCGCGCCAAGGGCGCCAAACAGTGTAAGTTCCATGTGTATTCTCCTTTTCTGCTTTGATTTTTGCACAAAAAAGGCCTTTGCCTTTCTTGTACGACAACAAGGAAGGCAAAGGTCTTGCAATCAAAGGTTAATCCTTTTATGACAGAACCGGTGATGAGTCACGCGATGACGATTCTGCCTCTGGCTGGAAGGCCAGTGCTACTCCCCTTTGCTATGAGGATGATAGAAGTATAGCATTCGCCTGCGCCGCTTGTCAATAACGATTTCCTTATAGCAGACTGCGGCGTGCGCTTATTTTTCTTCGAAACGCAGCGTGGTCGTTTTAAGGTTGTGCCCGCTGTGACAGTTTGGGAAAATCTCCCGCGCCTTGGCGAGGTAATCTTTCGGATTGAGCATGGCTGGGCTGTAATGAGTGAACCACAGTTCCTTCACATCGGCATCCGCAGCCAGCTGTGCCGCTTCACAAAAGACCATGTGGCCCTTGCTGGCAGCATCCTGCTGTTTGTCGCAGTCGCCATAAAGGCCCTCTGCCACAAAAAGATCGCTCTCACGCACCAACTCTGCCAGCGCTGGCGCTGGTCGGCAGTCGGTGGCGTAACTCAGGCGCAGCCCCCGGCGCGCAGGCCCCAGCACATCTTCCGGCTGAAACGTCTGGCCATCGTGGGTCACGCTCTCGCCATTCTGCAAGTGCGACCACAGCTGCACCGGAATCCCCGCTGCCTTGGCACGTTCCACATCGAAACGTCCGCTGCGCGGCAGATAGCAGCTGTACGCCAGGCAAGGCACCCGGTGTTTCACAGGCTGTGTCGTCCATTCCAGATCGCCGGTTTTAAAATGCGACACTTCCTTAAACGGCAGCTCGTGCAGCACCAGCTCAAAAGGCAGCGGTCCGCAGATCACCGTCAGCCCGCGCACAATGCGCTCCAGCCCCTTGCCGCCCCAAAGATGCAGCGGCTCCGTGCGATGGTTGTTGGCAATGGTCATGAGCAACCCCGGCAGCCCGCCAACATGGTCGCCGTGGTAATGGGTGAACAGGATGTGGTCAATATGACGAGCGCTGAACCCCGACAAATGCAGCGCCACCTGCGTGGCTTCGCCGCAGTCGATGAGCACACAGCTGCCCTCATGACGCACCAAGAGCGCCGTCAAAAAGCGCTTTGGCAGTGGCATCATGCCGCCGCAGCCCAACAGGCAAACGTCAAGCATGGCGACGGCCTCCTTTGTTGCGCTGCGCAATGAGACGCAGCCCTTCCAAAGTCAGCATGGTGTCGATGGTGTTCACATAATGGCAGTTCGCACAGATGGTTTCACTGTGACCACCGGTGGCAACCACAAAAACCTCTTCCGGCGTGCTGCCCATCTCACGGGCAATGCGCGCGATCATGCCATCGACCAAATCGGCATAGCCGAGCACCAGCCCAGCCTGCATCGCATCCACCGTGGTGCGGCCAATGACATGGTCCGGCGCCACCAGCTCTACCTTTGGCAGCTTTGCCGCGTGGCTGAACAGCGCTTCCATCGAAACGCCAATGCCCGCATTGATGGCCCCGCCGAGGTATTCTTTGTCGGCGTTGATGGCACAAAACGTGGTCGCCGTGCCAAAGTCCACAATAATCAGCGGCGCACCATAGCGCTCAATGCCGCTGACCGCGTTAACAATGCGGTCGGCACCCAATTCTTTTGGATTTTCGTAACGAATCTTGAGGCCCGTTTTCACGCCAGCCTCAACAAGCAATGGTGAAATGTGAAAATAATTTTCACAGGTACGCACCAACGTGCGTGTGAGGTCCGGCACAACCGACGAGAGAATAATCTGGTCAATCGCCTCAAACCCCAGCCCCTTGGTGGCAAAAAAGTTTGAGCACAGCACCGCATACTCATCCGCTGTGCGGCGCGCATCGGTGGCAAAACGCCAGCTGGCGAACAGGCGGTCATCTTCATAGACCCCCATGACCACATTGGTATTCCCTATATCAAAGGCTAACAGCATTGTGCCTTCCTCCTTTTCTGAATCAGTCGTTATGATAATCTGGCAGCGCACGCTGAATGACACGCACCAGCGCCACGGTCAATACCGTTGCCAGAATAAGTTCTACAATAAACTGTGGCAGAATAGCGATCCAAATAGCCATTGGCACATAACCCAGTAAAATGGCAATGCCAATAAAGCCGATGGTGTTGGTCAGCGTGCCGCAGATGCCAGCAAATGCTGCTCCCAGCACATGATGACGGCCAAAAGCCTTATACACCAAGCCGCTGACCACGCCGATCAAAATACGTGGCAAAATAGCGACAAGTGGATCTGGTGGAATGGACGATGGGGTAATAAAGCTGTAAATCCCCATGATCAGCCCCGTAAAGGCGCCAACCACTGGTCCTTCCAGGACGGCGGCAATAATGACCGGCACATGCATGATCGTGGCATAACCACTCAAGTTTGGCACCGGGATCAGTCCCAGGCCAGTGACACCCAGCACCACGCAAATGGCGCCGAAGACCCCGCCCATGACCACTCGCCGTGTCGTCCGTCTCTGCATTGTTCGTTTGCTGCGCGTTGTGTTTCTTGCACTCATGTTGATTCCTCCTAGCTTGTTTTTGCCAGGACTGCGTTCTCCACGCAGTCCATCCCGGGCCGTCTCAGCTCCAGGTGGCTTGTTCTGAGATAGAAACGCAATAAAAAAAACAGGCTCTGTACAGCGTCTCGCGACTGCCGCCAGATACCTGTTATATTGTAGCGAATCCACCCGCCCTGCGCAAGTCGAAAAATGCCCGAAAAGGCATTTATTCACGACCGAAAGCGAAGCCACTGTTAACACATGAAACCATTTCGATAACCGATTCACCAACTGATTTTTCAATTCACCAACCAATTCACCAACTGATTTTTCAATTCACCAACCGATTCACCAACTAATTTTTCAGTTGATATATAAAACTTCTTCCTTTTCTAACCTTTTCAACCAATCCTGCCTCAATCAATCGTTTCGTCGCTTTAGATGCACCAGCAGATGTTTTTATTCTGGTAATAGAACAGATCTGGGCCGCTGTAATAAACCCATTTACCTTAATGTAATCATAGATGATTTGATCCGTTTCATTTTTTAGAACAGGCGCCTCATGAGAGATTGTGTAAATATCTATCTGTTGATTCTGCGCATCATAGTCACGATTTAAACAATAACTTGTCCAGCGTCCCTTTTTATTGACCACAAGCATCTCTTTATCAACCAACGCAGAAAGAAGATGACCAATGTCCACACTGTGCAATTCTAATATTGATTGCAGGCGGCTATTCGTTACGCCATTTTCCAAATATGCAGTCCCAAGAATAATCTGTTCTTCCCGATTTAACTGCAAGTAAGTTGAGCCAAATAAACGTTGCAGGTACTCTGAACATTCCTCAGGCATCAAAGAAATTGTCCATAATCGCAATTCAACCTGATGCAAATTTTCATTCTGACTCAAATCGGGTTTTCTCCAATTTTCTGTTGCCCACGCATTTAAAATGGCTGGAAAGCCTGAGCCAATATTATCCCCTAAACCAATCATTCGAAACATCGTTTGTATGCGAGGATTTCTAGCCAAAGAATGTCCACCTTCGTAAATGTCCCGAACTGGAAGCTTTAAATGACCAGGATTGGAAAACAAAAAACCTTTATCTGACTTTATCACCTTAAGCACGCCCGTAATCAAATAATCACTATGAATCACCATATTTATAAGAGCTTCTCTGATTGCCTTATGAACCATAGTATCATCTATACGCACCATACCGTTCAATTGAAAAGGACGCTTAATATCTCTCACCAATTTTGGCATAATCCGACGCACAAAATTATAAAGATTGTTTTCCCATTGACCGTCATACGTAAGTCGATCACTCCAACGTGCACCAGATGAAAGATTGCTTTCATCTATATAGTCCATCCGAATATTATCAAACCGTTCTCGAATAGCAATGCCTTTACCAAACATCAACAAACCTGCAGCAGTTAACCATGCTTTGCCTGTACTGCGATCAATCGCATATCCACCCATATTTTTAAGAAACTCTTGATCTTCAATACTGTTCCAAATATGCTCAGGATTTTGATGTTCAAATTCAATACGATATGCTCTTAATGAATCCCTATCGATATCTGCCATCGTGTAGCCATCTAACAAACCACCATCATTACCTGAATCACTGGCATCTCGAAACATGGCTTTAACTTCATCTTCTGTACAATGATAATCGCCCTCGTTATTGCGTTTAAAACTGCCTTTGATAGGATTGTTGTTAATATAGACTGGCCTGTATTTATAGCTCGCCCGTGGCACTTCAATCCACATAATCGTTTTCCCATCAATCTCACAAGAACCTACATTGCTGTCAACTAAAATATTAACATTCACTTTTTCACTGTTAATCGTATTCCAAAAATCGGTAATGCGCTGATTGATATGTTCAATGTGTACAAAAGAAAATCGTTTGTTAGGATCTATTTCCCTTACATGCTCTTCAACCCCAAATAAAATAATGCCGCCTTCTGTATTCGCAAAAGATGAGTAGGTCTCCCATACAGAGTTCGGTAATTTGCTTTCTTACACTCAAAATTAATTCTTTCACCATACCTTAGCAAATCAAGAATATTTTCTTTGGTGACCATTGCTGGAGGCCCTCCTTTCTTATTCACAAGCAAAAAAGCAGGGAATGGCGGGCGCGGCCCACTCATTCCCTGCCATCTGTTCACTTATTTACTGCTCGCTGCGTGCTTTCCAGCGAGAAACGATGGAGATTTTTTCGTATTCATCCTTGAGCAGCCCCAGCACCCATTGGTCCACGTACTCACCGCCGGTGAAGATGTGGCTGCGCAGCTGTCCTTCCACGCGGAAGCCAAAGTTGGTCGCCGTGCGGATGGCCAGCTGATTGTTGTCGTTGATGCGCATGTAGCAGCGATTGAAGCCAAACTGATAAAACACGATGTCGCAGAGCACGATCATCAAATCAATGCCATACCAGCCCAGGCGGCGTGATGTGTCGGCAATGCCCAGCGAAATGCGCGCGTGACCATTCTGACGGTCGATGTCGCTGATGGACGCCACGCCGATCGGAATGTTTTTGTGCTTGGTGGAAACCAAAAAGTTCAAACGCTCCGCATGAGGATCGGAGATGTCGGCACCGTTGCGAATCTCTTCCATAATCATTTCCAGCGAGTTGCCGGTGTAGCCATCGTAAAGCTGACGGAATTCTTTATTCAGATACCACTTCTGGAGCACGTCCGCATCCTGAATTTGTGGTTTGGTTAAGACGACTTTTTTTCCAGAAAACATTCTCAATCACCTCGTCATTTTCTTACTAATATAATACCGATTAACGGTGGGAGGGTCAATGCTCAAATATGAAAAAAGCACCTGTCCCACCGGACAGGTGCTAGAACTGGGGTACTAGGATTCGAACCTAGGAATGCATGGGTCAGAGCCATGTGCCTTACCGCTTGGCGATACCCCAACAACGCAAGAATTATTATAGCGTAAGATGCGCGGGGACGCAAGCCTTTTTTACGAGATTTTTAACTATTTTTCATCTTTTTTCGTGCGCGGCGTTCCAGCGCGCTCCAAAGACAGCCAACAGCGACACAGAAAGCATCGCCGATGAGCACTTCCACCGGCAGCGGCAGCCCGCTGAGCGGCGCGCTCCAATGCAGGCGGAAAAAGAGCATCTGGAACAGATAGATCGTCCAGGTGGAGCGCCCAATCGTGCGCACCACGGTGTGCAGCCTGCCCGGCAGCTGCTTGTATTCGAAGAAGTAGAAGGCGAACACCGCCACCGCAATATAATAGAAGCTGGCGTACACATTGGTGTTGAGCCAGTAAGTCGTCAGCGGCCAGTCGAGGCCGTAAAATTCCAGCGCCGTGATGTAGCCGAGGCTGAACATCGCCCCCAGCGCCATCCAGCTCAGGCGCACGCGGCTGCGCCACAGGTAGAAATACAGCCCAAAAGCCGCAATGAACAGATAGCGGATAAAGAGCAGACGGTTCAGCGCCCGCGGAATGTCCAGCGCTCCTACAGCAAATTCATAGAGCATGTCCAGCAAGAGTGCCGCCAAAAGCGTCTGCTTCGGCCAGCGGCGCAAAAGCAAGTACAAAAGCGGCGCAAAAAGCAGAAACTGCCAGTAAATACAGAAGAAATAGCCGCCGTGGCTGCCGCCATTGAGCCCGCCGCTGATGTAGGCATAGAGCAGATCCCCCAGGGAAAAGCGCTCGCCCAGCCAAAGATTGGCCACCAGCTCCACCACAAAGAGCAGCGTGTACGCCGGCAGAATGCCGCCGAAATGCTTCTTCATCTGCGCCGGTGCATAGAGCGCGCCCAGCGTGTCCAGCCCGTGGCGCTCCGCCGACATGGCAAAATTATAGCTCGAAATAAACATAAACAGCGGCATCCCCATCTGAATCACATAGATGAAGAGCGGAAAATCCTTTTCGCTGTACGAAAAAAAGTGCGTCGTCACCACCAGCACAATGGCAAACGCCTTGAGATAATCAATGATCGGAATGTAATGTTTCTGCGCCATGACAGCCTCCCCGCAACACACAACGTTTTTTCACTACGATTATACAGCAGATCGCAGTGTTTGCCAAAGTTTTCCAAACTTTTTCGCATTCCGCCTATACGCCGACGCGCCGGTCGTGCTATAATCCCTATAGACGATAAAAGTTTGAAGGAGGCATTTTTATGCAGCATACGACCAATACTCATATTATTTTTGCAGACAGCGCCGACGACGCAAAGGCGCAGTTCCTCGCCCTGGGTGTAAAACCGGATGAAGATCCAAACGCTCAGCTCGACATCTGCAAATGCACCGAAGAAGAAGACTTCGACTTCGAATCCCCATTCAACCTCATCGGTGAAGTATCTCTGAGCCCTGAATACATGGAAAAGATCAACACCGATCCACAGCGCGCTTACGTGCTCTACTACATCGAAGAAACCGACAACGCATAAGTATCATCCAGCGCCTGCCTTCGGGCAGGCTGTTTTTGTGAAAGGAGGTGCCACATGGACCCACTGGACCCACAATCACCGGACGAATACCAAAGCGTCGCCGCCTACGGCGAAGATGAATTCATCATCGAAAAATCGCGCTTCATCGGCTACGCCCTGCCGGTCGCCACAGAGGACGAAGCCCGCGGCTTCATCAAAGAGCTGCGCGAGCTGCATCCCCAGGCCACCCACGTCTGCTCGGCCTGGATCATCGGCCGCGGCGGGCTCACCATGCGCTTCTCCGATGACGGCGAGCCTTCCGGCACCGCCGGCGTGCCCATGCTGGAAGTGCTGAAAAAAGAAGGCCTCACCGACGTCGTCGTTGGCGTCGTGCGCTACTTTGGCGGTGTCAAGCTCGGTGCCGGCGGCCTCATCCGCGCCTACACCCGCGGCGCCGTGATCGGCCTCGAAGCCGCCCGCATCACCAACTGGACGCGCCACCGCGCCCTCACCCTCTCGGCCGACTACAGCTTCCAGGGCACCATCAGCCACCAGCTCGAAAAAACCGACTGGCTCCTGGAAGACACCACCTACGACGACCGCGTCCACTACCAGCTCTACATTCCCGCCGACGAAGAAGACGCCGCCAGCGCCCAGATCGCCAACTGGACCAACGGCCGCGCCGACCTCGACTGGGGCGCCCTCTGCTACAAAGGACGCAAACAAGCCTGAACCACCAACGCAGCCTTCCGGCTCACCGCCGGGGCTGCGTTTTTCATGCCCGCAAAAAAACACGCGGCACAAGGCCGCGCGTCTCGATCATTGCATCGCCTCAAAGGCTTCCAGCGCGTTCAGCGCGATGACGTGCTGCTCATCACCATTGGTGGCAATGAGATCGTTGCCGTCAATCTGCAGCTGGCAGCGCACAATCTCAAAGTTCATATGATACGTCGTGGTCGTCGGTGCATCGCCCAACGTTGTCACATACAGCGTCGTTGGATCGTTGTCCGCGCTGTTCCAGCCGCCGGCGTTCATGTTGGCCGTCGTATACAGCCGCTCGCCGTCCACCGCAAAGCTGCCTGAACCCGGCACATCGCAGAGATAGGTCAGCGTGCCGTCGTCCTCCACGCGAAACAGCGGAATCGGCTGATCAAACACGCCCTCGCAGTTGATGCGCAGATAAATCACATCGTTGCACACCACCTGCGTCACCGGCTCAATCACCATCGACATCTCAGCCACGCCCTCCAGATCGAAGCCCTTCGGCAGCGCAGCCTTGTGAATGCCGTCCTCATCGGCCCGCAGCAGCTTGTCGCCAATCACATCATAAAGCGGCGCATCGTCACAATACAGCCACACCACCCGCGTGGCACCGTCCCAGTACACACTGCCGAAAAGCTTGCCAACATCGCGCACCGGCAGATACACATGGCCGTCCCGCTCCAGCGGCGCCGTCTTAAAGCGGCCCTTCTTGTCGTTGAAGGTGTAGCTGCGGCTGCCCACCTCAAGCCAGAGATCCACGCCTTTCGTTTCATTGAAAATATGGATCTTGCCGTCGTCCTCCTTGGCCGTAAAGCCCAGCCCATCGCTCACCAGCCCCAGCGGCATCATCGTGCGCCCGCTGTCGCTGATGTACACAAAGCCCATCTCCGATGAGCCTCCGTACCCTTTATCATTGATGCGAAAGTATACCTGCTCCGATTCCGCCTGCGCCGCGCCCGGCCACAAAAATGCCGCCGCACAGACCAGCACCGCCAACATGACGCGCCACTTCATCGCACATCCCCATCCTTTCTCTGTCCCTGTGCATCCTTGCTATAAATCTATCATACCACCGCCGCCCGCAAAAAACTTGAATATTTCCTTAATATTTCACGGCGGCGCCCTGTTTATGCGTTTCAAAAGACCACCACCGTCAGCCTTTGCCACTTGACATAAAATCATTGCAATTACTACAAGAATAGAGGATAATAAGGGAAATGGAATTTCTCAAAAAAGGAGGCGACCCACGTTGCTTTTAGACTACGAACTTCCAACCCATGTCATACTCCAGAAAGATGCCCTGGCTGAACACGCCCAGCTCATCGCCGCCATGGGCCAGCACGCCATGCTGGTCATGGACGCCGGCCTTGACGATGCCCACCCGGCAAAGCAGGAAATCCTCTTCTGTCTCGATTTTAACGATATTGAACGCACCATCTACCTGCACACCCGCAAAGTGGCGCCCGGCATCGCCAACCTCGAAGCCGGCGCAGCCCTCGCCCGTGAAAGCCAGGTGGATTTTGTCATCGCCGTTGGCTGTGATGCCACCCTCGAAGCCGGCAAAGGCATCGCCCTGCTGGCCGCGCAAAGCATCGACAACGCCACGCTGCTGCAAACCGACATCGCCCGTCCGCTGCCCATCGTCTGCATTCCAACAGAGCCCGGCAGCGGCACCGAAGTCACCCCAGAGATCCACGTCGCCCAGAGCGGCCTCGATCGGCTCACCCTCGTGCGCAACCCGCTGGCCAGCCCTAAGCTGAGCCTGCTCGACCCACGCTACACCCTGCACATGCCGCGTGACATCGTCGTGTCCAACTACATCAAATCCCTCGGCCGCGCCGTCGAAGCCGTCACCTCGGAAAAAGCCAACCCGATCAGCGACGCCATCGCCATCGCCGCCCTCGGCACCGCCAGCGAACTCGCTGACAAACTCAACGACCCAGAAACCGACATCGACGAAGACATCCACGAACAGCTCATGCTCGCCGCCAACCAGGCAGGCCTAGCCATTGCCGCCAGCGGCGCCAACCTCATGGAAGCCCTCGCTTCGCCGCTGACCTACGTCAGCCCTGTGCATCTCGGCCAGGCCTACGGCCTCATCCTGCCGCCGGTGCTCTCCTACCTCATCGAACGCGCGCCGCTGGTCAGCGACGTCATCATGCAGAGCCTCTACGTCAACACCCTTGAAGACCTCGAGGACTGCCTCTGGAACCTCATCGGCGAAATCACGCCGATCACCCCTGATGACCTCGAACGCTGCGCCAACGCCGCAGCCGCCAACCCGCTCATCAAAAATGGCGTGCTCTCCCTCGAATTTAAGGAAATCGCCAGCTGCTACGCCCACCTTCTGGCCGAATAACCACAGGCGGCGCAGCCCCATCACAGCTTTATCCCACAGCGCCCATGCATCTTTTGTCTGTCTTTGCATGGGCGCTATTTTTTATGGGCACAAGCCCACACTGTAACCATTTTCTTATCATTTTTCCACTTTTTCCGGACACATCGTCATCAAACCTGTGTTACACTATTCGTATCCCAAGATCAACGTGTTTTTTCCCCTTTTTTCACGGCGATGGGACAAACCGATCCGTTTGCATTCTTTTTCTCCTTTCTTTTTTTACCATCGCAAACGGATCACAACCACAGCATAGTATGCTTACTTTCCTAAGCCAGAAACGGCAGCGCGCCCCAAACCCGCTGCCGTTTCTATTTTTTTATAGATAATCATAAACAACGCTCATCAATCAGGGACAGAATATTCATATTTTCTCAACATTCTTACGGATTTTCTATGCTATAATAGAGCCACAGTTGAGGTGCGTTTTTTCTTCCTTTTTTTCACATCTCAGCTGACCATTCGATCGTGTTTTCTCCCTTATTTTCTCGGTCGAATGTGCCTCAATTTTCCAGAGCAATATGCAACGTGGAAGACGGCGGCGGGCCTCTCTCGCCGCCGTCTTTCTGTTTTTAGCGAAACATGGGCCGCACAGTCACACTTACTTGGCAATTTCTCATAAGGTTCTTCACTTTTTCCCGACACCTAGCGCCTTGCCCTGTGCTAGAATAACAGTGTCAGTTGAGTTGAATTTTTTCTCCCTTTTTTCATCACTCAGCTGCACACACAATCCGTTTTGCATTGAAACGGTCCGCGTCAGGCGTTTTCTCCCCCCTTTTTCGCCAGCGCCGACCGTCAAGAGTCCGAAAGAAAACAGCAGCGTCTCTCCCGCTGCTGTTTTTCTTTTGCCCAAAAATCGCCAGCCGCGGAAAAATGTGAAAAATATACCGGAAAATCACGAAAAAACGTGAAAAATATGCCGTAAAGTCGCGGAAAAACGTGAAAAATATACCTCAAAAACACAGAAAAACGTGGAAACCCGCTTCACATAGGCATTTTATATATGTTATGATAGAAGCAGATTTTCAACAAGGAGTGTGATCGCTGTGGAACGACATGCAACCCAGGCGCTGATTGCGTGGAAATCAAGCCGAAACCGAAAACCTCTGATTCTCAAAGGCGCGCGTCAGGTGGGAAAAACCTGGTTGATGAAAGAATTTGGCAAAACCTATTATGACAATACAGCTTATTTCAACTTCGACGAAACAGACGACCTGCGCGCCATCTTTGAGACCAGCAAAGACCCTCATCGCATTATTGAGCTGCTGTCAATGATTGCCGATGAGAAAATTTTGCCGGAAAAAACGCTCATCATCCTCGACGAAATTCAGGAATGTCCGGAAGCACTCAACACCCTCAAATATTTCACAGAAAAAGCCAACGACTACCACGTCATCGCCGCCGGCAGCCTGCTCGGCACGCTGCTCGCCCAACCAAAATCCTATCCAGTGGGCATGGTCAACCTGCTGCACCTCTATCCCCTCACGTTCGATGAATTTCTCAACGCCACCGATCCAGCGCTCTACACTTACTACTGCAGCATTGAAAAAGAACAGCCCATTCTGGAACTTTTTCACAATCGTCTGCTGGAAACCTACAACAACTATCTCATCATTGGCGGCATGCCGGAATGCGTCGCCGCCTGGATCGACAGCAAAGACCCTGCAGCCGTGGCTGCCATTCAGCGCGATCTCATTGAAATCTACGAAAACGATTTTTCCAAACACAACGGCAGCATCAACAGCGGACGCATTCTCATGGTGTTCCGCAGCATCGTCTCCCAGCTCGCCAAAGCCAATGAAAAATTCATGTACAGCGCTGTTCGAGAAAGCGCACGCGCTCGCGATTTCGAAGAAGCAATCGAATGGCTGGTCTCAGCAGGCATGCTCAACCGTGTCTTCAACGTTAGCAAACCGGAGCATCCGCTGCCTGCTTTTGACAAGCGCGACCAATTTAGGCTCTTTGTCTTTGACACCGGCCTTTTGAAACAAATGGCTGGCATCGACAACGACGCCATTCTTCTGCAGTCCGATTATCAATTCAAAGGGCCGCTGACCGAAAACTATGTCCTGCAGCAGCTCTGTGACCAGTTTGATGTTGCACCACGCTATTTTTCTGATAAAAACAGTGAAATTGATTTTCTGCTGCAGGTCGGCACAGACATCGTACCCATCGAAGTCAAAGCCGGGGAAGACCGCTCGGCACCATCTTTTAGAAAATACATCGATAAATACCATCCTACCCATGCCATTCGATTCTCCAAACGGGGCTACCGCAAAGATGGCGCTTTCACCAACCTGCCCCTCTACCTGGCAAGAAAAACCAAAGATCTGCTTTAAATGCAAAAAGCGACGGCCGCCGAGGCCGTCGCTTTTGTTTGTGTTTAGTTTGCCAAATAACGTTGAAGCACCGCGGCCACTTGTGCTCTTGTGGAGAGGCCTTGTGGCTGCAAGGTATCCACCGTCATGCCCGAGATCAGACCTTGGTCAACCGCCCATGCAACAGACTCTTTCGCCCAGTTGCTGACGCTGGCGGCGTCGCTGTAGTTGGCGAGACTGCCGGTTGCTGTGACGTCCAGCCCCTTATAGGCCGCGTAGTTGCGCAGGATGGCGGCCATTTGCTCGCGGGTGATGGCGGCGTTTGGCTGGAAGGTGCCGTCGTCAAAGCCGTTGACGACGCCCACCGATGCGGCCCAGTTCACGGCTTGGGCATACCAGTCGCCGCTCGCTACGTCGCTGAAATCACCGGCGCTGGCCGCCGGGCTGCCTTCCAGGCGATGGAGCACGGCCACGAGCATGGCGCGGCTGAGTGACGTGTTCGGCTCGAAGGTCGTCGCCGAGGTGCCGGTCATCAGGCCCTGGCTGTAGACATAGCACACAGGGTCATAGAACCAATCGTCCGCGCTCACATCGGTGAATGGCAGGGTCACGATGCCATGGTTGTGGTCATCGATGACAATGGCGTACTGGCTGGCGTGGCTGAGGGACAGGGACACGCTGCCGTCGCTGCCGATTGGCGCCGCTGTTTCAAAGGTCATGGTGCCCGCCTCTTCATTGTCCCCCAGGGGACCTTCTCTGCCGGCTTCGCCGTCATTCACCTTGTAGTGGTACAGGTTCGCCCAAAGACCGGCGTTCTCAGCGCCCAGTGGGGCGGTCATAGTCATGGTGAAGCCAAAGGCGCCATCGTGGGCCAGGGTGATCTGCACACTGCCGCGCTCGCCAGTGATGGCGTTGACCACCTCCACAGGGATGCCGTCGCTGTTCATGGTCACACCCATGTCGATGTCGGTGAAGTCGGCGTTCTCAGGAATGTCGCTGCCGTTCACCGTCCAGGACACACCGTCGCCCAGCTCAACCACCAGGGTCACGTCCCTGCCAGCGAGGGTTTCAAAGACTTCCTTGTCCAGCTTGGTGCTGCCGCTGGAAAGATCCACCGTCACCGTCTCGCCTGGATCTGCAGCCTGAATGGCATCCGATCGTTTCTTCGCTCACCGTTGGCGAGGTGACAGATGGCGTGGATGGGTAGGACTTCGCCGTCCACTTTGCCCAATATTCTTTGTCCCCCATCGCATTAGCAGGAATCACTGTTTCTGGTTCACCGGACAGCGCTTCATTGTCGTACCAGCCAGCAAAGGTGTAGCCAGTGCGGGTGATATCCTGCGCCGTCGGCAGGGTGGTCTCTGTGCCGTAGGTGTAGCTGGTGACACCTTTGCCATCAGCAATAGTGCCGCCTTTGGTGTTCAGGGTCACCGTGTAGGTGTTCGCTGTCCACTTAGCGTAGTAGGTTTTGGCGCCTGTTGCATCATCAGGAATCACTGTTTCCGGTTCACCGGACAGCGCTTCATTCTCATACCAGCCAGCAAAGGTGTAGCCAGCACGGGTGACATCCGTTGGCAGGGTGGTCTCTGTGCCGTAGGTATAGTCGGTGATATTGCCGCTGTTCACCGTGCCGCCATTAGTGTTCAGCGTCACTTCAGCTGTCCATTTGGCGTAGTAGGTCTTATCTCCAAAGTCAGTAGTGGTAATACCAGTGACGGGTGCGCCGCTAAACGCTGCATTATCGTACCAACCGCCAAAGTTAAGGCCGGTGTGGGTGATGTCCTGCTCCGTTGGCAACATGGTTGCTGTGCCATAGGTGTAGCTGGTGACCTCTTTGCCATCAGCGATGGTGCCATTGTTCGTGTTCAGGGTCACCGTGTAGGTGTTCGCTGTCCATTTAGCGTAGTAGGTTTTCTCGCCTGTCGCATTATCAGGAATCGCTTTCACGACACTACTGCTGAAATTTTCATCCTCGTACCAGCCATCAAAGGTGTAGCCGGTGCGGGTGATGTCCTGCTCCGTTGGCAACGCGGTCGCTGTGCCATAGGTGTAATTGGTGACATCTTTGCCACCAGCGATGGTGCCGCCATTGGCATTCAGGGTCACCTTATAAGTGTTCGCCGTCCACTTAGCGTAGTAGGTTTTATCGCCAAAGTCAGTAGTGGTAATACCAGTGACGGGTGCGCCGCTAAACGCTGCATTAT
>OGDF01003761.1_pt1 | contig 18123 bp, 10 predicted proteins | sample 1570141 | NCBI WGS metagenome assembly OGDF01 (sample SAMEA4370581, study PRJEB24528) | human gut metagenome | reverse complement strand
CAAAAGTGGCAGGAGGAAAAAGATGGCAACGTGATGCTAGACAAGTATAACTTTGGCATCTATGGCTGTTGGACAAAGGATGACAAAGGTATGCTTTCTTATGTCCCGGAGGATGAATATTCCGAGGAGATGTGTGTGGCACAGGATGCTGCTATAGAAAAGGCTAAACAAAGTCGTGGAATACATATGTAATTAAGGCTAGATTATATGGAAATTGTAGGTTTTGTGGACGAGGAACGCCTGAATGGTATGTTCCTGTCGAGAGATATAACGGAATTGGATTACGTGAAGCATCATTCCCAAGGGATGTTGGATGCTTACTTTTCCTTCATTGCCGACAACAACCTTCCTGACAACAACACTTCTGCAACAAAATTCCTAGAGGAGGAGAATGTCAGCTATGGAAATGAGGAGGATGAAGGGAATGATAATCAACAAGAGGAAGTGGATGTGCCTTCTTATGTTGACATCTACCGAAAGTGGGTAGATGAAAATGAAAAGGTGAATATTCTCCTTACTGGGTGTGAAGAGGCTGCTATTGTTACGCTTTGGAGATACAATAATCCAACTGCGAGCAAAACGGACTGTGCCGTTCAAACGCATCTACTAGAAGACAAGGTCATCGAATGGTGGGACACCATTGATTTTGTCAAGGGTGCAATGGGAGATGGACACTTTTCTTTGATAAATCCAACTTTGGCAAATATCAAAGAATTGATTTTTGATGCGGCCAATCAGGCTTGCATGGAATAGGTTTTACGATAACAGTAAATAGAGTTCTTCATAAATGTAAAGTTAAATGTCAGTCCCTCGCTGCTTGTGAAAGTAGCGAGGGATTTCTTTATCTGTGCAAATGTCTCTTCTCTTGCCTAGGAACTTCGTCACTTTGCTCCTGGCTTTCGTTGGAGCTTTGTTTTTGGTCTGGGGCAAGGTTTTCTTGGCTTTCAACAATGCCGTTACCGTCAATATCTACTTCTACTGGCGTGGAAGAACGGAGGTCAATGTCTTGGCTTCCTCCTTTTTTGAGAATGTCGATACGTTGTATGATGATCTGCGACGCAACATCTGCAGAAGATAATACTTGCTTGGTGTAGCTTGGGTCTTTTCTTAGACGCTCTTTCCACATGGATGTTTGCTGTGGCGTTGTTACATCAAAGTGGTTCTTTTGACCAAGGATGACACTGCCAACCAAGGAAACCAATTCTTCTCTGGATAGTGACTCGAAGCTGGTCTTTCTTGCCTCTGCCTTTCTGGTGCTTCTTGTCAGTCCCATTCCTAAGTCTCGATAGAAATCTTGCTCTTTCTCATAGTGTTGAACAGGTGCCACATGGATGGTGTCGTTCTTCGCACTGTAGGAGGCAAGGCTAGGCTTGCCATCGAAGGCAATAGCGGTCTGCCATGCTCCTTTGCGGAGTAGTTGGCCCAGTTCGTTACTTTGCTTGTAACGATTGGAGGCGATGCTATCTAGTTTTAACTCCTCGTAATCCTTCGGGTGCAAGATTGGATAGTTGGTTTGCTCGATGTTATATAACTCTGTTACACCAACTTCTTCTATGATAGGGAAGAAGGTGGCATCTGACTTCACCAGCAAGTTGTTTGCCTGGATATCTTCCTTGCTTATATAAATAGGTAAGGTATAGGCGTTCTTTTCTGCGTCCAAGGCCAGCATGAAAGAATCCATTCCTTGGTATGCCTTCTTGCTTAGGTCGCATGGAACCTGCTTGTCGCTCTTTATCCATGGCATATCGCCATAGGTGAGTTGAAGGGATAGCTTATCAGCCATCATCTCTCCATAACGCTGATAGGCCGCTCTTTGCTCTACTTCTGGACGATGCCATCGACCATTGTCTTTTTCCTCTACGGAAACATAATATGGCTTGGTCTTGCCCTTTTGTTGAGCGACTTCTTCATAATTGAGAGGGTAGAGACCTTTGGTGTATTCATACAAGACTCTATCTGCTACTTCTTCTGCGGATGTATAGTGAATGTGCAAAAAGTCAGACATGACATTCCAGAACTTTGAAACGGCATTGTTCATTTGAGTGACGGCCTGGGTCTCTGCGGTCTTCTCGTCCATACTCTTGTTGCTAGCAACAATTTCCTTAAGCTTTGACTCCAAACGCTCTGCGCCTCTTCTTCCAGAATAGGTGGCAAGGACTTCCTCGGCAATGTCATCGGTGGCAATAAGCTCGGTGTGGAGGTCTCTTACTTCGTTCCAGAGGTTCGACTTTTTCATCATGCCTACGACATTCTTCCATTCTTTCCAGTTCCTGTCTTGCAGTGCTTCCGCCCACAAGTGGGTGTACTCATGTACTGGTGGCTCAAAGCCCTTTGCCTCAGGATAAAGGTAAATCTTTCCTTGATAGGTGAAGCCCAGTAGCTTGCCGTCAGGAGTGCGTAGTTCTTTATGCTGCCTTCCTCTAGGGGATATGTTTATCTCGTTGGCATTGGCCAAGTCGGTGTATTCTCCTCTGTCCAGGAGGTCGAAGATTCCTTTGCCGATGTTCAAAAGGCGTTGGCGGTCTGGATTGTCATAAACGTATTCCTTTACTTGGGAATGTTTGTTTGCCTTGAACTTTGTTTCGGGAGAATCTTCTACTTTTATAACGATAGAATATCCTTCGGCCGCTCTTCCTCCTTTTTTGATGATGCTGAGTGCGTTAGCTCGATGATCAGAAAGACGGACTGTTGTTTTTTCTCCTTTGTCGTTGGAAAAATTAATATATTCAGAAACTTGAACATCTTTACCGTGAGGGTGTAACCCTATGCCTTTATATAACTCTTTTGTAAAATTGCTGGCGTTAATACCTATATTTGTATTAAAAGATGTTATAAAATGGGCTAAATTCCCAAGAAATAGATACTTAGATGGAAATTTTTTATTATCTTTGCCATCAGAAGGGGCAACGCTCTGTGCGCCATCAGGAGACGTTCCTGATGGGAGGTACCCACGACGGTGGGAGTCGGCTGAGTTTCCAATATTGGATTTGAGAGATTGCTCCTTTCCTAGACGGTGCAGTTCTGCGATTCGCTTGTCGATTCGTGAGATTGCATCGTCTTTTTCTTTTTCCGTCAATCTCTGTGGCGCAACCTGTCTAGAACTCTCTTCCTTCACTTTCTTAGGTGCATAGTTTACATTGCCAAAGAAGGACTTAATGGCTTTTTGGTCAACTTCTTCGGCATTTATGTTCTTTACCTCTTTGAGGTCATTCTGTTTGGAAGCGGCTTCTGCATCCTGTAGTGATTCCTTTGGTGACTCTCTTTTTGCGGCTACAGGTACAGGTTTGACAGGAGTCTGACCTCTTGCCTCGATATTCAGAATTCTGTCAAGTTTTTCTAGCTTGCTCACTTTATTTGTGTCGATGACACCATCATGGTCTTTGTAAGCTTCAACCATATTTTGTAGTTCTTGCTTGAAGTTCATGAATGATGATTGAAGGTCTGCTATGAGTTCAGCTTTGTCTTCTGCAGCTAGTGGCAAGGTTCCTTGGGCGTAGCTTGAATATTCCTCCTCGGCACTATAATATGTACCGTAAAGGCTATCTACTTTGGAACCATGTGGAAGAAGCTCCTTGTTTCCGGACAGAATGTCCTCTTCGTCCTCCATAGATTCCACATAGTCCTTCATCTTGGGGATGCTCAACTCCTTTCGAAGGCGAGATTGCTCATCCAAACCCTCGAAAAGCAAGGCTTGCATTAATTCAACGCTTTCTTTTCCATGCAACGGAATTTCCTTGTGGGTGTTGAGATTGAAAGCTATAACTCTGCCGTCGTTGGTAGCAGTAACGGCATTGACTGTTCCCTCTCTAGCTTCAAGCAAAGGTGTGTTGTTCTCCTTGGCAAAGATTTTGTCTTCACCAAGTTTGTTGCCCAGAACATTCACTAGCGAACGAGTTAAACCATTAACCTTCTCGTTATTTATTGCATGTGCAATGCTGTTGAGCAAACTCTTTGCTTTGTATGCGTTGTCCTCGTTGATGGTAATGCTACTTAAAGCGTTGCTGTGGTTGGTGTAAACGCTAACTTTAATATCCTTTTCACTGGTGAGTGACCATGAAACTGGAATAACTTTCCCATCGAAGAAACCTACAGGGTGGGCTGTGCGTAATTCCATAGGAATACTGCCACCTATTGTTGGGGGATAGGTTTGGCGCAAAAGATTGTGCATTCCTTTGTAAAGCTCCTTGCCGTCTTCGAAGTTGGCAAGTTTCTCTTGAAATTCCTTTTGTCGCTCTTCTTCCATGATGGTATATTTTTCATTCAGCGACTTATGAAAATCAGCGTAGGCAACTTTTTCTTCGTTTGAGGAAAGACTACCATCTTCCCATTTCTTCAGAACAAGACTTGGGGCATCAAAGATCAGTCTTCCTCTGTCATAGGAGTCAATCTTAATGATGCTTTTGTCATTATTGGACACAAAGTATTTGCCTACAAGGCTTTGTGCCTCGTAGTCTTGCGCCATGTTCTCGTATCGTTCTGGAAGTTCATATCCTCGCTCCTTCAGAAGTAATAATCTTCCAATCTGTCTGTCTTTTGTGTCAGGTGTGAGCTTTCCGTCTATCCATGTAGCCATCAATCCATTTTGCCATTTGACGGCGGCAAACTTTGTAGGGGATGATTTATCCTTTCCTTGTTCAAATGCCCATTTGCCAATGGAAACAGCCCATTGGTCAATAAGGGAACCCTCTTTGTTTTGTGAAAGATACTCTAGCTCTTCTGGGCTGTAGAAATGGTTCTTTGGGAATGGCTTCGCTTTTGGGGTGGTATGTTCTTTTGCTCCACCGAATAGCTTCTGCCATCCGCTCAGAAAATTACTAATGATGTTTTGCTTTTCTTCTTTTGCCATTATTTCTTGCTTTGTCTTAAACAAACAGAAGGTAGTACCATCTTTCATGATGACACTATCCCTGTTTGTGTTCTTGTTATTTCTTTGGGAATATCATGTGTAGGATGCCAATGGCTCCTACTGCCAAAACTCCAAATATATAGATGAAGTGGAGAAATCTATGACTGTGCTGTTTGCGCTGTTCCATTTGCATCTGGAGTTTTGTTCAAGTCCCAGGCAGCAATGCTCTTTACCTTGCATTCTATCTGAAGTTCTCCTTTGAAGATGCCTAGTTGCAAGTCTCCATGGACTTCCACGTACTTCTCTGCTGCAAAGTAATCCTCATGGATAGGGGAGAAGTTTACAAAGCTTACCCATGTAAACTCTCTGTTCTCTCCCTCTTTGTCAGAGGAGAATGCTGCGAACGACTGAAAGTCCTTGCCTTTCTTGTCTTTCAGCTCCTTGATGCCTTTCTTGCTTACCTTGCCTCGGAACTCCATGCTTCCCTCCAATCGGTCATTGGTAGTGGACTCGTTTACCTCGATGTTGGAGTCGGTGCGAAGGTTCAGGTAGATGTTTCCGTCGTGTTTTCTGATGTACATCACGCCGTTTACCGTTACCTTTCTGCCAGCTGAGTAAGAGGCGGCTGTCTCTTTATTTCCTGGCGCAGACACCGTTACCCATACTTCTTTCGCAGTTCCATCCTTTCCCAGCAAAGGAACAATCATGCCGAAGGAGATGAATTTCTCTCCATCCTTACTCTGCTTCTCTTCTGCGGAACTGCTGATGGTTCCACATGCTGTTACGTTACACTTAATCATATTTTTATTGTTTTATATGTTTATATAAGTATATAATTATTTCTTTATTTATGCGAGGCGTTGGCCTTGTTGCTGCTGTTGCTCTGGGGATTCCGCATCAAATTGCATGGATGCCGTTGCCTGTGCCTTTTCTACATCTTGGCGAGTCATCTTTACTAGATTGCTATTTTCCTCGTCTGGCGATTGCTGTTTAAGCTGGCTTTCGGCTTCTTCCTCGGCTTGTATCTCCTCGCTGCTTCTCAACTGCATGGCTACTGTAAGGGCGGCAGAGAACAGACTTCCTATAAGTGAAGAGATTGGGTCTCTTCCAGAAAGGTCTTCTCCGTTGTTGCTCATTAGCAATGACAACCATTTTGTGGGGTCGTTACTGTTGGTGATGGATGCCAGAAGTGCTTGTGTCGGGTCTGACGCTTGTTGCTGATAGGATGGGGCTTTGCCTCCTGCAAACAGCATTTGACTGCGGTAAGCGGCTAACGCATCGTTTCCATTCTTATCCAGGGCTGCCGCTTGATTACTTCTAACCTCCATTTCAGCGAGGTATAACTTAGGGTCAAACTTCTCCCAATTTCCATTGGCATTGAGGTATTTTGTCTCAAAATGTAAGTGTGGCCCTGAAGAGCGGCCTGTGTTGCCTGAGACTCCTATTTGATGCCTTGCATTTACTATGTCGCCTGGTTTTACGCCAATTTGATTGAGATGCATATAGGTGGTCTGGATTTTTGTTCCATCTTGCCTGTCATACTCGATTACTACATAGTTTCCTGCTCCCTTGTCTTGTTTGCCAACGGTAACAACCTTTCCATTGTCTTCGGTTGCATATACAGGATAGTTTTTCCCTTGCGTGGAGAGGTCCAGCCCTCCATGCTTATGCCCTGGTCTCTGTACTCCAAACTCAGAACTGAGTTTTACGACAGATAAATCAATAGGCAAACCCCAATTGCCTTGCAAGGGTGTTAGGGTTATAACAGAGGTCGTTGACGACTGACCTCTAGCATATCCTGTTACCAATCCTTGGCTTTGGGCTTGCTGAATGCCTATTTGATCATATTTTCCTAGCCCATACTTGTTAATCTCGGATATAAGCTTGGAAGCATAGTCCGGATCTGTGGCGTAGCCGCCAGCCTTGATGCCGTTTGCCCAAGAAACATAATCGGTGGGCGAATAGTTCTGGCAGTGGCTGTAGCGGGATTTCATCAAGACCTTGGAGTGGTCTTCGATGCTTTCCATCACATTGTTGTATCTGCGGAACTTCTCGTTTGGACGGTCATCGCTGTAATAGTCGTAGGCTCCAGTCCAACTGCTGCCAACCTTTACACCGAAGAAGTTGTTGCTCCTTCTTGCAGGGGTAGATGTGCCAAAGCCGCTTTCCAAACCCATCTGTGCCAAGGTGATGGAAGCTGGAATGCCATATCTCTTCTGTTGCTCGATGGCTACCTGGGCATACTGGCTGTAAAACGCTTGCTTGTCTAATGCCATTTATGATAGTTTTATGAGGGCGCACTTTTAGATGCACCCTCGTGTATTACATATGTAGGCCTGTTCTGTGAGTTTCCGTAACAGTTTCCTGTACCTTGTTCTCAGGGGCAGGCTTTTCCTTAATCTCTACTTTCTCTGATTCGCTAACAGCCTGTTGAGATTGCTCTTCTTCCATGCCTCTTTTCAGCATAGGCTCGAAGATGACGGCGGCCAAAGCCCTCTTGTAGGCTCCCATATCTTCGGCAAGCCACATCTTTTGCCATTGTTGCTTGTTGATAGGAGCTTGTACACGCTGCCCATTGATGGTGGCAAAGATGAGCTTCTGCTTGGCATCCTGTGCGCTCGATGTTATGGAAGGACGCTCTATGAGCTTCATATCCACATCAACCTTCTTAGGGGTGATAAGGTCTAGCTTGGTGTCAGGATGCTTGGTGGCCATCTCGTAATATCTTTGTGCTAGGGCATTGTGGACTATTGCCTGTTTGTCCGTCTTGATTACGTTGTAGAACGTGTTCAAGTGCTCCTTGGCAGGATATACAGAGAAAGAAGGCTCGTTCTCTGGCTTGATGAAGAAGGCATATCTACCGTTGTCATCCTTGATGGCTTGGAAGTTCTTGATGATTACTTCTTTCTTTGGGGCGGCTTGTTTCTCTACATCAAGTGTATGATGGGGAACCAACTCATACTGCTTCAAGTTGTTGAGCGTGACTTCTTTCCCTTGGAAATAGGAGTTTGGCTTATTCAATCCAAGTGAACCACCGGCATTATAGAACCTCACATCGTCAATGCCTTCTTTCTTCAAGGCTATGGTGATTCTGTCCTTTCTCATGCCAGAAACCTCGTTGTTCACTTCCAAGGATGCTCCAGCAGGGAGAATGACATCTGCTTCTTTTCGCAAGATATCTTTTACCACTACTATTTCCTTGGTCTCTATGTTTGGCAGCTTGGCCAAGTCTTGGGAGATGGAATATTTTGATGGTTTCTCCATCGTCTTTCCTGGAAGCTGTCCACGGATGGATTCATAGTCAACCTTTCGCTTTGCCACAAGGTTGTCAATGGTCTCTACAGCATTGTTCACATCTCTTTCTACTATTCCCAAGAGTTTTGGATTTTCCTTTATCTCTCGTTCCCAATAAGGAATAAGTTTCTCATTCTCCTTTGAGAGTATGGCAGGAAGTCCCTGGCGAGCCATCATAACTCCTGCTGCAAGTTCTCTCACCAGTTGCTCATGCTTGGCATCGTCCTCTGGGAGGAGGTCGTTTCTGCCCGAACGGTCAAGACGGTTCTCTGTACCTGTGGCTGCAACCACGGCTCTGTAGATGTCGTTTGCTTTGTAAAGGGCAGCCATCTTTTCATTTCCAACTTCGCCTTTCATGCCGCTTACGACAATCTTGTCTTCCTTGGAATCGTATTTGGCATCTTGCAAAACCATCACTCGCTCATATTGCATACCGCTTTGCTTGGCCACTTCCTTGGCAGTGGCGTATGCTTTGTTCAGTATTGCTTTTGCGTCGAAGCTTTGGCTGACTGTCTTCTTTGATTCCAACTGGTCGCATATGGCTACTCGTTCTCCTGCTCGGATGAGTTTTGGAAGGTAGGTGTCAAGTGCTTGATGTGGAAATCCTGCAAGATGGAAGTCTTTACTTTCATTCATCTTGGTCAGGGTGATTCCCAACACTTCCGAACCTCGCTTGGCATCCTGCTTGTACATCTCATAGAAATCGCCAATGCGGAACAATAGAAGTGCATCGGGATGCTTGCCCTTCAACTTTTTCCATTGTTTCATAATAGAAGAGTATTTCCCTTTTTGCTCTTTCTCGTTTTGTGAAAGCTGCGCTCCCTTGTTCTTCAGAATTTCCACGTAAGCGTCATGGTTGTTGGCGTTCATGGTGGTTTGCTCCACATTGTAGATGTTCTGCATAACTCGTGTGGCATGTTTGGTATAGAAAGACTTCTCGTCATCAGGAAGTTTGTCAAACTGCTTGCTGGTGATGACTTCGTCCTTATCCATGGCGTTCTGATACCCCCAACTAGTCCAATGGAACTCCATGCCTTTCTCGTTCTGCTTTACAGGCATGTGGTTCTCCTTGGCAGGATTATAATAAGTATAGACATTCGTCTTATACTTGTTGGCATCCGAATTGAGGTTCATCATAATGTTGTTGTAGGCCGTGATAGGGGTGTGGGTGTTGATGAACTCTGCATTACCTTTCTGGGATTTGTTCATCCAAATTCCCTCATTCTGCTTGGCAGCAGATAATGCTCCAACGAGAAGGGCTGCATGGGTAAGGGCTTTGGCTGTCGCCTCGCTGACCTCTTTTGATTCCTCTTTTTTCTCTTGTTGCTCTTTCTTCTCTTCTGCTGCGGCTTGATTTGCCTTGTCCTTTTCCTGCTTGTCTTTCTCGGCTTCTTGCTTATGGTGTTCCTTATGAACCTCTTCTTTCACAATGGATGAAGCCTTTTTCTCTGCTTCTTCCATAGGAACACCTGTGGATGCTATCTGTTTGGCCTTACCTACGACATCTGTCTGGATATAGCTGTCTTCACGAGGAGTTTTCTTTTCCTCGCTCGCCTTTTTTGCTTGATATTCAGTTGACAACTCTTTGTATATGGCAGACATGTTTTCTGCCTTGCTGAGAGCAAAGTCGTAATCGTGGACATAAGTTTCTATGAAAGAACCATCATTTAACTTTTCTCCTACTATGACTTTGTTGTCGCTAGCGTCATAGTGGTAATCTAGAACCTTCCCATTCGGCATGGTGAATTGAGGTGTCAAGTCTTCTCGAAAGCTCTTGGCTACAGCCTTTGCCTCTGGGGATGGAATCTCTACTAAAGGCTTTACGCCTTTTTCCAAGCCCATCTGCTGGTCAATGAACTTCACTGCATAGCTTGGAGTCTTTGGCATACCGTAACGCTCGATGGCCTCTCGGATGTCATTCTCACTGTACTTTCTCAACAAGTTGTAGGTTCCACCTACTGAATTGTTATATACAACAGCATAGTTCTCATCATCAATGAGAACATCATCACCATAGTCTGGTGTCATGCTGGTCTCTACATGCTCCAAGTCCATGCTGTCACCTTGATCATATTCTTTCGCCAGGGCAAGGATGCCTTCATAGTTCTCGGCATCCTTTAGTTTGTCAAACTCGGCGGTCTCGGATTCCATCTGAAAGTAGTTGTAGGACGAGAAATATTTCTTCTCATCCTTTGGGTCAAGCTGTATGGTCTGACCTTGCTCCTGGTAGTCATTTCGAGAAAGAACCTTGTTCATATTTTCTTTTTCCATGAGAAATTCTTTTCCAAATTTTTCCTCGATGTTGTTATGGTAGGAGGTTACCACCTCCTCGGCTTGTTTGATTCGATGAACAATTTGGCGTTTTGCGTCATTGTCCACAACATCGGGATATAATGCGTTGATGTTTGAATACGCTGCCTCTATGTTGTAGAGGCTTCTGCCTTCCTTGTGGCTATAGCGGAGGTTAGGCAAGAAGTCTGCTCCTGCTTCTATGATTTCCTTGTTGGATGCTTGATTTATCCAAGCTCCTACATTGGGATTCCCCTTGTAATAGTCTCGTAGCTCGGGAAGAGTCTTCACAGACAAAACTGTATGCTCACTGTTGGGAGTGGAAGTTATAGTTTCCATCAATGAAGTGAAGTAGTCCTTTCCTTGTGAAAGGATTTCAGTCTTTGTCTCTTTTTCCTGGAATTGCTTCATGTTTGAAAGCTCTTCCCACACATAGCCTAAGTTCTGGTTTATGCCCTGGCTGTGGTCATAGTTAGTGCAGTGAACTTTTTCCTCACCTTCTGATGTTTTATATGCAACTTCAAGAGTGTCTTTCTCTTTGTTGTAGTCAACGGTGAGAATGTCGCTAGAGGGCATTGTAATCTTGTTGTTGACGGAAGGCCATACCTTGGCTATGACCTCTTTCTTAGCATCTTCCTCCTTCAGGTCTTGAAGTTGTTGCTCATTCTTGTTTTTTTCTTCCACACCATCAAGAGAACCATCCAACAGGGCCTTTTCTCCTAATTTTCGGCGTTGCTCGTCGATGTGTTCTAAAACCATCTTGGATGATTTGTTCACATCTGACATCACCGACTTCAAGAACTTCGGGTCTTTCTTCAACGAACCTATCCAATTTTGGAGATAAGCTATGTTGTTCTCTCGTATTCTGCTATCAAAACCCATGGCATTGCCTATGAGGGCTGATGTAAGCTCCGCAACAAGTTCTTCCTTGGCGTATTGGTCTGAGCCAAATTGGTCTATCTTTACGATGCCATCACGACCAAGGCGTGACTCGTGACCTGTGGAGTGAGCCATCTCATGAATGGTGGTGCCGTAAAACTCCATTCCGTCCTTGAAAACATCCTCTGGGGTATTGCTGATATTGAACTGCTTTTTGGAAGGAACTACTATCTGGTCTCTTTTGGGACTATAGAAAGCGGATTCATTGAACTTCTCGTATTCTATAGGACACACCCAAGACTGTTCTTTCAGGAGGTTGTCGAAGGCCTCGTTCTTGTACATTCCTACCTCGTCCTTGATAGGCTCTGACTTGAAACGCTTCAAGATGGCATCGTATTTTTCTTTGTTGACCTCTTCCAGGTTGGTTTGGTCTATGTTCCATTCGTTATATACCTTCAGATAAGGGCGAACGGTGCATTCGGCTTGCTCCTCCTTTGTCATGTTACGATAGTCGCTTTCTGACAGTTTCTTGCCGTCCTTGTCCTTGATTCGCAAGTCCCACTTGAAGATAGGAATACTGTGCTCGCCTTTCTTGATCATGCCTCCTGCCTCCCTTATCTGTTTGATGGTAAGGTAAACTGGCATTCTGTAATGCTCCATCGTGGTGTGGATTTGGCACAGGAAAGCATTGCTGCCTGTATAAGGACGACCCGCGAGATTCTGAGGCAAGCCGAACTGGGCTGTGCGCCCATCCGTCCAACCTTTCTTCCATTTGCTTTCCTTCATTTGCTCCATTCTTGCGATGAGCATGTCGGAAAACTTCTGAAGGGCGTTGTCTATTCGGTCAACTTTCCCTTCCTGCTGCTCCGAGGCTTGTTGAGATGATTCTTTTTTTGCCATTGTATTTTTTTATTTATTGGGTTGTTTTTTATTTCCAATGGCAAAGTAACTGATTAAATACAAGATAGGTGGTATAAAAACGATATACCTTTTTATTTAACATATTCTTTTTCTATAGATATTTATGTAAACGATTATAAATGAGGCTGCTCGCCCCCTTTAACCCCTCGGTGTTAATGCAAGGGTATAGATTATTGAGGTAGATGTAAAACAAAAGCGATACTCCGACTTGGAAATACCGCTCTAACTTAATGACAAACTAAAACCTCCCGACTCTCTCGAACCAGGAGGTATTTCTAAAATTAATATAACTGGCACTTAACACCTATTTAATACCCATTGATTGGGTTGTTGTTTCTTCTTGGCTCATATGCTGCTCATAATTCTGCGATGCCAATGCCTTGTTCTCATCATACTTGCGAAGGACAGCATTCGCCAATGTGTTGATAGGGATGGCTCCCTTGTTGTAAGCGTCTGCAGCATCTCTTGATATGTTGATGACGCTAGGCACGCCGTCGATAGTGGCTATCATACTGCTTCCCTTCATCGCTGGATTCACTATTCTTGAATTCAAAGGCTCGTCAGGATAAACCTTGTAGGTCTTTGCAACATTGTTACTTTTTGCTAAACCATCGCTGATGGCAGCATGACCAGCTTTATTCAAGATGTTTGCACCGCCAAATCCTATGAGCAGCAGCTTCAGGAGAGGACTCTTTACGAACATTCCTCCCACTATGGCAGCCAATGGCATCAGGTTGTCCTGAAGCTTTAGGTTTGGAGTCTTTCCTGTGAACATTCCTATAATCATATCAGGAAGCATGGCCAATACATAGCCTAGATTCTTGCCGATGTCCCCAAATCCATTAAGGCCTAAGCTCTCAAAGGCATTGCCCCAACCATCAATATTTGGCTTTTGCGCAGTATTCTGTGTTGTACCGTTTGCTTCTGTTCCCATTACGCCGTTTTGCGCATAAGGCCCCGAAGCGTAAGGGGATGCCGTTGGGGTTGCCTGGGGAGAGGAAGTTGGATGCTTACGAATTGATGACTTGCCAGGATTGTTTATCTGGTCATTGAGCGCAGACATGTTTTTGTCCAATGTCCCCTTTTGGGCATGAGCTGCATTCTTGGAGAATCGTTGCTCTACGGCAACTGCTGCCCTTGCATAGTCATAGGCTCGTTGACTCACTTCCTTCAAGGTCATCTTCTTGCCTCCAAACATCCTTACTTGTTTTTGCTCTCTACACATTTCCATGGCACAGGCGTAGAAAGAGGATGCCAACGCCCTGTTTTGCTTGCTGCTGTTGCTCAACATCCAAGCTGGAACTTTGCTGTTTCCGTTGAATGGCACACACTGTTTGGAGAGATTGTTCTTGATGGTGGAGAGAAGCTTTTGGGAATTACCCTTGTGTTCCGCCAATAGGGCGTTGCTTTCTTTCTTTATGGTTAAAGATGTGTTTGGGGGTGGCAACTTTATCTTTTTTGCAAGTCCACTATTGATGTTCATCATCAATTCCGTGCCATTCTTTTTGTATCTCTTTGCTCCGGCCTGTATTTTTGCAGAAGCATTCTCGTCACCAAAGATGGTACGGTTATCCTTCTTCTCTTCATCCTCAGTTCCCCATAGCTTGCCATAAATATGGAGACCTCCTTGGCAAATCTTGTCGGTTAACCACCAACCTGCAGCTTTTTGACTTACCTTTACCACACCCTTGGCTACGGAAGAAGTTGCCTTTCCTACACCTCCTGGGGTGAGTGCTGCATCTATTCCGTAACCAGCAATCGTTCCTGCTGTTTTTGAAACAACGGATGGATTGTAATATTTTTCCGCTTGTTCATCAACCTTTTGCCCAATGGCTCCTTTCTTTAGGCTACCAAAGTCGCCCATACCAAGAATGCTCTCCGAAAAGGCTTTCTTGGCTATGTAAGTTGCGGTGTTGGCAGGAACCTGCTCCCTAGCTAATTGTTCCACCATCAATTTTTGAAGGCGATTGGCACAGTAGTTGTTGGCGTAGTTTTCCAACGCCTTGGAGTCTCTACCGCCATTTTTCGCAACAAGGCTTTCATAGAAAGATGTAACGAAAACGCTGTAGTCTTTCACTATCTTGGGGTCTTTGAACCAACGTTCAGAAGTCCTTGCAGCCAACTCGTCGAGCGACTTCTTGGTAAGTTGCTCTGCATCGTTCAACTTGGTGAACGAATTTGAAGCGGCACCAAAGTTAGGCAGTCTCTGAAGAGATTCATTAAGTTTTATGGCAGCGTTCTTCTGCTCTTGAAGGATTTTCTTTCGCTCCTGAAGAAGAGTGGCTGCCATATACTTGCTATAGTATTGCTGAAGACAATAGTCTATTTGGGATAAATCCTGTAAATTATTACCTTTTGCCATATTGTTTGTTGTTTACATTCCAAGAAGTTGACTGCGTGCCTGACTGATGGCCTTACGATATACCGTCATTTGCTTAGGGTAGAAACGTGACAGCCATTCATCCATGGACATCTCGTCATTGAAGAACTTCATGGCGAGTTGTCTGGTTATCTCGATGGCATTCTCGCCTTTTTCCCTTCCGTTAAACCAAGCTTTTGTCCAACAACGGATTCCTTGGTTGTCATAGTAAACGGAGGCGGTGCGTTCAACATCGTAGCTTTGTATGTCTATCTCAAGGTCTTTCAAAGGATCGGCGGTCAATCCGTCTTCTGAAGCTTGTGAAAGAAGTTTTTTTTTTCATTTTCGTCCCATGTCTCAGGATATATGTTGTGGTTCAGTGCCAGATAGCTGAGAAAATCATGGATAAGGATATCCTGAATTTTCTCGGCTAGGGGAACACTTCTTTCTGATAATCCGAGAGGGTTGGCTACGGATGGTATGCTCTCAAAGAAATAATTCTTGGAAGCTGCCTGGGCAAAGATGTTGCGCAGGGATGCTTCTGCCCTTGGAGGAGGATTGTAAGCCCTGTTCCTTAAGTCGTTCATGTAGCTTGGAAGCCATCTGAGCATGAGCATCAAGATGGAAACATAGTCCTTGTCGAAACTGTTTTTTATGTTTTTTGTTCCCAAGGATTCTTCAGTAGGCTGTTTTTGGATTCCCATGGCGGCGAGTTGCTGGATGTTAGCCCATATCATGGAAAGAAAAACCATCGGGTCAATGTCTTGTCCATTGAATCGTATGCCGACATGAAGGAAATCGCCACTTTTGGCAATTTTATCACCTGCGGAAACGCTTTCACCATATCCTGTATATGCTTCTGCTAGATGCCCATAAGTAACTTCGTACTTCCCATATTTGGCTACGATGTAATTGTCATGAAGCGCATCGTTTCCTGCGCCAACAATCATACCAGAGGCTACTGCGTACAAATCTCTGTTCTTAATGGCGAAGTCAACACCTAGATGGTTAAATTCCTCGCCTGTCATGGGGTGACGCTGTTTGCCATATCCTAGTGTGGTTGGAAGCTCTTCTTTCTCCTCCAAGGCGAATGGCATCATGTAACCACTTCCGGATTCGAGGAGCATATCTTTAAAATTTTCTTTCATCTTATCTGTGATTTTTAATAGGAGATTGCTCTCCTGTATCTAATTATAGTCTTCTCATGCGAACAACAGTGTTCTCTTCTTCAACAGGCATCTCTGCTGTCTGAAGAGGTATTTGCTCGGTAACGTTCGCACGTGATTGCTGTTGTTGCTGATTTTGGTGTTGAGAAGCTGCCTGTTTTCCGTTTATGTTGTGTAAGGTCATTCCTCCCAGCAATAAACTGGCGGCTTTTCCCATCCAACCAAATCTACCGAACATCATATAGGCAGAAAGCAACAAACTGGCAATGTTCATCTTGCTCACGTTTCCACCGGACACTTGGCTTACTGCATTGTTCATGCCGTTCATCAAGGCATTCATTGAACCACCGCCTTGTTGATTGGTCATCTGCATCTGTGCCATGGATGGATAGGATTGCGCTGTTGGATCGTAATAGCCACCGTTGCCATTGGAAACCATACCGTTGCCTGAAAAGAAATTTCCAGCAAACTGCTTTCCGTCTTGGTACAGGCCGATTGCTTCATTGCCTATTCCTGCCACACCGTTTTTAAGATTATGGTAGAGTTCCTGCCCCTCGTCGAAGGTAGCTCCTCCTGCTCTTTTGATTGAATCATAGGAACCTTCGCCAAAAAGAACGTTGACTGCTTTCTCTGAGATTGACTTTTCGTTTCCGTAAGCATCCTTTTGGTCGCCGAATGCTAATCTTGATGCTGTGTCAACAAGTCCTTTTTCCTTGGAGTCATCCCCCAGTAACTTTTCTTTCGCAAAAGTTAATGCGCCTTTGTTGTAACCGAAATAGGGGAGGGACACAGCACCTGCTACAAGGGAGGTCTTAGGATGCTTGGCGACGAACTCTGCTGTTCCTTTTACTGCGTGCGCTCCTGTTTTTACCGCACTCTTCACATAAGGGGCTGCTACCTTTGCTCCTGTAAGAATATGTGGGGCAGCGGTCTTGGCTCCTTTTAAGGCTGTTTCCAACAATGTTTTCCAATTTGCCATAATTTTGTGTTTGAAGATTAATATTCTGGATAATTCATCTCAATGATGGCTCTGACCTTATGGCTCTCTGCCTTTGGTGTTGGCATGATGCCACCATTCACTGCGCTGCATAGCCAGGCTTGTGTGCCTGGGTTCTCCTGTACTTCCGTAGAAGTCCAATACCAACAGTCTGCATCCAAGCTGATAGGTTGTCCTCCGCATCTCTTTATGATGGGATTGATGGTCTTGGCTGCACTTTGCAGCAATCGTTGTTCTGCCACGCTTGGGATGTGGTCGCTTTGCCCATACTCGTGGAAGTTCATCATCCTCATGGCTATCGGAGAGCCATGGCCAGTTTCATTGTCATAGCTTTGATACATGGCAACGGTATTGGAAAAGCCATCGAACTTGGTGATGTCACCGCTCGTTCCGTTCTCCATTCCTATGGAGTCACAGAACATGCCGCTTGTTTCCTCCAGGTTTACCGCCAACACAGGATGATCTTTCGTCTTTTCGGCAAAGACTACTCCCACGGCTTTGCGCTTGCTTTGGTTGAAATAGGTTGCCGTGTCCATGCAGGTATGGTCATCGCAAAGGACATATCCTATATGCAAGTCCGGGTCGTATGGCTCATGATTGTCGCAGGAGGTCATGAAGGATGCCATCATAAGCATCCCCATGACAAAAGTTGTTATCTTTGTTTTCATTTTACACCTTATTATATTATAGGGGAACTTTCACGCCAAAGGATGCTCCTGTTCTGAACGTGTCCTTTCCTCTGATTACTACATCTTCCTTCACTTGGAAGAACAGGCTCCAACCGTTGTAGAGGTTATAGGTATGCTCGTAACCTACATGTCCTGCGGTTATCACTTTGTCCAGGTCGCTGCCACAGCTAACACCTATTCTTACACTTCCGTGGTGGTTTCTGCCTCTTGTAACACATGGCTTGTAGGCTGCACCCACAGTCCATGTGTTATAGTTGTGCCAGAAGGAGTCGCTTGTGACATGTCCTGCCTCCTCGTCTTTCTTGTATTTCAAGTAGGCTGTGGCGAAATATTCCCAGGCGTTGTGATACTCGGTTTCGTGCTCGTAGGCGAGGGTGGCCTCTACTCCTTGCGGATAGCTGCCGCCAACGCCTACCATGATATGGTTGCCGTGACTCTGGGCGAATGCGCTTGCTGTCAGTAGTATGGCGAATATCGTTGAAAGTATTCTTCTCATATCTGTCTTTTTATTGTTCACGTAAAAGAAGGGTGTCGAAGGCATCGGCAGCCAATACATCCTCATAATCGAGGTTCATAGAGATTGTTCTTCCGGAAATCTGCTTTTCGCTGAGTTCGATGGATAGTACCTTGTCGTTTGGAAAAGTCATCTTCTTCAGGACAATGATGTTTCTGTAGCCTTTCTT
>OGDF01003751.1_pt1 | contig 18155 bp, 17 predicted proteins | sample 1570141 | NCBI WGS metagenome assembly OGDF01 (sample SAMEA4370581, study PRJEB24528) | human gut metagenome | reverse complement strand
ATTGGCTATATCCTAGCCTTTTCAGGCCCGATGATTTCTAAACGGGACAGCAGTGGCCATACTTATAATATGTAATGTTTAACATGGCGCAAAGGTAGCACTTATTGTTCAAACCGCCAAAATTGGGGTTGGATGCTTACTATCATTAAACCCTATTGTTGGCGAATATAGCGGAAAAGGTTGATTTTCTGCATTAAAATCACGTTCATAATGTCCTTCACAAATTAAAGCGGAATAAACATCTATAGCAATCTTTTCAATCTGGGAATTACTGCCATTTATCACATAATGAAACAAAAGGCATTTATACATCTGATTATATAAAGAATTCTGAACATTGAAGAAAATATCATTCTCTGAATATTTCTTATTTCTATTAGCTACAATCTTTATATAGCTATTAGAAAACTCAAATGTATCTACTTTCGAACCAGACATATAATAAGGAATTGTATCTATTCTATTAAGTATACTATGATTTTTCAGACGTATCGTTATTGTATATTTCATATTTTTCTATTCTTACTAATCACAAAAGAAATCAAATATCAGTAAAATAAATCACTTTATTAACTTCAATAAGAAGCGATAGAAATATGATAATATAATACGTAAATGAATAATTGCGCAAGTGTATTCTGGCCATCTTGACAATTTATTAGCCTTATAGATGCTCACTCTTTCTTTATAGCGTTTCCATTCTCCCTTTATATTTTGAGAAGCCCCATCCATTACAAAATATGCCACAAAATGATGAGAATTGAAAATTTTCACTCCAGCCTTCTCCATTCGCACCATAAGGTCTTTATCTGCAAGAATTCTATATTGCTCATCAAACCCATTCATTCTTTCCAATAGAGATGGTCTTGCAAACTTTCCTTGATGACAACCAGCATAACCTTCTGATATATTTGGCTTCACGGAGCCATCAATTTTTTCAGTGAAGACATCACCACTAATTATGTCATAATCAGGATAATCATCTTCAAAGACTTCTGTAAAACCATTTTGGGTCAATCGATCATCACTCCCCAGATACATCACCCATTCACCTTTCGCTATTTTCCATCCCTTATTAAAGGCATCATAAATGCCATGGTCGGGCTCTGAGACATAACGGAAACGAGTATCCTTGCTCACGTATTCCTTCACTATTTCGATGGTGTTATCTTTTGACGCACCATCCACCACGATACACTCCCAATCCTGATAGGTCTGATTGAGCACGCTATCCAGTGCACGTCTCAAAGTTTTCTCAGAATTATAAGTAGCAATAATTATTGAAACCATTTTATTAACGAACTATTTATAATTGATTGATTACTCCTAAAATCTTTAAACTTACTATCTCTTAATTTAGTCTTTCTAAAGGATGCCACACGCCCCATAACTAACCAAAAGACAAAACTACTCTTATCGCCTGTCGACAAAGGGCATGCACCAATCATTGAAACTAACAAGAATATCATTGTCGACATTTCAAATAATAAATACCGGTAATTTTTCAATGACTTAAGTATAACCAGCACTATTAAGGTAATATAAATATATTGTCCAAAATAGCCGACCTCCTGCATCAACTTTTGATACTCGCCATCTCGTATACTGGTACCAACATTAAAGTCATCAGCCCATAGATTATGGCGACCTGCACCATCACCAAAGAAACTCTCGTCTGCTTCTACCAACTTATATCGGTCTTCCACGAATGTACTATTCTTATCGGATACAATTTCAAATTTTTCTGCCAAATAATCTACATATTGCGCATTTGTATTCTTCAATACAACAAACATAACGCCTATCATTACAATCAAGCCGATTAAAACATTGATTAACTTTTTAAAATTACCTTTTACTATAGAAGATAGTAGTAAACCAAAAAATAGGTATAATGCGACACCAACCATAGGTGCACGCATCATACAAAAAACCAAAGTTATAACAAATACTACGATATGGTACTTGTATTTTTTAAACGAATCGTTATATTGAAATATTCTAAAGAAGATATATCCTAACAAGAAACAATCAAGATATGCTAATTGATATGGTGAAGGAAATATAGAATGCAATCGCAAGGCCTCCAATGAAGCCAATGCTCCATCTTCCATAATCGAGACGTACCACGATGGTGGAAAGAAGAAACAATAAATACCAACTACACTTGTTATCAAAGCAGGTAACAATGATGTCTCAAATACCTTATAGCTTTTCTCTACAGATAGATTCCTTCCAACAAAATAGACCATCATATACGAGATAGGTCCCATGATATGACGGAATATCAGTACACTCTTAAAACGGTAATCATTGATTGCCCAACTTATCACGGCACTTATGAGAATCAATACAATAAACATATCAAATATATTCATTGAATGCTTCTTTCTCGAAGCATAAGCTATAGCAAAAAACGATAGAGGTAAAAGAATACTAATCAAGTATTGCTTTGCCCCAAACAATATGAGAAGCAAAGAGCTTATACAAACTACCCAAAAGTTGTATTCATATAGCCAATAACTATATTTAAATAATTTCATTCTCTATAAATTTTTATTTTTTCAAATATCTATTAGCAAACGCTTTCCACTCCATAATAGATTCACATTCTCTATATTTTTTTATATTTGAGACCATTTGATGGTATAATTCATCATCATTTAGTATACGTTTAATCGCATCAGCAAACTCTTTCACGTTATTCCGCCGTACAATAATTCCGTTCAATTCATTTTGAATAACCGCTTCAAAGGATTCAATATCTGTGGCGATTATAGGCCTGTCAAAATTAAAAACTGTTTGAGGGATGCCACTTTGTGAAGCAGACAAATATGGGCATACAACACACTTCGAATGTCTTATTAATGTTGCTAATTCTGCATTACCCAGCCAACGATTTATTAAAAAAAAACGTTCATCATTTTTTATTCTTTCCAAAACTTTTTGATAACCTCTTCCTGCAACAACCACTTTTACTGGCATGCATCCTATCTGATTTATTGCTTCATAAAGAATATCCAACCCTTTATATTTTTCGATGTAGCCGTAAAATAGAATATAGTTTTCTTTATCATTTAGCTCTGATATTTTCACATCACCATATTCTCTATAACCAGAAAATAGCCCAAATGGGATAACACTAAGTTGATAAGTTGAAATATCGATTACCTTCTTTAAATCTTTAGCAGATTTCTCTGAAAAGACATTAATACGGATACCCTTATTTATTAGCTTATCTATGCCTGGATAAAGAGAAGAGCTTTCCAAATGTCTCTCTAAAACCTCATGAAAAGAATGAACCACAGGTAAATTCCATGAATGTAACAAAGAAGATAGGGAAATCGAAAAATGGTTCTGACCAATAACGTTAATTAAGTCATAATGATAATCCCTCAAATTTTTAAACACTTTCCGCATTACCAAAAGACTTAAGCCTCTCTTTATATCATTCATCAATCCCTCTTCTCTTGGCATACCAAAACAAACCACATTATAGAAATGGAATTTATTAGAGAAAGTTTTGAATCTTCTCAATCCATCGGTAGACAAATTTTCCACCCTTTTTATACCAATTCGAGATGATATTGTTGGCAACGTGAAGCTCTCTACTTCTAGATTATGTTGAGAGCTAAACATTACATGATAAAAGTCCACTTCATTTCCATTCATCAAATGGGCTTCTGCTAATGAAGAAGAACTGCCTGCAAAATTAATTGTAACAATAGCTATTTTCATCCTGCTTTATTTCCTAAAAATTTTATTTTTCGATAAAACTTCAATAGTTTATATAAGTACATAAAAGATTGACCTTCTAATCGTTTGTAAGAATGGGTTCGCCACCAATGAATATATTGCCATGGAATTCTATTATCAAGTAGCAGTTTGTCTGATAATTCATAATAACATGAATGTTTCAAAAAGTCATCAAAAGACTTAAGAATTTCTATATCGTTTTCCTTTCCATAAATCAGAATAATATGATAAAGATAATCAATAGTTTTTACCACTTTATTCTTTACGAAATTATCAACTTCAATATATTTTGATTTTGTATATTCAGAAATTATACGTGTTAAAATCTGCTCTAATTGCTTTTGACCTTTTATTACGCTATTCAAATTTATCGTTTGCCCCTCCCTACCAATCAAGTATTCATAAACAAATTCTTCTAAAACGACAAAATTACCAACATTTTGCAAAGGTAAAACATCCCATTCTGTATCCGTATAACTGATACCTTCAGTCTGGACATAACACATGGAGCGTAAAAGTTCGACTCTATACGTTATAGCATGCATTTCAACGTTAGGAAGCCTGCTTAACTCACGGGCAGATAAGATTACCCCTTTTTGTAAAGGGATTGTAATTTTTTGAACAGATTTCAGTTTTTCGTTTACCTTAACAAAAGGAGATAATATTAAATCACAGTCATATTTTTTCAATTTTTCAACAAAAAGAGAAAACTGTTCATTATCAAACCAATCATCTGCATCTAATATTTTGATATATTTACCCGTCGCTTCTTTTAATCCACGATTTACACAGGAACCATAGTTACCATTCTCCTTGTCAATTACTCTAAAAGTATCAGGATACTTATCTTGATACTCATGGGCTATGGCAGAAGAATTATCCTTGCTACCATCATTCACTACAAGCACCTCTAGGAGCTGCATCTGTTCCTCAGGTACAATCAAAGAATCAAGACATCTACGAAGATAGTCTTGCATATTGTACGTAGGAATTACTATTGTTAATATCTTTTCCATTCTGAATATTTATAAACTTTTAAAAGGCAGGTTTCAAGTAAATAGCAGAAAAATAGCTCATAATGAAACGCCATTGCAATCCACCTACCAAAAACTTAAAAATTTTCCATCACCTTCTCAATAATAGGAGCCATGTCGTAATACTTATATTCAGCTAAGCGACCACCGAATATAACATTCTCTTCCTTATCTGCTAGTTCCTTGTACTTGGCATATAGCTCGGAGTTCTGCGTGTCATTCACTGGATAATATGGTTCCATACCATCCTTCCACTCTGTGGAATACTCTTTCGAAATGACGGTCTTTGGACATTCATACACATCCTGACCAAACATCTCAAAGTGCTTGTGCTCAATAACACGAGTGTAAGGAACTTCACGCTCTGTATAGTTCACAACTGCATTGCCCTGATAATTTGGTTTATCAATAATCTCTGTCTCAAAGCGTACTGTACGATAGTTAAGTTTACCAAACTGATAATTATAGAATTCATCTATCTTACCTGTGAACACTATCTTGTCGGCGATACCCTCCCAATAAGAGCGGTTTTCAAAGAAATCTACATTCGTTTTCGTCTCTACTCCTTCAAGCAAGCCATCAATGAGTTTGTTATAACCACCAACAGGGATACCCTGGTACTTGTCATTAAAGTAGTTATTATCGAAGATGAGACGAACTGGCAAGCGCTTGATAATGAAAGCAGGAAGTTCTGTACATTTTCTTCCCCACTGCTTCTCAGTATATCCCTTGATAAGTTTCTCATAAATGTCTTTTCCTATCAATATCTGAGCCTGTTCCTCCAAGTTACGTGGTTCTGTTACGCCATCTGCTTTCATACGAGCAACAGCTTCCGCCTTCTGCTCATCAATCTTAGCCTGAGCTTCTTCAGGTGTAGTTACGCCCCACATCTGATAGAAGGTGTTCATATTGAAAGGCAGATTATAGAGTTTGCCCTTATAGTTAGCTACTGGCGAGTTGGTATAGCGATTGAACTCCACGATGGAGTTGACGAACTTCCACACCTTCTTGTTGGAAGTATGGAAAATGTGTGCGCCATACTTATGCACGTTGATACCCTCGATGTTCTCACAATAGATGTTGCCACCCAAGTGAGCTCGCTTGTCTATCACCATGCACTTCTTGCCATGCTTGTGGGCAAGATGAGCGAATGTGGCTCCGTAAAGACCGGAGCCTACTATTAAGTAATCGTAATGATTTTCCATATAATAATTAACGTTTTATTTTTGACAATATTTGAACTAGCATCTCGTCCTTGCAGATACATAGGATAATGAAGTAAGCTAAGACTCCACTGCAACCTTGTAGAAGCAAGATGGTGAGCGTAGGTAGTTGCAAGAGACTTATTCCATATAAGGCTAAAGCCATCACAATGCAACCCAACGCATAAGTGAGATGCGATTTCTTAAAATATATGATAGGTATATACTTGCGACCAATGAAATACATTGAAACTGTGGTTGCGACCTCAGCCCCTAGATATGCAATTGATGTTCCTATATAAGAGAAGAACGGGATCAAACACAGGTTGAGAATCAAATCTGCAACCGCTCCAATACCGCAACACAAAGTCACGACATTGATTTTTCCCTTAGGAAATAATACCTGAATGCCAAAGACATTGGAGATGGCAACCATTAATATAATAGGTGCAATAATCTGTGATGGCAATATAGAATGTTCAAACTTGACACCACATAATGCTGTAATGAGACTTGGAGCACAGAAGATGAGACCAATCGTCATCGGAAGTGCTATCGCCAAAGTGAAGTCGTATGACTTTTGAATCAAACGATTGAATTCATCTTCCCTGTTCTCAGCAATGAGATGTGATGCTCTTGGCATCATAACTGAACCCAGGCAGGCTGACATAGTCAACAACATTTGCATCACCTTGGTTGCTGCCGCGAAGTATCCTACAGCCAATGCATTCTTCAAGAATCCCAGCAATACTGTATTCAGTTGGAGATAAATACTGGTTACTACAGAGAACGAGAAGACCTTTAAGACAGGCTTGATGTGTCGCTTGATATGAAGTTCTGAGAAGATGATGTTCTCACGATGGATGTACTTACGAAGACGGAAGAAGTTGAAGATATTACCACCTAAGACTCCAAAGACGGTATAACAACCATAGTAGAGCAAATCTGTCTTACTCTTCACAAAGATGAATAAGAGAACGACAGAAACCGTCTTGATGATAAGTCCTCGTATGGTGATATATTTAAAATCCTCTATTCCCTGATAAAACCATTCACAGCCGATAGCCGTAAAAAAGATAGTAAGGCTCAGAATCAAGAACAATGGTATGTTGACTTGAATCTGCGGAACAGTCAAACAAAGGATGGCGACTATAGCGTATCCCACCAATGTCAGCATCGAATGCAGCAACAGGATCTCCATCGCCGTTCGATTCATCTGTACCACATCACTTCTATCTCTAGCTATCTCTCGGATGGCATACATCGGTATGCCTAAGCAAGTAAACAAGGAGATATAACTGATAATGGACTGGAAGAAATTGATCTGTCCGATACCATCAGCCTCTATAACTCGACAAACATAAGGAAAGGTTATCAATGGGAACAGCATCTGTGTTCCCGTATTGATAAGGTTGAGTATATAATTAACTTTTACTGATTGTGCCATGTAAACAATTTACTGATTGAATTTTATTCTTTATCCAAATTACAAGCATCGCCAAGATGATTGTTCCAAATAACCTTATAAAGAAAGCAAGGAATGCATCTACATTACTCGTTACAAAATCTCCCAAACCTAGATAGGTCAGATACACCAACACATAGTTGAAAGGATCGGAGAAGAGATAAAGCTCATAACTATAACGAGAGAATGTCTTGTAAAGCCTGAGATTGGTAATACATTTGAATGTGCCAAAATATTTGGTAAACTGGATCATGATGATGGAGCCATATACGCCCATCACTACTGTATATATATAATGTGCGGCTTTCATAAAAACAGTATCACCATTACCATATTTCAAAAAGGCAATGAACAAGAGGCTATAAACTACAATGTTGAGCAGTAAGAATTGCCCCCCCCACATCGTCGCATCAAGCTTGCGTAAATGCTTAAAGCCAAATGCAAAATACACCAAATGTTTGAATGCAGCCAATATGCCCAAGAACTCAATGCCCTTATTGGTAAAATACGTTGCTACTATAGAGACACCTACCAAACTAGGCAGGAACCACCATTTATCCGTTAGATGTTTCTGATGCAAGCCATAATACATAAGAAATATCCAAAACAGGCTAGCCACGAACCAAAGATGTGAGTTACCCATCAAAAGAAATTGCCCCAGGACTATATCCTCTAATACGTTGGCGGACTCAGAATAATAACCACTCATATACTTTAGAGGCACGGACAAGAGCAACGTGGTAAACAAGAAAGGCACAAGAAGCCTTCTTGCCTTGTTACTCACAAAGGCCTTCAAACCCACTACCTTATGAATGGTCAAACTAAAGCAAGCTCCACTAAGCATCATAAATAATGGCATGTGGAACGTATAAATAAAGCTTACCATCATACAGAGCAGTTTCTCTCCAACGGAATAGTCCGTAGGCGAGATATCACTGAAATAATCTATACCACCATAAGGTGTCATCAAATTGGTATAAGTACAGTGCCCTATGATAACCAATAACATGGTTAATGTTCGAGCATCATCTATCCATAAAATATGTTTGTTTTGCATTGGAAATTACTTGTAATCTACTAAATGAGTTGGTTATCGTATAAATCATAATTTTGGAGAGACATATTTTCTGTTACTCGTTGAGTATTGTCTCATACCATTCACATATATATCCTCGGGAATGTATTCACCTTATCCCCCTTCTTCTTGCGCATCTCCTTTGCCTCTGGTATCGTATCGTCGTAAATGTCTTGAAACTCCTCTGGGAGCATCGAGATGCATGCGCTCTATAAATTCTGTCTCTGCCATAAGACTCTATTTGTATAAATCTACGTTGATATCGAAAGGTGAATCGAAATCTTTCAGCATGGCATGCTTTGTATCTTTCTCTGAGAGATTGGCATGTTCTGTTGGGATCTTCCAATCGATACCGAGGGTATCATCGAGAATACTGATACCTCCATCAGCCTCTGGATGATAGAAGTTATCACACTTGTATTGGAAGACTGCTGTTTCTGAGAGTACAGCAAAACCATGAGCAAACCCCTTAGGGATGAAGAACTGTCGATGATTGTCTTCTGTCAGTTCTACTGCAACATGCTTACCATAAGTAGGGGATCCTTTACGGATATCTACGGCTACATCAAGCACTCTACCTTTTACGCAGCGTACCAGCTTGCTTTGGGTATATGGTGGGCGCTGGAAGTGCAAGCCTCGCATTACGCCATAGCTACTCATTGACTCGTTGTCTTGGCAGAAGTGAACACTGTGTCCCAGGATTGGGGCAACCTTTTCTTCAAACTCTCGCTCGCTGAAGCTCTCGAAGAAGTAGCCACGAGAGTCGCGGAAGAGGCGTGGCTCTATTATGAGTACGCCTTCAATTTCTGTTTTGATTATATTCATTGTTTTCTAATATTCTAAATTCTTTTTTAATGTTTGATCTTTCTCTTCAAGTATTGAAAGGAGATACTTGCCATAGTCATTCTTCAGCATTGGCTGAGCATTCTCACGCAACGTATCACTATCTATCCAACCTTGGCGGTATGCGATACCTTCCAAGCAAGCCACCTTCAAGCCCTGTCGCTTCTCCAGGACCTCAATAAAGGTAGATGCCTCAGAAAGGGAATCATGGGTTCCGGTATCGAGCCAGGCAAATCCTCTTGCCATGGTCTGTACCTTCAGCTGCTTATCCTTCAGGAACTCCTGGTTCACGGTGGTGATTTCCAACTCACCACGAGCGGATGGCTTGATATGCTTGGCTACTTCCACCACCTTGTTAGGATAGAAGTATAAGCCTACCACAGCATAGTTGCTCTTTGGATGCTGAGGCTTCTCTTCGATACTCAGGCAATTGCCTTGCTCATCAAACTCTGCCACGCCATATCGTTCAGGATCGCTTACCCGATAGCCAAAAACGGTAGCCTTGTTGTTCTGCTCTGCATCTACTACTGCTTGATGCAGCATCTGATTTAATCCTGCACCATAGAAGATATTATCGCCTAATACGAGGCAAGCAGCCTCATCGCCAATAAATTTCTCTCCGATAATGAAGGCTTGGGCCAAGCCATCTGGTGATGGCTGCTCAGCATACTCGAACTTGACTCCAAACTGGCTTCCATCGCCTAATAGGCGCTTGAAGCCAGGCAAGTCAAATGGTGTTGAAATAATGAGTATCTCACGGATACCTGCCAACATCAATACTGATATTGGGTAATATATCATCGGTTTGTCGAATATAGGAATCAGCTGCTTGCTGATACCTTTTGTGATGGGGTACAAGCGTGTACCGCTACCACCTGCTAATACTATTCCTTTCATGACATAATATTAATTATTTTCCAAACTCTTTGATTCTCTGTTCCTCTTTCAAAGAGCAGACAAGCAGCTGTCCATTCTTCTCGGCTACGATATAGCCATCCAAGCCTTGAACTACCACCTTGCTTTCATCGGCTGCATGAACCACGCAGTTCCTGCATTCATACAAGCGGATGTCCTTGCCGACCTTGGCATTGCCAGCCTTATCCTGTGGAAGCAAGGTGCGGAGGCTGCCCCAACTGCCTAGGTCGCTCCAGCCAAACTCGGCTGGCAAGGTATAGATTTCCTTCGACTTCTCCATCACGGCATAGTCAATGCTTATCTTCTCGCAGGTTGGGAAGAGTTTGCCGATCACCTCTTTCTCCTGTTCAGTATAGAAAGAAGGTGCCATCTCGTCCATGATGCTGGCAAGCTGAGGCTGGAAGGTGCGGATTGCCTTGCTGATGGTATCAATGTTCCATACAAAGATTCCGGCATTCCAATAGTAATTGCCAGCGGCAAGGTATTGCTCGGCTGTCTCCAGGTTTGGCTTTTCCTTGAAAGCCTCTACCTTGTAGATTTCATCTACGGATGTTGGCTCTGCTGCAGCGATATAGCCATAGCCTGTTTCCGGGCGGCTTGGCTTAATACCGATAGTAACGATGGCGTTCTTATCGGAAGTATAGCTCAATGCCTTGCTGAGTACTCGCTGATACTCCGAAGTATTGATCACCAGGGCATCGGATGGTGTCACCACGATGTTGGCATCAGGATGATTCTTCTGGATCTTCCAGCAGGCATAAGCAATACATGGAGCGGTATTGCGAGCCTCCGGCTCTGCTAATATGTTATCTACTGGCATATCAGGGATTTGCTCCTTGACAATGCGAATGTATTTCTCGTTTGTCACTACCCACATGTTTTTGACAGGACAGATTGGCTTCAATCTATCTACTGTCAATTGTATGAGGGAACGGCCGACTCCCATCACATCAATGAACTGCTTTGGGTAATCGGGGGTTGACATTGGCCAAAAGCGGCTGCCTACGCCGCCAGCCATGATTATGATATGTATGTCGTTGAAATTATGCATCATAATTGTTATTTTAGCTCTGAGTCTCCTAAAGGAGATATTTTTTCTAAAATCATCCCGTCCTTCCTTACCTTTAAGGAAGGCTCCACCTTTCTCATCAAGCCTCTCTTTCCTCAGAGACGAGAGGATGTAACCGCCCTCTGGTGCTCGGAACCGCTACGCTATAAGGTTGGCGGACCAATCAAAGGTCTCGCCATATTGTGCGGGATGGGACCGCCTTGATACGATGCTTTTTATGCCTAATCTTAAAACTTATTTCATATGAATCAGAGGAAAGCAAAGGCTCGGGAAACCTACTACGTATATCTGCCTTTATCATACTCGACAAAACCTCCTTGGTATAGGCTTTCAGCAATTTGTTGTATTGTTCCTCACTCATAAATCTGATACTTAATTGACAATAGTAACTACTCTGCACCCCTATGGTCAAAGTAATCGTCTTACTGTTATACAACGGCAAGAATTGCATTGAATTTCGAATTACCGTTCTTCATAGCAGTTTCTGCGATGGAGTGTAACTTGACATAATTATCAACCTTTGTTTCAAGTTCGGCGATTCTTGCATTAAAAATAACATCATTTAAACACATAAACTTTGGCATTATGAACCAACCGTTCTATATAGTCCATGGCTTCGAAAGGACTCAGTCCTTTATCAAAGACCAGCATACAGTAGATGTGACAATACTCGTTGTAGATATTGGTGGCAAAGATGCCAGCATCGTCCGTCCCTACCACAATAGCAGGAATCTTTTCACCATCCTTGCTCCACTTGTACCAATTGTAGAGATGGTAAGTGGAAAAACTATGGTGATGCCCGATGACGACATTGCTTGTAGGCAAGGTCTCTATGACGATCTGCCTGTGGTGCATCACTTTCAACAGGAGCTTCTGAAGGCAAATGAGTTCTTGCTCTCCTAATATATCATATGCATCCACCAATATGATACGTTTTCCTTTCTCACGTCCTTCCTTTGAATGGTAGAACTGCCAAATCTGTTCTACACGACTCGGCTGGTCATTGGCGAAAGATAGAGGGTCTTCCTTCCTTTTCTGCCATGCTTCTATCATTTCACTGACATTGTAGGCATAAGGATATATCTGGGCGGCATATTCTTCAATGCGCAAGGCAATCTTAGGCAGAAGATGCTCAAGGCTTCGTTCCTTCTCGATGGCTATAAGATGATATGCAAATACCAAGTCATCTAAGCAATCCTCCAGCCGCATCCATATCCGCTCTCCTATATTCTCTCTCCAAACCCTTACATCCACTCCCGTAGCAGTGGCATGGCCTATTCTGTCTCCAGCCTGCAGACACAGAAACTCCATAGCTTCATATATAGCTCGCAAGCCACTGAGTATATGGAAAAAATCTTCACCAGCATGAAACGTGAAATGACGCATGCCATGCTCCCTCAACCTGAGAAATGAAGGAGCGAAAACCTCTGGAGGTGTATCAAATTCACTGGCAGCAGCATCAGCACCCGTCACTTTTTCGGCATACGTACCGTTTGTATTCATCAGTGCGATCAATGCATCCGTTCGCTTTACAAGTTCCTTCCGCAGCTTTGTGAATCGAACATTTCCCTTGCCATTGTCACCCTTTTTGATGAAATGAGCCAACAATGTCATCGTTGGCAACATCAATCCGGCTTGCTTCCTGCATTGTCTCAAGCCCTCGAATCCATCCATAATCTTAGTGATGATGGCCACGTTTTCATCCAACGTGCCTTTGGGTGAAAAGCGCCCTTCGATATGCTTGACATTTTTTATGTCATTACCAGAAAGTTGCAAGAATCGCTGGCAATATGTCTTTTCGCTGAGCTCACGGAAATTGTTTGACGTATATTTCTGAAACTGTTCAAAGCCAAAAGCATCCATCTGTTGCACCAGCAACTTGTTGCACAGCCCCAATATCAGCAAATAATAATGGAAAGCTCCTGCAACTGCCATATCAAGCGGATGAGCCGACATATAGTCCAAAGCCTTCATGTAGAGCAGTCCTTCAAGTATCAACGGAGAGGTATCGTCCCCCATCACCTGTTTGAAGGGATGCTCTTTATAGCACTCAGACATATCGGTGAGCTTTGTCAAAAGATCCTCAAAAGAAGATGCACTGTAGATATTCGTACCATACACCACCTTGCCGAAAATCCATTCTCTCAGTCTTCCGGCAATGCGAAACAGGTGTAAAAAATCTATCGGGTCAGGAACTTCCGTCAACTGTTCTATCTGTTCCTTTACCTTGTCATTGCCATAAGCTTTTAATATCTCTTGATATACTAGCTCTGGGTATCGCAAGAAGTCATGCCATGCCAGGTCCGTTTCCACAGCACCATTCTGATGGATGTGAAGGTCATCAAAGCCATGGTTTTCTTCCCTCAACATCGCCATCTCGGGAAGATAGGCAGAAGGCAATGCAGTATATCTGACAGATGGCAATAGGTTATCATGGGCAAAATCCACATACGAATCCACGATAGGACCATGTTTTTTCCATATCTTCATAGTCGTCAGAAGCAGCGGAGGAATCAGAGGCAACAACAGCTGCCAGTCATTCATCCTTTCTCCTTTGACATACACTCTGCCATCATGCATTTCCAGATACTCGTCAGCCATTCTCGGAAGACCGACAGTAAACAGTTCGCTCAGTTCGTTGACGTTCAGGAAGGATGCCTCTACACCTAATCGATAGTAGTGGTCGGGAACAGCATACCCCAATGACCTCACCTTAACGAGTGAGGAACGGCTCACTTCCTTCAGACTTACACCTTTCCTCTCACGGAAGTATTTACGAAGAGAAACATTGTCCGACAGCAAGTATCTAAGATAAGATTCACTTCTCATGATGTATATTATTCGTTACCGTTGGCTGGATTCTCCTCATTGACCTGTGCAGCATCTACCTCTTCTGCCAGCTCCTCGTTTTGGTAATTTTCCTTGAATGCCTTGACAGAATTCTCAAATACACTTTTAAATAATCTTTTCTCTTTAATGAAATTTACGGCATTTCTGATATCCGCTTCATTTATGATTTTTGCTTGAATCTCGTCATCTGTTATTCCATTGACACGTAACACTTCTGCAGTTTTCTTCCATCCGTTAACCTTCTCTCCAGAGAATGAAGGTCTGTCTTCTGCGGCTACTCCATCCTTACTGCTCATTTTGCACAGCAAGTCATAGACTGGGAATGTATCTCTGGCTATTCTGTCGTCCTCATTCACAAATTCCTGTACCTTACTATATGTTTCTTCATCAAGGAAGCAGTACAACATAGGGCAAGCCATCATCCACTTGGTGAAAGGCAGTCGGTTGACAATCTCCACCTTTCCCAAATTATCCTTGAAATATCTGGTATCCGATCTCAAGTTGCTATTGTTGATACCACTCTGCTCTTTTGCAGGTATTCTAATCCTAGTTTCCTCTATCAAACAAGCATTGAAGAAGTTGGCCACCATGATATTCATCATATCACCAACCGACTTCACCGCCACATTCGATAAAGAACTGTACAGTCTTGTCATCATCCTTCCCAATGCGTAAGGAGGAAGAAAGCACTCCTTGTAAGCCTCCTTCCAATGCCACATCTTGTTTGCTAAATTCTTAATGTCTTCAGATTTTGTCTCTACTCCATAATCATCTCCGTCAATGTTCACTTCTTCACCCCTAAAATCTCCATCCTGTGGCATCTGGTAACTGCGGAAGAGTTTCAAATCGTTGATTTTCCCAGTTATTTCCTCCTCGTCTGCACATTTCAGAATATCCCCGACAACAGCCAGCAGGGCTATAAACGAGTAATAACTTCTGCTCTCGTTGTTCTTGTTGCTGTTGATGCGTATGAATGGAAACATAGCCATCAAACGGCACAAATAATTTGGTTCATCCTTCAGTATCTTGTCGAGTGCATTTATCTGTATGCCTTTTCCCTTCTTCGCCTTTTCTTCCATGGCAAACAAGCGTATGTTCTCATTCATGTCACTATTCTCTTTTCCTGCCATGTATGCCATGGTCATACCTACGTTATTCTTTAGCGACATAAATTGATACCATCCGGCATATTTGCAAAGAGCAGTTATTCTATCGGCATGTCCCAACGGCAGTACTACATTTCTAACATATCCAATTCTCAGCATATAGTCGAAGACCAGAAATGGATTGTTTTTCAGATGCCAGCACTCTACTAATGTAAGAGCAGTAAAGTTACTGTTCACGTCCTTATCTTGCAGCGTAGGCATCAACAAGTAACAATCAGGCAGATTTTTTTTGGCATTCAGATAACCCAGCAAAACAATATTGAGTAATTGTGCATTTGTCACCAAAACCTCCACGTCTATTCCCGAAGCATACAACCTAGATGAAAACACATCCATAGGCAGAATGGAATTCTCTTCACATACATCCTTCATGAAATGAATCTGTGAACGCAAGGACATCGACAACAGAAAACCGACGAAGGTATTCAACGACGGCTTATCCTGTATTCCAAAACCATTCAATATTTTATAGTAGAATTCCACTAATTCCGTCTCAACATCTCTGTTTTTCACCTTCACGCAGTCCTTGTCCTTCTGCAACAGATGTCCCAGCGACAGCAGGTTGATTCGGTTAGAAGGATTGAGCAGTTTAAGCATATATTGGCTTTCCAACTCATTGGCCATCATCTCTCGGGCATTTTCCTCAGCCATATTCAGGTTACGAATCAAATGGTTTCGTACCAAAGTACCATACAACTTAATGTTGCCACTGACAATGGATATCACTTGCACATCAGACAGATACCTACGCAGAGATTCCAAAACTTGCCATCCCTGTTCCACATCCACATCAATGTCATCAAACGCCAAGATAAAAGCATCCTTGTCCAATATTCTCAATGCCTCGCTGATCATCTTTCTCAGATTCTCCTCAAAATCAACGGAGTCCATCACCTTTGCCAATCCTGTGTGCATTACGTAAGCCTCGTCCTGCCACATCGCATTGTCAAAGTCTTTACCAACATTATCAACAGCAACAAGACCGCTCGATATTGTCTCCATCAGTTTGTTAGGGTGTCCAGTTCTGTGTTCCAGTTTTTAGTATCAAAAACAATGTAATAACCATCTAAGTCATTGATAATCATTCGCTAAATAAACTATAATCTTGTGCGAATCTACATCAGACTTTTTGATAGTTAAATTTGTCTTATATTTTGTGCTTAATTTACTGATTTACAGTGTGCTAAGTTGCTAAAACATAATCAAAAACGAGAACATGGAACTGGACACCCTATCAGTTTGTCCCATTTTCTTTTCTGTTGATAAGAGTCTACAGAACTCTGACATTCACGCTTTTTCAACACCGACTCAACATTCTGCTGAATCATCGAAATCACACTGAGTATGATGGGTTTCTTATGTTCCACCAACGTTGGATCAATCATCCTCAGCACTTCTGCGTTTTTCAGTTCTTTCTGGCATTTAGTTAACAGACTTACCATAAACGAAGTCTTACCAGAACCTCTGTCACCAAAAACACCGATAGTACGATAGAGATGGCTCAAGAACACACCAGAGTTCTCCTTCACGCCAGTATTCTGCAACTGACAACGAATAATGTCCATAGCCTTAACCAAATCTTCCTGATGTATCTGCTGGTCATCAGTAAAAGCATGAGCATACAGGCTATTGTCCAAGTCTATGATAATTGTCTTATTATCTGCCATAATATTGATAATAGAAATATGAATGTTAAAAATTATACATCACTTATATAAGAAAGGCTACTCAGCGTAAGCGGTCACTTTAGGTACGTTAAGCCTAAAAAGAATGTTTTTTTTATCTTACGATAAGAATCGTTACGCAAACAATGAAGCATCTTGTTATAGCTTACATTTTGTTCTTAACAGAATCCATGAAAGTTCTTGCTCTTGTACTCGGTTCGAGACTTACGAACCATTGAGGCCATAGTACTTGCCTTCTTCGTTTATATTCATTTTGTCCCAAATTTAAAATTCGGGGCAAAGCTATATATTTTTATTAACGTACGCAAGACGGTCCTAAGTGACTGCTTACCTATACATTATCTTTATCCCAAAGCCAGTTAAACTCTTTAGTATATGCAGAGGCTTTCTTTACATCGTTTTTATCTACAGAAATTTCTTCATTGTTCTTTGTCTCTGCTGCAGATGTCCAATTATACGAACCATGTATCGTAATATTGTTGTCTATCACACAATATTTATGATGCATAATTCCTTTTCGTTCCGCTCTTATTGCCTTATGTTCGAATGGATTTAAATCAACCCCATGCTTTTGGTTTGTATGGTTGGCATCAATTATAATACGAACTTTACAACCTTCTTTTTTCTTTTCCAATAGCTTTTTCTGAAGAGTATCATTTGTGAACCATGCCACACAGACATCGATTGTTGCGATGGCTTCATCTAAAGCAGCAAGTATCTTCGCCTCTATATTTTTGAATTCGACAGCTGATATTATTTCTGTTTTTACTTCCGTCACTCCAGAGAAATAACTATTTAGGGATTTCTTAACCTCTTTATCCAGAGTATCAATGTCGACCATTGATTTAGGATATATAGTTAAAGTATCGCCTGGATGTAATTTACTCTCAGACACAGTTATGTTGACAGCCTTTACCTCTTTTAATGCCAAGATTATTTCTTGTGTTTTCTTAGCCTCAGAATCATCCAAGAAAAAAACTTTTAAGTAGTACTTTGAGTCTGGAGCTTCTCTTATTTCTGTTGAAAATTTATTGTTTGCCATAAATCAATACTGCGTTAAATTAACATTTAATCGTCTGTAAATCAATAACTTAT